>Ga0247741_1000750_pt1 | contig 17747 bp, 14 predicted proteins | sample UWRJL213509R2_FD_180945 | JGI IMG/M metagenome (GOLD analysis project Ga0247741, IMG submission 180945) | Plant litter microbial communities from Arlington Agricultural Research Station in Wisconsin, United States - UWRJ-L213-509R-2 | ecosystem: Environmental > Terrestrial > Plant litter >... | reverse complement strand
GCAGTCTAAGTGACAACGCAAAGCCTTAGTGGCACCAGTCTACGTGACAAATTGTCCAAGCCTTAGTGGCATATACGCGTCTTAGTGACTTTTGAAGTTCGTTCCGTGGAATCCGTCTTAGTGACAACATTAAAGAGAATAGCCTTTTCATTTTATTGAAGAAACGCACACTAGTATTAAAATCATACAACAACCTATTGAAAGAGCGTCCGTGGTATACAGAAATCTAGCGACACTGGTTAATTTGTTAGTCGGCGACACTCTCCCCTCTGACTAGAAGTAGAATTAAATTGATTAGGTATTGCAGAGAGAAGCACTGTGGGTTAGAACGCGTTCCCGCGGACATACCTATTTCTAGTCCATCTCGCAGCAAGTACTTCACTGACTCTGCTTGAAATTTTTAAAACCAATTGAAGCGATACAAAGTCGTTGTCTTGCTTTTGTTTAGCGCCCATCTTTGTGGTCCCAACTTTCATTCTTTGTTGTGCATTTCAGCTCCATATCGTCAATCGAATCTATTTGAATCATTTATTATCACGATCTTCAGATCCACGCTGGACTTAACGCCGCTAATTTTTGTGACAAATAACCGACGTTTTCGCAATGGCCCATGCACCATCCTCAAAAATTGGCATAACAGCAAGCTAATACCTCCACAACTGAAGCCCCTTTGTTTTGCCGTTGCAGGTGGGAGCCTGGAGAATAATTGTGTCCCGAATATCTCAATCGACATCAATGTAAATAAGGCGCCGAAGTGGAGCGAGGCGTTAGTCTTGTATAAATTCAAGTTTGCAACCAAACAGTCAGTGCACCAGTAAGTTACACATAAAATACTAGTCGAATTTTGGGGCATGTATATACTGTGGTATTCCGACCAACTGTTCAGTCACGCGTCACTTTGGACGATGAACAGAACACTTTTGAGGCTTGTCACCGGTCACTTTGGAGGTCGAACAGAGTGACATTTTGTCCTAAAAAGGAAACTGTTCAGAAAAAAATCTCCGCTGCGCGGCATCAGCTCATTAGAGAATATGCTGATTAGATTATACATGATTTTGCCTTTAATTCATTTGTAGAAATGCCAGACCAATAGCATATATACTTCTACTGGCATTAGGATAAATAGGGAAGCTGAGAACCTGTATGGAGATGAAAAACAGCTTCTAATCCGCATCTAGCAGGCTTCTAAGACGTCTGGACAGAGGGCATTGGTGTCGAACACCCGACGAACAGTTGTCGCAGGCCGAACACTTTTCTATCCATGTCACACGGTCATCCAAATTTCGAACACCCCCTTCAACTGTTCGAGGCCGTCACACGTCACATTGGCCGAACAGTTGGTCGGAATACCACAGTAATTTCTAATAAGTAAACCAAATTTGCTTGAAGTTGTCCGATGTTTTGATAGGCGCGGCTAGCTTGCAGCGTGGAGTTCTTCAGCCATGCAACTGTTCAGTTCACCCGCAGACAGATACTGATAGCAGTTATAGACCAGACGGCGCTGCGCACATCCTCGCCCCGTTCTCCGTTTCTTTGACACCAAGCGTCTTCTTCGAGGCATTGATGATGATGAACGCGACGGGATGACTCGCTCCCCGAAGTAAATGTTGACAGTGAGATTAATTTTGCCGCTGCTGAAATCAAAGAACTGCTGGCAGACGGCCCCGTCGTCAGAAGTGGGAGGCCAACCCTGGCAAAGCCGCTGTTGGAGATGGAGGAAAACGTTGGTAGCTTTAGTGAACTGGGAGAGTGGTCCTAGGTCCATATTACCATGTTTTATTAGGGCTGCGTATATAATTCCACCTTGGGCATAAAATTGGGTAATTTACCGGGCGAAAATCCTGGCAGTGTAAATAATGTAATTTACCCAAAATATTACATTATTTACACTGCCAGGATTTTCGCCCGGTAAATTACCCAATTTTATGCCCAAGGTGGAATTATATACGCAGCCCTACCCGAATTTAGTACTCTGATCCTGACACCATGGCCACCATACACGAGTGGAAAATAACTACCTCTTTCCCCTACAACAGGATCGAGTCCATTTCCGACCTCGGTCTTTCCTCTCTCCATCGCCCACACTCTCTTGGAAAGGCTTCCACTCAATCTGTTCCCAGCAACGCGAGCAGCCATGAGGAAAAGCGAAATATAAAGCGGACCGAACCATGCTTTATAACTAAACGAATATCCTACACCCTGGAGAGGGCGCACTGGATCAATACTGTGCGAGGTAATCCTCGTTTGAAAGCGAAAATTGTAAGTCACCCCTTATAGCTTCAAGGGGCATCGTATCGAGGATCCAAATAGGAGGACTTGCTTACTATGCTTGGTATCGTTAATTATCGGTTCGAATTGAATGGGCCGACCAACCTAGCTACTCGTAAGTTAACAACCCCAATATTCTTGCTGCTCTTCCAATCGACTGATCAATTGTTCATTCCCAGTTGATCGATCTTTGCATTACGCTCTCGACAAGTTGGGTTTTTTCGCGGTGACATGCTCGAAGACTACTCTTGAAGCACTGATTGAGCAAGTAACCCACCAGAACGGGTTGTGGCAAGAGCAGGCCAATAGGTATCAGAATTACACAAGAAGGTTTAATGTAGGACTTCAATGTTGTGTCCATGAGCGTCTGCTGAACTCTGGTCTAGCTCAGTCGAACACCATTCTCAGAAGCTCAATATGAGATGGTGGTATTGCATCCCGAGCATTTCCTCCCGAATAGTGACCTTTCGTTCTACCATGGAACTTCTACGAAACATTACTCGATCGGCCACGATCGTGCCTTGCGCGAAGCACCTGGTGACTCGGACAACAGTCCAAGACTTCCACCCTTTTCTTTTGATGCACCTCGGGAGCAGGGCAAGATGCTTAACCCATTCCTTGTTATCATCAATGCCGAAATCCGCTTCCGACGATTCAGGAGGATGGGGCTTGCGCCCCTTTGTCGCCACTACGAAGAACTCATTGACTTGACCATTCAATTGGTTCAGTTAATTTACCATCAGCCGTTGGTTGAAGCGATCTTTGAAAGACTTGATAAGCGTCATATGCTAGATGACCAGCAAACAAGTGCGGGTGTGGATGTGGATGAGGGTGAGGTCAGGTTGAGGATGGATGACCAGGAAGACAGCGATCATACCGTTAAAAGCAGTAGAAGATCAAGAACAGGCGCAGGAGCCGTCAGACACCCAGGACCTGGTGCAGCGGCCGACGAGTTTATTGAATATGGACAGTATCTGATGTCCGGGCGGGGTATGTTCCTTTTATGTTGTGTTAGCTTCGATTCACTGATCTTGGAACAGATTCGGATCTAGATTCAGAAGACGAGGACCTGTTAGAAGAGCTCGGATTGGGACCCATTGTCCCAGGTGAGTAACTCGAGATCCCAAAAATTTCTCTCTTATCCCTTGAGCAGATGTACCCGTTGACCTCGACCAGGCACAAATCTCGAGCATGGTACATGAATGGCGGCAAGACATTGAAGTTTAGTCGGCCTTGAATATCCCTGTACGATTTTGTCCATCTCCCCTAAGTAGCCCGTATTCTTGTGTTGTGTTGTAAATTAAAGTCCAGGAAACGTTTCTATGAACTGAAAATCATGTTTACGCAGACCTGTACATTTAGGTCTACAGACACTAATATCATGACTTGGTCACTTCTCGAAAGAGACTTTCGCTTGCTTGCTTCGCCCTTCGCATCTGGTGGTACTACCTGTCGCAAGAAGGCACTTGTGGTTTTCTTTCGGACAACACCCGTCCCACCAGCTGGTCGTTCAAACCTCAACACCGTCGTCTGATAGGTCTTCCCCTTCTCGTTCTCTCGAAAGTCTCAGACTCTTAACAATCTCCCTCCTATGTTTCCCCAGTAAATTCGGGCATAGTGGTTGATCATCTGTGTAACAGCTGCCGATGTGAGGGGCGCAGTTGTCTAGACTGCGGGAGGCGGTAGGGGTTCTATCGTTAGCGTCGTTACTCGAGTAGTAACACAGAGGGTTCGGTGGGGAGAGATGGGGCAGTCTGATCTGACACTTGTTCCAGTCTATCTTCGGCAGGGGGAGGAGGAGGGATGGTACGACCAGAAAGGCCCTTTCTCCCTGGCAGGCGCGTCAGACCAGAGAACAATGGTTCTCTTGCCCCGAAGCCACAAGCTGATGTTCACCTGGCTGGTCAAAGACCAAGGCACAGTTCGCCTCTCCAATGGATCCGGGTTGGAGTCGGAGTCGAAGTCTTCGACGCCTGTAGAAGAACTGGCAGTTCAAGCTCAAGGGCGAGCAGTGTCGATATCACCTAGTTCACCTTCGTTCTATTCCTCCCAGCCCTAGCCCGCCTAGGCAAATGACTCTGACGGGGCTCGATAAATCCTTTCCCGCCCCACATTGGGAACGCATGTACATGTCTCGCATGTTGCATCTGCAGACCGGGGGTCCGTCTACTCGGACGCCCGACATTCACTGCGTGTCAACTGCATCGGCAGGTGAATCGAGGGGGTGGTATGAATGTGAACTTTTTTAGGCTTGTCGTAGCTGAGGAGGTATGATAGAAACTAAGAAAACTTTTGTGGAGTGTATACGACGAAAAAATGTCACCTTTTTTCGCTGTAATCACTGTAGTCGTAGGTGACCTTGGGAGTCTGGATGTCATATCTTTCTTCCATATCTCCTCTATGTCCCGTGGTGATGGTCTCGGTAAGTAGTGGGTCATAAAAAATTCCTGTTAGCCACCTATAAGACCCAAGAAAATGAAGAATGAACGTTGCTGTAGGACATGCGACATCCATGAGGTGGCATAGTGAGGTTGCAGTATAATTTTGGATCTTCAAGTTTACATACCGCAACTGACCACTGAGGTTTATCTGAATCTGTTGCTTGAACATGGGCGAAGGTGTGCTGTCTTGCCTAATGTGAGTGAGATCCGATTTTAATATTTCAGTCCCTGTAAAGACATCCTCCAGACTGTGGAGGATGGTACACCTCCTGATCATTCAGAACAAGCATGTACAGATGATGCAGATGTGAGAGGATGTAAATATCGGGTGGAGGTGGGAGGCGCTGGGGTTGTTCTTTGAGTTCCTCAGACGAGGAGGAAGGTTCTTCAGGCATGCAGGGACTATAGAAGAAATCTTGGATGGTGGTCGATTGGGGTGTTAACGGCCCTCCACCGCCTATTTCTGAAGAAGTGGGCCACGACCGAGCTCTAGCGCGAGCACGAGGTTCCGGTCCCGGATACAGTGTCTATCACCAGCTTGCCTGTCGTTCTACTCTACTCACTGTCCAACACCTCTCACCACCCAGCAAAGCCATTCTCGCCACCAAACCCGTACGTATTACAGGTGGAACACACCCAGCAAGCCGCGCAGTGCTCATACTAGTCGTCCGACTCATAAACGTCTCGCATGAGCATGGGCATGTAGCCGCGCTGCTCCTGGACCGGGTGTAGTTGGAGGGGTAGGCGATCCATAATCTGTGACTGCAGGCGACAGCGCTGATGCTAGAGACGGGGAGATACTGGGATTGACAGTGTAGGCATCCGCACTGACACTGGCAATGGTGCCAAAGTCGTCGAGGTCGTCGTCGTTAGTGATGTCAAGATCACGGATGAAGACGACCACGACGGCCCGTCAGGCAAAGGAGGATCAACGTTGATATCCTGCTGGTGCTGCTAAGTTCAAACGCTTCTCAGGCCTCTCGTTTACCCTACGCAAGATAACACAACCCAAGCACAAACACATCTTCGAGTAGGGTTCAGGGTGATAGGATGCGTATCCTTGTCCCTGGCCTGCTGGCATCCCCCTGACCACTTCATGCAATTCTTCCGAGTCCTATGAATCATCTAACCGCCCCTCATAAATTCACATCCCTCCCCTTATCTGTTCCTCCAATAGAGCGAATTTACCCTCAATGTAGGCATATTCCCCGTTCGCTCTGGCGTTGTTCGGCGTGGGTTGGGACTTGAGGAAGAGCTTCAGCGTCGTCGCCTTTATCGACCTCGGTGGTGCTGCCCGTTGAGATGGAGCGTCATGATGGTTTGGAAGCTACGATGAAGATAATGAAGGAGGTATGTCGTAAGCCACCAGGAACCAGGGTGTGGTGGGTGAATCAGTTGTGGACTCAGAGTCAGAGTCGGGATCGGATTCAGACTCTTCAGACTCGGACGATGATTCCTCAAACAACGAAGACCGAGTCGGATGTCAAGGAAGATGCAGATGAAGTTGATGAGGTTGAAGAGATTGAATCCCTCTTCGTCGTCCTCCTGTCGTAGAAGCGTGCGACATTGTTTGTGCTTGTCGGCAAAGCGTTCTAAAATGTGTGAATATTACTGAATTTATTGCCTATATGACCTTACGATCGTGACTAGTACTTAACGATGACCATCGACATGACCAAAGATGCTATCGACGAACCCTCCTTGGTGAAGATTGGGGCTGGAGGCTTTGCCACCGTGTATGTTGTCCGCGGTGGCCCAATCGCTTACAAGCAGGTAGCCCACGTCTCCGATGCCCAGGCCCAGACACTTCGCCACGAGTACGATATCCTCCAAGAGATTTATCTTAAATGCAACACGGACTCATTCTTTGCCACCCCTCGAGCGTTCGCTTACAACGATCCGGATCAAAATTCTGGTGGATTCGTCTCCTCGTTGCCTAGCCTCTCATCTTCTGCAAGAAGACACCTCGCTCATCCCATCGTGACTCCCAACATTATGGCGCCGTTCACTCGGGCGACCTATGCGATGGATCGCGTTCACGCTCTTCCGTACGATGCTGGCATGATTATCTCCAAAAAATATCTCCCGGAAAGCCTCAGGAGAAATACAGTCTCTCTCTGCCGACTCTATTTCGGCAAGAATTACACCAACGCTCCTCCTCCGAAATTCTTTAACACTTCCAACTTCCCGCTCGATGAGCAACGTTATTTTAACCTATTCGAAAGCTTTCCAGAGCTCTTGGACCCGGTCAACGTGATGGCGAATGGGATGGGCGAGATGCTTTCTAGGCTGCACTTCAAGGCCTGCGTCGATGCTCGTGATGTCGAGTTTGTACTGGGTGGTGACGGCGGTGGAGGCTTCACGTATTTCGTGATTGACTACAACCAGGTATGTTCCTACAGTCTGTATTTCATAATCCTAATCAATGCAGGTTCATCACTGGCCCAAGGGGCAAGATGTCTCCATACTGGTCAAGGCCTTCTTTGAAAACGACCCATACTACCCACGACCCATTCCGACAGACCAGCTCTACGTTTCGTTCAAGACTGGTTACTTCAATGCATGCGATCCCGAGGATCGCATATTTGCAACCGCATTTCTTGCAGCCATCGAGACAGAACAGGCGACACGCTCTACAAGATAACGGCTAGGACAAGGAAAGTCTTGAGTGCAGAGTATCTTCGTATCTACCATCTCTTCAACTGATCCTGATCATGTCATATCTCGTCTTGAGAGTGGAAGGGATATACTGGCGCAAAGATTTGAATTAGCTCAGTCGCAAGGCGGTATTTTGAGGAACATTATATGCACGCTTTGAAACGAAATGAAATGAGAAAACTCTACTCCATATTTGAAACGGGAGGACCGAAAATGTCAGAAGCAATCTCCTTTGTAGGTATTCTCTCTGGAATACAAGCCGCTAAAGGTCCCAATATCATCCTCATCTCCGATTGTTGCCATTCGGGTGGAGTATTCCGTCAGGATTTGGACAGTTTGGATTGTGATGTCCGCAACGCCCCCTCACTCACAATGACAGATGGAATAATACCGCCTCGATCTCATCATCCGAGAGTCCATAGTAGTCCGAGGAGTCAATTTCTTTGACACCAATATCATCTCAGAATCAGAAACATCCAAGTCGTTCCACGTCAAGTGTGGCGCCGCCATCGGCTTCCGGAAGGTTCATGGTACTTTCAAAGGTGTTCGCGATGACATTTCCCGTTCTCGCAGCAGTCCGAGTCCTTGCATGTTGTTCCCGGAGGCGGGCTCTCATTTGATGAAGAAATGAATGGTCATTCTTCAATTCAGGGCCTGTTAGTTGAAATGGATCATCGAGGCCGTAGAGCTGAGCTTGGATGTTGACTGGAATTTGTGGTATCCGCGAATTGTCAACAGGCAGGGAGGATTTGAATTTGAATTTGAATTTGAATTCGAAATTGTCGATCAGTGTTCACAAGCAAGCACGGCCCATTGCCGGACTGGATGACACACCACTATGACATGTATCAATGGCATGCGGCAAATGGATCGCGCCAGTGAGTGCGGCCAACCCCAAATTGGACCCATTATAGTGCATGCGCCGCAATGTGGCGTTTGTGTCCATCCACGAGGATCCCACGTGTCAATCCACGGGCGCTGCCAACACCTGTCCGACTGATCTGGAGGGGTTGTGTATCGTGAGCCACTGTAAAATTTGCCCAGGTAGCATCGCCAATAATGCCAATAATGTACCAGATCGATAGAGATATTCTATCTTTTGTAAACTAGCCTACTGGTGGCCAACAAAAACGAGCATTAGGCTTAGTTTGTGCTTGGATAGAAGATCTCGGAGGTGTAGTAAACAATACATCGTGGTAGGGCCGTCGCCCTATGTGCGGCAATGCCCACAATGCTATTTGTTTGACAACATCTATCGGATGAACGATCCGCAGGTTCGAGCATCAGCGAAGAAATTACCTGTTAGGATATTAAACTGGATTTCTGTCTATCCTTATTCGTCGAAATGTCACTTCTCGATCGATCATGTCTTCATTTTTCAAACGCTATTCATAGGGTAGTGGAATAAATTGATAACCTCTCGTAGGGTCGTCGGTTTGTGCGCGGCAATGCCCACTGTCGCTTTATTTGACGAGATCTATTGTTTTCAAGATGCTTCCGCTAGTCGTTGTGAACCTGTGGCTCACTCCTCGTAACTGAATTGATATGCTACATATATTGAGTAGTTGAGGGGCCAATGAGCTGTTGTATCCTTTTGTATCCTTTTTCGATCGATCATGATGCCTCTGTGCATTTGGTGGTCTGCATTTTTCGAACGTTTTGAAGCTATTAGCACTGTCTGAATATAATCTAAAATCTTCCCCAAAAAAGTGAAAGTGGTGTCGTGCTGTCGTTTCATGCCAATGCCGTTCGACAGCTCGTAGAGATTTTGCCACCGACCATAAGGACATAAGTTGCCCCCACGGCTGCCAGGAGCAGCCGCGAGATTTTCTATTTGGTCTAGTAAGACTTTTTATTCATTTGTCGATAACGTATTGTCGATCGATCACAATGCTAACTCGTGCCTTTGGCAGGTATTTTCTAGACCAATGACCACTTGTCGAATGCTATGAGCACAGCTTTACCAGCATTCCGCCAAAAAGTTGAAAATCGTGTCACTGACACCCATACCTACGAGAGTAGGAACAATTTATTTCACCGGCTATTGAGAAAGGAACCAAAACTGTTCAAGTGGTAGCCCCCTTCAAGCTGTCCGTACGGTTTCGGATTGTTCGGATTGTTCGGGCGCAACTAATGCACACCGCGACTGGTAGCACAGAAGCTGACAGGTGTCAACTTGGAGCCATGGAGAGCTCAGTGAAGTGATTCGCCGGCCCCAAATACGCCCAAGTCAATCAAGTATCCCATGTGGTATCTTGCTGACAGCCTAATTTGGGCAACGTCAGGGCTGTCTCTGCTCTCAGGCGTCAAGATTCAACCCGTTGCAAGGGCATCCGGTTATCCTCGCTTCAAATCAATATGAAAACTATGTTATTTAATTTCCCTCTGGACCTTTTACTCGTGCCGTTGCACCATGTCCCCTTTTTACCACATGCATAAAACCGCAGCCAAAGCATCAGTCTCAAACGCCTAACGATCGATGAGCGCTCTTGCATTTGGAATCTGGAAAAAATGGATTAAATGCGATGCCTGAGAAAGCTGCCCAAGAGATTTGCATAAAACCATGGTCCCAGAAGCGAAATTTCATCACACTACCCAAGCCGTTTTCTTCACTCCAACACTCTCTGTCGAGACGTGCAACATCCGGTTCCGAACACTGAAGCTCTTCATCTTTCTCTTTGACCTGTACACTGAGTATCCCAGCACATGCACACAAATCTTTGCACAATTGAAGAAGACTCTTACCTCCTGCTATGAGCTTTCTATTGGACCTCTTATCCCTTTTGTACGTCCCTTGCTACATACAAGTTTACGAGCACTCATATCTTGACCACCTCTCTATAGGCGACTTCGTATGCTCAGTGATCGCTTACTTGTGCGCACCCACAAGGTTACAGGTCTTGGGATTAATAACTATTTCTCGACACGATTTTCATACCCAAGGTGGATGGTCCTACCCTTCGTATCTGGTGACACCACCTGTCTCAAGAAGGCGCTTGAGGAGATGGGGAAGATCTGGACGTTCGCCGCTGGTGGCTCGCTCTTACTCATAATGTGAGTGAAAAACTGTCTCTATTATTCGATCTAATGAATTCGTAGGCTCCTCGTTGGACTGCTCCAGATCGGTGCTGTGGGTATCAACCATTGGGGGAAAACCCTTGCCATTACAACGTTCACGCATGCCTTGGCTACGCTATTATCGAGCATCATCGTGTTGGTTAAAAGAGACTCGCTACTTGGGGTGAATATGATGTTGCGTTGGCAGGAGGTACGTAGTTTGGCTATGATTGTCATACGCCTGGGTTTGTTAACATACCAACGGTGCCATGATCTATTTATAGGCCTCTAGACGCCCAGAAGATCCGCGATCAATTGATTTCTGGTCACTTCTTGCGCTTCCGGCAGTTTGCTTTGCTTGGCAAGTCATTTATCATCAATCCAAAAACAAAAACTAATTTCTCACAGGACTCTTCTATTTTTACTCGCAACAATTGTCTATATGCTCATACCCTCGACCAATGTCGAGAAAATACCCCATTGGGGTGACTCAAAGTCTGAGGTGATCGCGTACGTTTTAACCGTATTCATCATCTCAGTCTTGAACATCCATCTGGTCTACCAAGTCTATCGACTCAAAAATTTCAACCATCGTATTTGATGGAAGCGTCCTGTTCCCAGATCAGAGAGTGTGCCTGGCTTCCTGTACGACTTCTACTAGTAGCAGTGATCTCGTCAGCCTTCCCAGTCTCGCTCCAAATCGCGTTTGGACACTTTAGTGATCTCAGATGATTCATCGGACTGATAAAATTCCAGTACTTTCTTCCATCCTGTATATCATTGTTACCCGCATACCCGAGGAATAGTGACAATGGCCCTTACAAGCTGCAACTGCCCTATAGACGACGGGCTTTCGGACCTGACTCGTACTTTATTTACCGCACCACTATGGAAAAAAACAGCCATGAAATTTATAATATGCTCTAAGAATCTAATATGCGTACGTGTGTGGTATGTGAGTAGCAGTTGCAGTGGCAGTAGAAGCAAGCAATATCAACAGAAAAAGTCCAAAAAATAAAGTAGCACCAGGTCGAAGCCTCCAGCGTCGAGCGTCGAAATCTAACACATCTATCTTCTCAAGGCCAAACACCCACCAACCCCTGCACACCCTCAAACGAAAGCACACCCCTCCACTCATCTCTCAGACCCTTCCACACAGGCTTCGCTCTCGCCTCCCTCCTCTCCTCCCTCTCCTTCCTCCTAAGATCCCGCTCCTTCCTCCTCGCATCCCGTTCCTTCGCGCGTCTAAAAGAGGCCTTCCGGTCGATCGTACTGAGGGACAGTTTATGACCGAGACCGAGTCCGCGCAGGGAGGGCTTGCGGTCCACAACCTTGGCCTCGTCCTCGTCCTGTCTTGGGACATCATTCACAGCATCACCCCCACCAAACGAAGCACCAACGCTCGACACATCCCGCCCTCCCATCGCCGCCTCCCTCCCATGTACAAGCACACCCCGCGCTCTCAACCGCCCCCGCATTTCTTCAGCGTTCAGACTGGAACCTGCCGTGTCCGAGTTGCTTTCCTTGAGTTCGGCGGTGTGCGTGGATTCTTCTTCGTCGTCATAATCATCTTCCCCACCTTCGTCGTCCTCGTCCTCGTCTTCATCTAAACACAACTCGTCCAGACCCAACCCTCCTCCAACATTTACAGCAGCAGCGCTCGCATCAGCCTTCAACCTCGCCTCATACAGGGCACCCCGACCCATCCACCCCACAGCGCTTACACTTGCGCTTGTATCTTCAGACTCAGGAGGGTGATACACCTCTTGATCATCCAATAACCGCATGTACAGATGATGTAGATGCGAGAGGGTGTAGATATCAGGTGGAGGTGGGAGGAGCTGGGGTTGTTCATCGAGTTCCTCAGAAAGTTCATCCGAGATCGAGATCGAATCGTCGCGGGGAATGCTGGTGATAGACGCTGTATCCGATACCGAAACCTCGCGCTCGTGTTCGGCCTTGGTAGATGTAACATCCACTTCCACATCCACATCCTCAGAAACAGGCGGAGGAAGGTCATTAACACCCCAATCAACAACCGCCATCCTAACCTTCCTCTCTAACCCCCGCCCGCCCATTCCTCCTCCCTGTCCAACACCAACACCCCTCCCCCCACCCAGCGAAGCCATCCGCGCCATCAAACCCGCAGGCGTGGCAGGGACAGGCGGAACAACCCCACCACCAGGCCGCGCAGTGCTCATACTAGTCGTCCGACTCATGAACGTCGGTCTCACAGGAGTGTGGGCATGGGCACGTAGTCGCGCTGCTCCTGGACCGGGTGTGGTTGGGGAGGTAGGCGATCGATAATCTGTGACCGCGGGGGATAGCGCTGATGCTAGCGACGGGAATGATACTGGGATCGACAGAGTAGGCACCGATATAGGCGCTGAGGTCGTTGTCGCCGTCGTCGTCGAGGCCGAGAACATGGATGAATACGATGACGAAGGTCCCTCAGGCGAAGGAGGATCGACGTTAATATCCTCCTCCTCCTGCTGCTGCTGGTGCTGCACACGCTTCTCAGCCCACGCAAGGTAACACAACCCAATCGCAAACGCATCTTCAGGTCTGTTTCGAGGCGACAGGATGCGTATCCTCGTCCTCGTCCTTGGCCTTGGCCTGCTAACATCCTCCTCATCCACCCCTTCGGACGAATCATCCAACCACCCCCTAATAAACTCACATCCCTCCCTGATCTGTTCCTCCGATAGAGCGGATGTACCCTCGATATAGTCGTACGCCTTGTTTGTTTTAGCGTTGGTGTTGGCGTTGTTCGACGTGGATTGAGGTTGGGGTTTGAGGACGAGTTTCAACGTCGTCGGTCTCAATTGAGTGTGGATTGTCGAGTCAGTCGACGCCAGAGCAGATGTTGATGTTGCCGATGAGGACGATGAGGACGACGAAGAAGGAAAGTACGTCGTAAGCCACGGGAACCAGGATGGTATAGCGGACAGCTCGTTGTTGGACTCGGAAGCAGAGTCGAGATCGACATCGGATTCCGACTCGGATGATGATTCGTCGGACGATGTGCCAGAGTCAAATGTCAAGGACGAAGTCGACGACGATGCAGACGAGATCGAATCCCTCTTTTTCGTCGTCCTCCTGTCCTTCCTCTTCATAGAATCGTCCTGCCCGCCAAGTCTTGGACGAATAGCTCGGAGCAACACATACTCCTCCTTCTCGTTCTCCTCTATACCCTCGGCTTCATCATCCAAAAACCCAACCTCCACCCGTCCACCATACACCTCCCCTTCCCCCTCACCCTCCCCAAACACACCACCACCACCACCGACCCCAAAATCCCTCCCCAAAACCTGCACACACATCCTCCGCTCCCTCTCCCCCCTCTCCTTCCTCCTCGCCTCCCTCGCAAGCCGCCGTAGGTCCCTCTCGGACACCTCCCGCGTGCGTGAAGTAGACGCATGGCGAGCTCCAATGTCAGTCGATGCTCGCGGTCGAGCGCGAGGTCTAGACCTCGATCGGGACGTCGACAGAGGTCGTCCTTGCGCGTTGTTGGTTTTGGGTGATGTACCAAGCGGCGGGAAAGTCGGGAGAGACGAAGCCCCAGCCCCAGCCCCAGCTTTCGGAGGAGACCCAACGCCCACACCCCCAGCCGGCCGTTCGAACCTCAACACCCTTATCGGTTGTATCTTCGCCTGCCCACCGGCAGCCTTCTGATCAACAACATCCCCTTTCCTCTCCTCCTCCCCATCCTTATCTCGAACCCTCGATCGTTCTCGGTCCCGTTCCCTAGACGGACTCGGGCTCTTAACAACCTCCCGCCTCCGATGTCGTCTGGGCAAGTTCGTACCCAACGGCGTCGCAGCTGCTGAGGTTAACGGCGCGGTGGTCGGTGGTGTTGGGGAACCCAAACCCAAACCTAGAGGCGGCGTTCCCATTTGCAGTGGCAGTGGCATCGACGATGTGATACCACCGAGGATTTGGGGGTTTGGTAGAGGAGGCAGAGGAAGCGCAGGTGGGACCGAGAGAGTCTTTCCCTGAGCTTGGGCCTGTTCTTGTGCTTGGGCTGTAACGGCGGCCTCGGCGGCGTTCATAAGGTGCATTGTCAGACCCATAGCGGGGTGTGGAAGTGGTCTGTCATCGTCATCTGCTGCGAGTGGGTCTGCTGCAAGGGCAGGTGTTGGTGCTGGTGCTGGTGTTGTCGTAGTTGTATTCACATCCTCTGCGTCCCTTCTATCCTCCTTTCGAAAGTCATCTTCCTTCCTCTCCTCCTCCTTCTCTTGCGAGACATCTCGTTCCCTCGAAGGACTCGGACTCTTAACGACCTCCTTCCTCCGATGTCTTCTAGGCAAATTCTGGCCCAACGGTGCGGTCATAGGAGGTGTAGGTGATCCTGGACCGAGGCGAGGACTCGTGGTGGATGATGGAAGTGGGGCAGCGAGTAGAGCGGACGGTGCCAGTGAGGGCAGTGAGGGTAATGGTAGTGGGGCGGGTACCGTCTGCGCCTGCGCTTGGGCAGTAACAGCAGCCTGTGCGGCGTTCATAAGTTCCATGGTAAGACCCATAGCAGGGTGAGAGAGAGGTCTGTCGTTGTCGTCATCTGCATCGTTGATGTTTGCAGGCGCAGTCGTATCTGTAGACAGTGGTTGAGCAGGAGTAGAGGGCCGAGCGGGAAGGGGTGGTGTCGTTCGTAGCACCTCTGGAGCCTGAGGAGTTGCAGGGATGGTACGACCAGAGGTAGGTGGCTCAGTCATATTCGTCGCGCCTGTTCCTAGTGGATCTGCGTCGGCATCTTGGACGCCTGGCGATTCGAGGACGAGCGGTGTGGGCGTATGCTTTGCCGGCTTCTCCTCCTTCGTCCTATCCTTCGCAGTCCTGGCCCGCCTAGGCAGATGACTCCGATGAGGCTCTATGAACCCTTTCCCGCTCATCCTCGTTGGGAGCGACGACTGTGCGTGTCTAGCATGGGGCATTTGGAGGCCTAGTGTTGGTCTATTCGGACGAACGATGGACGTGGCCACCTCATGGACGATAGGTGCAGAGAGCTTATCAGTCCCGTCATGAGGCGTGATGAGCGTGGATGAGGAGGCAGAGGCGGGTGAGTCGAGAGGGTGATGTTGGAAGAGATGTGAGTGCGACATTGTTGGATTTGTCGTCGTGTTGGTAGATAACGCTAGCGGTGTGGGGAATGTGCTAGCGAGATACGCGGAGGCGGGGTTTCAGAAAAGCCGGTTTATACAGAAACCCAGATCTGGATAAGAAAAGAAATCAGGCCTTCTTCCGTGGAGTGTATATGACGAGTATATAGTCACCTTTCTTCGCTGTAATCGTTGCTCCTTGTAGCCGTAGGAATCCTGGGCGAAAATTTTCCTTCTAGATTTCCTCGAGGAGCTCTTCTATGCTGTGGCGATGGTGGTAGAGGGTCCGCAGCCGCACCCTACCTATCTTATAACACCCAAAAAACGTTGCTCTGACATGAGGAACGAACGAGGTTACGAACCAAAAACCACCAGCTCCACGGATGCCGGTTATATCTCCGGGCTCGGTCTCTTTTGCTGTCTCTCATTGGACAGCGGAGGAACGGTCCGTCACAGGTCCGGATGGACGGTCATCAAACGGAGATAAGATTGCGCATGTGTTTTCGGTGAGTGTCATTGAATGAGGTTCTTTTGCTACGAGGTGGCGAACGGTCCTCAAATGAAAAGCACAGGTTACATGCCGCCGGCACTGCGCATTCCTTTTTACTCGCCGTATGCTCTAGATAGATAACGACCTCAGCATCTTCTGTCCCAGCCGACTCAACACCTTGATATCACTCACATCCGCGTCCAGTGTTAGCTGCACTGCTCCTAGCTCCTCGCTTCCTCCGAACGATCTTCATTCCGTCCGTTCGTACCTTCCACCGCTGCCCAGTCCCTATGCGATGCATGTCGAGATGATGAACGCGCTCTCACCTTTCGCATCGAAACCCTACAGATCAGATCCAAACCCGAGTCTGGCCTAGAGAGCGAATCCGTAGATCGGACTACCATGTATTCATAAATGCCTAATACTTACAGCTGTGATCGAAACGATGCTCGGCCTACTTGGAGACTTTGTTGGTGGCAACAAATCGACGAATATTCAGACGGTCTCAGAGACCCAGTGTGATCCTAGTAAAAGTACAAGAGATAACGCCAGTAATATATTTGTCCTCCAGGCTTCTGAGCTCATAGTCGTGGACTCGTGGTTATCGCCGAAAAAGTAGCGGTAGAGAGCCCGGAAGAACTGTAGGGAGCGGAGGGGTCGGAATTGTGGTTGAGTTAGATGTTGGCGTAACGCCTCATCGTACGGGCCAGATTCCTGTGTATTCAGCAAATTTCTCGTCAATTCAAAGAATGATGAAAATGGCGTAAAAGCTAATGATCTATCGATAAGGGAGGCCTTTATTCTTCCTACTTTATCTTATGGCCTTTGGCCACCCAGATCTGGCGGAACTCACCAATAATCTTTTAAACGCTAAGATTTGCGAAGACTAGGCGATTCAAAAGCTACAAAAACGAAGTACTGAGAAGGAACCTCGAATCCGACAACCAGTAAATCCTCACATCCAAAGCCAAACTATCAACCCAACTTTCCCTTCTACCCTACTCATAAATCTATCTAATTTCTCGTATCAATCTGAACTCTAGAAACAACAATCAAACAGAACATATACAGAAACATCTGCCACATGAACCAAATCCAGACGAGAACCGCCATAGGATACAGTGCAAACCGTCCACACAACCAGGCGTGTAACCGATATCATCATAAACACGGGCGAATACAGTACAGACAACGCAACAAGTGCAAAACCCGGAGGGTGAGTTCCTAAACGGCAGTGAAACTGCCGGGTCTCTAGCAAGATGACATATGCGCCTCGGGAGATGCAGGGAGCAACCAGTGAAAGTTTTAGCAGGCCAACAGGATCGGTCCTACATGTACTGTACATCCATGTAGAGACAAAGCCGAGACAGGCCACCTAGTATTAGAGTCTATGAAATAAACAAAAAAAGGCTTTGCCTGACTACTCGCTTTTTCCACTGGGTTTTTCAGAGTTCAGGTTCTTTTTATTCACCCGACGTGTTCCAACATTTTTCACAGACTTCCCTGTTTAATTTAGTTTGCAATATATTCTTAAACACTACAACTCTAGACGTCACAAGATCATAAGGAACATTTTGTTCTTGTGATGTTTGTGCGAACGTGAAGTAATGTAAACAACTACGGTAGTGTACGAGGGGGAGTGAAAAGGGGACGGCTTGATATTCAATGAGCCGTCCACTTTCCAGGGCGAGGGGCCGATGGCATGCAGGCGGATGAACCCCAAGCCATCGGTCCCTC
>Ga0247741_1000749_pt1 | contig 17752 bp, 25 predicted proteins | sample UWRJL213509R2_FD_180945 | JGI IMG/M metagenome (GOLD analysis project Ga0247741, IMG submission 180945) | Plant litter microbial communities from Arlington Agricultural Research Station in Wisconsin, United States - UWRJ-L213-509R-2 | ecosystem: Environmental > Terrestrial > Plant litter >... | reverse complement strand
CAAAGGCACTAAGTGGAAGCTTGTCAGCGCATTTCAATGCGATACATGATGGCTCTAGGAGTACAGACCTCGCAAAGTGATGGAGGAATATTAAAAATGGCCCAAAGAACGCCATTGAATAGCGTCTAAACCATTTAGAATATTCATCTATACCATGGTATTTTTTATAGGGTTTGACGAATCCGATGCAGGTCGGAAGCGCCATGAAGGATGCGATGAGAGCCGAAAAACATATGGTCCTCAGCAACAAAAATCGAAATCTAGGATTGAGGAAAATGGATTGTACAGCGTTCGCTGTAGTAGCTGTCCGAGCACGACTTGACTGAGACATAGATATGAGAAGGATGTATGGTGATCGATCTGATCCGAGGGTCGATAATGGTATAGGACGCCAATGAGGTGGCAAAGCCAGCTTTTATCATACCGCAAACCGTGAATTATGTCACGGTCTCACCAGGAAAGTTTTCGGGCCGAAAGGTAAGATAGTGTGGCGATTGTTCAGTGACATGTTTGAGCCGTGTGTTTTGATTTGTGAGAACAAGGCCTCGAAGTTGATTAATGATTCGTTTTTGGAGCAATGGGTGAGGTGCGGCGTAACCCTGTTACAATTGGCGCCTTGAATATTGAGGCACCGCAGCCGCCTATTCTTGAAAGCAGGCACAATCTAAGCGCTCAAATTGAGTTGGCGATGCTTAAATGGAATGCCAACAACTTAGAAGTACCCTTGACTATATACAGCTCCGGCGAAGTTTGCCTCCCGAGAGCAAAATGTCGTACACATGATTGAAGTTCGAGATGTCGACCGCTACACAAGCGCTCACGAGCGGCATGTCTACTTGCATCTGCCAATGAGCAGGCACACCTGCAATCACACAGACAGCGGTCAACCCAATAAGCGTAGCTGAAGGCGGTCCTGCTCACCACCTTCGTGGATGCAGAAATTTACCGATTGGGTCCCATCCGCGAGAAGGGCTCGTTCCCAAGCCTCGAGACAGCACCAGTCGTTCTTTGATGCCATGTGGGATCGAATAAGAGGGATCGACCCCTCGCTGCAGTGACCCCAAGAAGGACATTGCAGGATTCCTGGCAGGCTTGGAAGCAGACCAAAGCCCTAAGGCGGATGCTTAGTATACCATTCAACGCGAAGAATGATGGCCCCTGGGCTTGCAAAGTGATAATAAACAAAACAGAAAAATGGGAAGTGCTATGAATGAATGAAGGATGACATGAGAGCCTCTGACACATCATCCTTAGCAATGAAAGTTAAAAAGACAAAGACTTGAATTGATCGCACAGCATTCACTGCGCTCCAGTCGGACGACGGCATTGATGCCCGGCTATTCAGAGGACGACTTGATTGCGAGAGATTCGACGAGGAAATACGGTACTCGAGGGGTCGACAATGGTATGGGACGGCAATGAGGTGGGAAAGCCAGCTTTATTATACCCCGGGAGCGTGTCAGATTGTTGAGCGACAAGTTGACTCCTTACCAGTTGTGAGGAGGTTAGGTTATGATTGGGCGGCTTCAGCGAAAGGTTCCTTAGGCACAATCTGAGCGCTGAGCGCTGAGAAGGTGCGTCGGAGTTTGTAATTCTCTGAACCCAACCCGAATCCAAGACCTGTATCTCAGTCTGTCAAGAAGCCCGGGGTGGGCAAAACGGTGATCTCGGGGGTGGCTTCGTGCCCCGTCTGTCGATGTATGTGGTACTAGTAGTTAGTGCTTGGGCGTGAAGAGCAGTGAACCGTGCACGTGTCTCTTCAGGGGGTAGGAAACGTACCCGTCGGCTGGGGTACTTCACTCCTAACTTAGGAGATATGGTACGTCTCGTCTCCTCCCTTCCTCTCTTCATCACGATAAGCAGTCGTTCTCACACACTCCAAATGCCACCCCCCGCCCGCTCGTCGAGCAAGCTGTAGAAGCAGCATGTCACATCGCAAATGAAAGCGATCAGGCTGCGTTTATCGTCAGCTCTATGGGACCGAGCCCTGCGCCAATGGGGAGTACTAGTAACACTCGGAAGGTGATAAGGTTTTCCAAAGGGTGTTCCGAGTTTGCCTACGGCTCTTGTTGTTGCAAATGCAGCGGCCATGACAAATGTGCATCAAATGTGTCGACCTCAGCCTCAGTCTCGGCGACTGCATTCATGTCGTTGATAGCGCTTGGGTGGGGTGCGAAGAGTCGGGGTTCCAGTGCTAATGCTCAGGTGCCGAGTTTACCTGTAGCGGGTACTGCGAATACAAACATATCTGGAGCAGCGGCTGTTGAGAACGTCAAGTGATGTCGAGTCTTGATGTATAAAAGGTTCAGACGCTGCACTGTCGAACTATCCCCTTCTCTTTCCAACTAGTCATCCATTCATTTATTCTCAGTCATCTTTCTTTCCTTCCGTTCTCTACTCTGCATCAGATTTCCTCACATTGCATTGCATCTTCATCTACAAGGGTTTTATCTGTCGCCTACCGCATCCTATATCATTCATGTTCTGCTTTCTATTTTGCATCACTTCTGCTCGATCTATATGTCTCGACCTCACTATATCGATCACGACAACGACGCCTTACACAACCACTCCTTACACAACCACTACACTCGTTTCATATACCACGCCCTAGCTCTTAATTGATCGCTTCGACTCTGCTGAGCACATGACACACCAAAAAAAAACCTATGGTTTTAATACTTTCTTTCCCTATAGTTACACACTATCGCCAACGCCTACGATTCACCGGCACCAGCTGCGAGGATGGAACGAGCTGGTGGGTGTTTGGCCTTGGAGGAAGCGGACTCATTTATCCTGCCGTTCGTTATGACCGCGAGGAGGTATTTATTACGAAGTATTAATTTCGGACTTACGGGCGTGTTTTCTTTGAAGGGTTTCGTCGTTGTTCTGCCATGGTTTTTGTCATGGTCCAGATTTTGGGTTCATAGGTATTTTTTCAAAATTCGTGTCAATGTACGATATAAAATGCATGTGAAGAAATGGTATATACACCTCGGCCTTGTTTCCATCAGTGAATATCTTGATCAGAGGCGGACTAAGGTTGAGGCGACATTGACAATGGCGAAACGGTTGAGTATCAGTGGATAGAGTGATCTCCTCTAACTTCAAGATCTTGAAAGAGGAACGCCTTGTCATCGTCCAGGTCCGCTAGATTTTCAACATCATCTGCTTGAGCTGGAGCGCTTGTGTTCGAGCCTTCTTCTCTCGTTTCGTTCTCTTCTTTGTCGAGGAAGTCGAGTTCGAAGATCTGATCGGAAACGAAAGAAAGTAGTCCTCGATCGGTAGGCGGCGTCTTGATGTCGTCGATTAGGCATGGATATTCGGCAGCACAGGCGTCACGTATTTGTTTTTCCTGGAAGGAGTGCATCACCCCGAATACTGAGAGAGGCTTGATGCCTAAATATAACCCCTTCAGCCATTAGTACAATGAAGACTAGACAACATACCTAGAAGAGTGCGAAGAATTGAAGAGCCAAAAATAGTGGCGAAGGCGCCACCCAGGAAAGCCCACAGACCACCAACCTTCGAAAAGCCACCCAGGACCGAATTTTCTCGGTAATCTTGTACAACTCGATATATGGCGGGATGCTGACGGTTGATACGAATTGACCCCATCTCTGCACCTTGGCTAGCTTTTGGGTCACTGAAAACCTCCATCTCTGAAACAAAGAAGGTTTCCGTGGCCTGCGGATGTACATTTGATAAGTACGTCAACTAGTGGGTCCGAAGGCTGAAAAGTCATTGGGCGTACGTCAAAAAAGCCGAAGGCAGAGAGTGCAGTATTTTTGAATGTTTTCTGTATGCGACTTTGCGAGATTCCGATAAGGTCAATCCCTGGTGCAAGAAGAGAAGGTCTGGTGTAAGTCACGGCTTTTTGTGTGTCGTTGGTGAAGCTGAGCCTAACGAGTATCGATTGGGAGCTTAGATGCGTTCTCTCAATCGATGGGACTTGCAGAGAGGTGAAGTTGACTGTGACAAGGATGTCGTTTCTCCAGTTGAAGTATTTTCCACACCGAAAGACCCCAATGCCACGACTTGGATGTTCTTCAGTCGTTTTATACATGTGAGGAAGATACTTGCAGTCAGGCGCTGCATGGGCAGTATCTGTAGATAGAATCCCTCGTCAGTTCACCGTAAACATGCGGTACAGAACGACAAATCGACCGACCGCCAGCTGGCAAGACACCACGAACGTCAATCGCTTCTTTTTGTATAGCCATTGTGAGAGAAGAAGATTCATTGAAGACGGCAGTCTGAAGAAAGACATTCAGATCGTTTGGAACACATCATGTGCAGTAGTCTCTCTCACCGTTACCAGCACATCGATGGGGATAATAGGAGGGAAGGTCAGGTCAGGTGACCCAGAGCCCGTAAAATCTGCCCTCAGCTCTTTCGTCGGTATCATGGTACCTTCGATGACGGGCGCCAAAACGAGGTTGATGAGTGCAAAGGCAGCCATTACAATGAGGAGCAGTGCCGCCAAAATCCCTCTGGACAAGACCATCCACTTGGCTTCTCCACTGCGGGCTCATGTTAGCGATATTATCCGACGAAACAATCAGTCAAATAGCTACGCACACGCAGCGTGCCTTCCAAATGGATGCCCCACTCAAAACCTCTAAGCTACTTCGACGCCCACTCCATGGCCCTGTGGCAAGATGACTGCTGGGCCCACTAGTTTTGACATCTGCATGACTCCAACGTATGTCAGAGATATCCGTGAATGTCCAGAGATTTCCCCCCGATCGTTGAATGGTCTCAGCAAATCTCATCAACAAATAGACGGCCAGACAGCCGGTGAGCATACAGAGCAGTGCAAAGTAAGACAGTGATTCATAGATACTTGTGCCAATATAAAACCGTCGAGAGACAGTCGTTCCATAACCTGTCAGCAAGAAGCGTATTAGTTGCCTTCGTCGCATCAGGACTGTTAGAAAAAATGCATTAAGTACCAGTGGCAGTGACCTCAAAAACAAGAAGAAGGACATCCAGGATTCCGGGAAGGCTTGAACGCGGACCAAAGGCACTAAAGGGACGCCTGTTAGTAGATTCGAAGCGGAGAAAGATGGCTCTTGGGTAATAAACCTTGCAAAGTGATGAATAAAAACGAAAAATGGCCATAAAACTGCGATCAAAGCGTATCGACGCAATCCATGGTTTTCTTTGAATGCCACAACGCATGCAGGAAGGGCCGTGAAGGATGCCATGAGGGCCGAAAGACATATAATCCTCAGCAATGAAAACCGCAGCGTTGAACTGAGGAAAGTGGATCGCACAGCGTTCACTGTGCTCGAACTCCAGGACGACGACGTCGCTGCCTGCCTGTTCTGAGGACGAACTGATTGCGACATAAGATTTGACGCTCGGAAGGCCAACAATGGTATTGGACGCCAAGAGGAAGGAAAGCCAGGTTTTATCACGCCCCGAACCGTGAATGATTCTTCACCAGGGAAAATTTCCCGGAAATATAGATGAATGTTTCCGATGTTCAAGGTGAATTTGTTGAGAAAGTGTTTCAATCACGAGGAGGCCTTGAGGTTGATTAATGATTCCTCGCGGTTGTAGAACGATTGTGTTATAATACTATTGGCACCTCGAGTATAGCCGCAGTATCCGCAGCTTCAAGCAGGCCCAATCCTAGCGCTCGAAAGAATTGCCGTTTGACGGCTGTAGGTCCTCCGGTCGAGTCCAGATGAAACTCCAGCAACGCTTTCCATTATTCCCCGTAAGATAACTGCCTGAGATCCATGAAAACGCCTAATGGTGAATGACTGGGGAAGAGGTGTGTCGGACAACTTTCTTCCCACCGTTTGCGGCTGGGCATTCTACGCACGCTTTTCATCTGTAATCGGCTTCGCTTCTCCTGAACCCCTCAGACCATATATTATTACTTTATGCATGCTTGCAACATTGAACATACTCTGTAGTCCGCAGCCATCGTTAGTAAGCACGTGGTGGCCTTGAGTGGAGTTATCTAATCTCTCGCTATTCGAAAGTCCAGCTTTTCTAGATACAGCTAACACCCATTTGCGTTCTTAAAGCTAGAGAAACACCGCCATGGCCTCGCCGCGTTGGAAAACAGTTGTCGAAAAAGCCATCGCGGAGTACAAGAATCAGACGGGTATGCCTTCCAGCTGGGTCCAAAAATCGCATGCTCACCATGTAGATTTAGTGTTCCAAGTCGCCACCCTCGAGGCTTCATCTGCGTCTGGAGGACCAAAAGTACCTATCCCTCGCGTTCGATCCCAAGTATTCCGCTCGTTCCTCACCTCGCCCAAGTTGCCTTCCCTTCCTCTCCTCCTAAGTTCAACCGACATTCGTACCCCAAAAGTTGCCCAACTCACTTCATCCACAAAAGCTGAGGTCGTCTGGTGGATAGAAGGTACGAAACAACAGTTGAGGTTCTCGGCGGATGTTTATATCGTCCCGCACATTTCACACCCGGTGTATACTATCTTTCGAGAGGCAGTGATCAAGGCAGGTAGAGGGACAGGTTTGTCCGCGTTTAAAGCGGATACGGATGACGAATGGGAGAAACGGAGGATCGACCTCTTCCGTACGATGAGTCCACATATGAAAGCAAGCTGGTGCCGTCCGGTTCCTGGATCCAAGCTCGAAGGGGACGCAGAGGAAGAAGCGAAGAGGTGGCCCGAACGCATCGTCGAGCCGGATGAAGGAAGAATGGGGAGGGAGGAGTACGAAAAGGCCAAGAAGGATTGGGAGATGGCGCTGGGGAATTTTGCGTTGGTCATTGTGGATCCGGTTGAAGTGGATTTTGTGGACTTGTCGAGTCCGCCAGATAGACGGTCTTTATTTACGAAGAAGGTGCAGTCCGAGGAGGATGATAAGGTGATTTGGGAGGAAGTGAATTTGGTTCCTTAATCTCTGTCTCTACCATGACTCTACCCGCACGAAAGCAATTTCGTTGGTCCATTCTTGGCTAATTCGTTACCTCATTTGCCATTCAGGGGCTCATCGAATTGTTGACCCGGGCCCAGCACTCATCTTCAGTGGATGATTGGGTATCGAAGTCATACACGGGTGTCTCACAGCTGAAATTGAACTTTCCATTATACCTGGCGAGCCGGAAGGTTTGACCCAAGTTTGACTGTTGGAAATTACCCTCTCATGTCCTTACAAACTAATATCGAGCGAAGAAAATTCTCCTCCAGCTTGCTTGTGGCCAATGTCCTCAGTGAAGCCGTGGATACAGATTTAAGACGTTTTATGTTGACAGAAAACACATATATTCATTCAGTGCGATACGATAATAACAAAGCAGTACCGATAGTCCAGCGTCACGGTGTGTATGGTCCAAGACACAGGAAGTTACATACATACAACAAAATAAGGATCCCTGAACAAATAAAACTTTCCCGCCAGAGCCAAAAATGCAAAGCACCAAGGCAAGCAGGTTATAAGGGAGAAATAATTCAAAAATACGGGGGCGGTGATACATTGTTCTTTATCTTCTTCTCTTTATTGTTCTTCGCAGCGTCCGTTTGGTCGAAGCTGTGGTAAGATCGTTTTATTTAGTCTTGCACCCAGCCAAAGCAGCTTTTGCGACCGATTTGGTCAGGCCAGAAGCGTGTGCGTCTATGCTTTGATTTTCTTGGCACCCTGAGCCTCTTCCGACTCTTCTTCCTCATCAACGACCTCGTTGATGGAGCGCTTCCTGGAAATAGGCTCAGGAGCGGGCACGGTAGCTGCTGGAGGAGGGGCAGCCTGTGGAGCGGGGGTGTACTCGTCGTCGTCCTCATCTGCATCGTCTTCCTCGTCACCAAGGTCATCGCCTTCGACGGGGGCGGTGGGCTGTTCGAATGACGGGTACTTAATCACTGAATGGAAATCGAGAGGGAGGACGTACATTTCCAAGGAGGAGGTGGGTTAGGCCCTGCAAGAGAGAAGTAGGATATTGAGTATGGCCGATACAACAATAATGTATGAGAGGACGACATACCGCCCCCCGTTCAGCATTTCCCTCTTCCTCCTCGTCATCTTCACCCCCTTCCTCATAGTCGTCGTCCTCTTCATCTTCATCTCCCGCGACTTGCTTTTCTTCCTGCACCAAAGAAATTGTAAAGTAAGATCAACTGCTATTCATCACCAAGCCCGAGACACACCTCAAAGTCCTCGTCATAATCATCACTTTCCTCGCCGTTCTCAACAACGGACGCAACTACGCCGTCGTCCTTGCTAAGCGCCCCATTACCGTTCAGGGCGCTCTCGGAGACATGGTGTGCGTCAGTAACTTCGGTCATGATGAGAGGGCTAGCAGTGGTAAACAGCAATGACTGTTATACAGTAGACGTGGCTGTTACACTTGGAGGTTGCGAGGGTTGACAGTTGTGCGTGTGGAATGTTCCGACGGGTGATCTCCTTCACGAACGTATGTCGTAAGTGGGAAATTTGTATACAGCGACTTGGGCGCAAGGATTAGCAAGATGCGCGGCCGTTGCAGGAGGGGAAGAAGGTTGAAGGAAGGGATCAATGGATGGGTTGTACTGATCCCTCACACGCAGAAGTTCTCGGACGCGCTCGAGCCTTGTCCGATCTCCGAGTGTCATGTGATGGTGACGCGACGACGACGATCTAATCTTATCTCGTTCACAAACGTGCATGTAGTTCATATTTGGGTAGAATAAGTTAAGACAGACCATGCCCGCTGAAACTACAAAAACACCAGTAAAGCACTTCGGCAAGGATATAGGCACGAAGAGTGAAACCAGAAGAGACTTTGTTTTAGGCATTTTTAACTGGCCTGAACTCTGGATCGAAGTCATCATCCTCGTCCTCGTCTATGTCCATGCCTTCATCCGGCTAAATTTTATCGTCAGATCGGTGCGACATTCAAATCATACATTGAAGATACACGTACATTCGCAAGCATGAGATGAGTGAGACCTTTGCCCTACAAAAGGAGAAAAATAAGATCTGTCAACGAAACTGAAAAAGAATGCCTACCGCATCCTCTACTTCATATTCACCAATGTCCTCGTCGTCGTCGTCGTCGTCAGTGAGCTCGGCATCTTCCTCATCCTAGAAGAGAGAACGCTGAGCCATATTCCCAAGAGTTGTTCAAAACCAAATACGCACCTCGAGCTCCTCGTCAGGACGGGGAAGGTAGTATTTAGGTGATGGGGGCTGAGGCAGAGTTGGTGAGTTAGCCTGAAGTGGGAATCAGCTCATCAAGCGAGTCAGAGTAATAAAGATACACCCACCCTAATGACGGGCTCGAAGCTGTCTTTCTGTGACGAAGAAGGTATTAAATACTGGAACCGTATGAGACAGCGACCGCCAACAAACCTCATCTTCTGGATTGATCTTTGCATCCACCTCGTCATCGTCTTCCTCAAAGCTTGGGTTGACGTCCTTGTCCTTCTATATGATACACCCATCGAATTAGGGATGAATGGACACACTGTACAGCGCTCAAGTACATACTTCATAGTCGTAGTCCATGTCGTCGTCTTCATCGTCTTCGATAGGTACGTCGGCCTATGCGTGCCCTCAATCAGTAAAGGCTCTAAATGACAGTACACAACGACCGAGTGGGAACACTCACGTTGGCAAGAAGTAGATGGGTGAGATTCTTTCCCTATCGACCCAAAACCGTCGTCAGAAGGGTAGCCGAAGACGAGTCACAACAGGGACATACCATGTCGTCAACACCAAAGTCATCGTCGCTGTCGTCAGCACCTCTTACTTTAACAGCAGTCACCGTGGTCTCTTGCTTGACTATTGTGACACCAGCGGCAGTCTGTTGAGCGACGCGTTCAGTGCGAGCAGTCACGTCCATTCTGTTCAGCGCTGCTGTCCCAGGGGTGTAGCTGTTGTCGAGTGTCGATGATGGTGGTTCAAAGACAAGAGGGGGCGACAGAAAGATATGGTTCGAACAAGTCCTTTTGCCGCTTTATATAGTGCGCCGGAGATGCCATGGTACAAGCAAGCTTCAATAGATGAGTTAAGCATGATTGAAACGCCCAAACTAAACATATTTTTACGCACGCACGGATGCATTGCGGGAAATCCACGCGAACGTAGGTAGCGGTTCAGTGAAGAAGACAAAACCTTCAACTCACATCCCTATCCGGAAATTGCCGGGCCGTCTAATCAGCGCGTCGTGGTCAGGTGATGGATGCACAGCCTCGAAGTTGGTGATCTAATCTTAACCCGCTCCTTGCAACCACCCGCAGATCAATGGCCTCGTCTACACCTCCTTTCCTATCCAAAATTCTCTCAAATTACGGGTCTAAACCTCCAGAAAATAGGCCGCATGTCACTCTCACATTCGCACAATCCATCGATGCAAAGATTGGAGACGCATACGACCGCCAGCTTGTCCTTAGCGGGAAGGAAAGCATGATTATGACCCATTGGTGCATCTACGTTTGGTTTCTATGAGTAAGATCCCACTCATCGAGGGGCTAGGATGCGAACAATGCATGACGCGATACTCATTGGAATAGGGACCGCTCTCAAGGACGATCCACAACTGAATGGTTTCTATTCGAGTTGATACATATACCGAAGCCAAGAACTCACTTTTCTTTCAAATAGTAAGGCACCTCCCTCCACCAGAGCCATCGTCCCAATCTCGTCATCTCCCCCGACCCATCATCATTGACAGCACTCTTCGTCTCTCACCTACGTGCAAACTTCTGAAGAATTACCGATCTGGAACTGGCCGTCGTCCATGGATTTTGTGTCCAAGACTAGAAGGGGAGGTCATAATAGGACGCAGTGAAACCCTCAAAGCTGCTGGGGCGAAGATTGTGGACGTCGGGGAAATGAATGCGGACTCGGATGACTACAAGTCGTTCTCTGTACCTTCCATCCTAAGAGCGCTACGAAGGGCTGGTGTATCATCCGTCATGGTTGAAGGTGGTGCACGGATCATAGGATCTTTCCTCGAGGAGTATCAAGAACCATTGGTGGACACGTTGATTGTCACCATTGCGCCTGTGCTGGTGGGGAACGATGGCGTAGCATACAATTCTCCTACTTCATTGTCGGAGGCCGGAGTGCACAAGCGGAGATTCCAAGAAGCACACACGGAAATGTTCGGGAAGGATACAGTGATAGCTTTAACGGCAATGCCACCATAGATTCTTGCAAAGGCGAATTTTAGTCGAGACGAAATTTGAATTGCATTACTTGATCGTATATGTACAGCAATTGCAAAAAAAATTCCATCTTTAGGCTATGCAAACAATGAATGTGTATGGGGTTTGTATGAATGATTGAGGGTGCACCAGTGGTAGGTGGTAAGACTTACGAACAGCAAATCAGAATGAAATTTATGCAATGGATAAGACCAACTCAAAACCCTTCAGATACAAATACAGTGGCCTTCTCCACAACTTACCGACGCTTTTACTCCTCGTTGGAAGAGTTGTCATCGTACAACAATACATAATCCATAGCCGTCACGGCGGAAGTTGACGTAGTGGATTCAGCGCGACCTGGTCGTCCACCAGTGGCCTGAGCAGCATTGCCGGCGTCAGCAACCTGCGTAGCCAAATCCGAAGTGGCGTGGGACCTCGTCTCATACCACATGGCATCATCCTCATCATCGGAAGGCGACGAAGGCATGCTGATCAATGAGATATCTGAACCGGCATCTGACAGGTTGTCCTCAGTGGAGGACGCAACAGAGGTACGACTCTGCACAGAAAGAGTCGCCACGGTGACGGAGGCGACACGGCTCTGAGTTGCGGAAGACGCAGCAGGCATGATGATTGAAGAAGAGGCCAATGACTCGTCCGAGTTGTGTTGCTCAGCTTCAGCGACGTTTATCCTGCAAGAAGAAAAAGTCAGACTAGTTCACACTTCACGGCGATGAAACGAAAGACTCACTCGATCCACAAGCTGTTCCCGAACAATTCGCCGTCGGCCCTCAACCTCCAATAACCAACATACCTCCCAGGAACATCTGGTGCCTTTAGCTCGCCAGTCCACACATCCACCTCCTTGCCAGCTGCCACGCTTCCAACTTCAACCGCAACTGGTTTGTCAGTCGCAGAGAGTGATTCACCAGCGAGGAATACGAGCTCAGTAGACTCAGGCCAATCCCGTCCACTGTCGTTCATGAGCCTCCAGCACTTGACGAACTCTGCTCCAGGTGGGAACACCTGTCCATCACTGACGGTGACGTCCTCAACGAAGGTAGCGCTCAGAGGGATGCGGGACTCAGACAGTGGTTCTGGGGCCTCTGCTGCGGGAGACGAGACCTTGGTGGGGACCAACGTCGGCAGATCATTGATAAGACTCGCAAGCGACTGACGAACAGAGAATCCGTTGGAAACAGAAGAATCGTCTGCGACCTCCTCCTCAGGCCGGGTCAGAAGGGCCTCCTTTGACAAGGTCGATTCGGCGACGCTGGGTGCTCGATTCTCGAAGATCTGCCCTCGGATGGTGGTAAAATCTTTCGTGATATCATGGCGGAAGTCTTGCATGAGGTGACCGACATCTTCGGCGAAGGTGCCCCAGCTGGTGGATGGAGCAAATCTCCCAGTGACGGGGACTGTCTCTCGTTCCATTGGTGGGGGAACAGGTAAAGCTTCCTTGACTGGGGCTGGGATTTCAGTCGGTGGATGCAGTCCGAGAGACAATCGTTCGAAAACGGACGACTTCTCCGACATGCGTGGGACGCGCTCAGTTATCATATCGTCTACCTTCTCCTGCTCCTGAGATGAACGAGTGCCCGAGATCCCATTGCGAACGTTGTTGGAGGTTGCTGGACCAGCGAAATCGGCGATCAGTTGCAGAAGTTCCTGACGTTCAGCTGGGTTGGTGGTGGGCCAGGGGTTCGGCATATGCTCAGGAACTTTGGGCCAAGAGACGGTCTCAAGGGGTTTGGGTGTGGTTGGTGCTGGGATAAAAGGAGGGTTTGCCATGACGATGTCTGCGAATGGATTGGACGACGTCGGCTTGGTCAATGGCGTATCGACTGTAGGGGCGGCGTAATAAGAGTCCAAGAACCTAGGGATCTCAGGCGTCCAAGTCGAAGAGTACATCATCTCCGGCTTAGGTGGCACGGGAGGTTTGATAGACGGTACCTGAGATGCTGGAGTTGGCGTCTTCGCCCGTTCTTCTTGCGCAGGAGTCTGCGGGCGAGAGTCATTGAAAAGGAAAGGTGGTGGCGGAATGGGCTCTGGCGAGGCTGGTTGGGCGAGGCTGTCACGTTCCGACGAGATAACCTCTCTTTGCCCAACTCGATAAACAGTCGGAATTACAGAATCAGGCGACTTCATCTTCAAGAGAGGATGGATGGGTGGGTGGACCGGTATGGGCAAGGCCTCACAATTCTGACATAAATCGTAGTCGGGGCATTCGGGATGCATGCACTGGAGGAGTGTCAGGAAGGATTCAGCAAGCAAACGTAGTTGTTTACTAACCTTGAACCTGGCCCCATAAATGGTCATTTTACAGCCTGGTAACAAAGGTATTGTCAATACATGCGAGTCGGTCTCATCAAGCTCACATACCATCGCAAGTTGCATAATGCATTGGGGGGGCAGTTCTCCGATTACGCTATAAGGTGTGTAAGAACACAATGAATTATTTGAAGTCCCTCGACTTACAATATAGTCCTCCTTCTTTGTCATTTTAACGAAGGAGTGGTTGGGATGTTGCTCTTGAGTGATGCTAGCAAACCGATCAGAAGACAAGAAAGAACATACAAGAAATCGCATACGCAAAGCAGGAGGTGCAAGTATCGAAGTCTGGGCAAGTCAAACATTTCTAAACAGAAGTCAGATACTGGAGGCAAAGAAGAATTGAAGTTCGCTTACATAACGATCACCTACGATCCTAGAGTCACATAAGTTGCAAGTAGCAGAGTGAGCCCTGGGGGTGGCAGGGGCAACCGGTAACGCCTGTGGCTCGGCTCTGACGGATCCTCTTCGTGCTTCACGTTCACCATTTCCACTGTATACATTGTGCACAATAACTCGGCCTGGTTCCTTGATCTCGAAGAACTCGTGGAATGGATTATGAGCCTCGGCAGAGCCAGAGGTGATGCAAGGCGTGCAAAGGTCGTAGTCTAAATAAATAAGTTAGTCTATTGGCCACGCATATGGTGATACAGGAACATACCTCGACAATCTAGACATTTGTGACGAACCCCTTCAATTGTGCTGTTACAGACATCGCACATGACACCCCTGTGGATCACGGGTTGACAGACACCCGGATTCGATGGGGATTTCGCAGCTTCAGGAATATTAGGAGTAATTGTGGGTGCTGCGACGAACGGGGCGTTCGTGCTGATATTTGTCCAAGGCGTAGGCAAGTAGGGAATGGGAAGGCAGGCGTCTTGGCCAGACATCAATTTCATGTGATGCGGTCCCATAACGCTCAGGCAAAAACCTGGCTTTCCTCGCTCGTGACAATTCTTGCACTAGGCAAAGGAGTGAGTTATTGGAAAATATCTGAGATAGAATACTTACGACGACGACATGACAATCCGCACACGAGTACCAAGCACCTTGTCCATTCTGAGGGGCAGTGATATCACGAGTACACATTGAACACCAGGAGGGAGGTGGTGCCGACTTCACCTCCTTATTCTCGAGCATATTCTCAGGCACGTACGCAACTGAAGCTTGAGGTGTCGTACTCAAGGGGACCTCAAAATTGTTCGCCAGAACGCGGTTAAGACCAGCTTCGAAGTTCGAAAGCATGGCCTTGATCTCAGCCTTTCCTTCCGAGACCGAGCAGCAGGACTCGATGGACATTGTGGAGATAGAATGCTGCGGCGTAGGCCGCGTGCGCTGCGGATAAGTGGGTTGTCTCCGGGCGTTCAAAGAGGATGAATCAACATCCATAGGAGCTGCCGCAGTCGGTGCTAAAGAAATGCGGCCAACACTGGTCGCCCTTGACGACTGAACCCCTGTCATCCCGAGAACATCTGCATTATGGAATGAGCAGTGAGCGGTATCAGCGGTGGGAATTAACTCACCATCCACCACCATAGGTGGATTCGTCTCATCGCAGATGTTGAACCTAAGTTGGGCATTCTCCCACTTGCGATCCTTGAATGGGCGAACACACTTGCTGTAGTCATAGTCGGAGCGGACCTCCCTGCTTATGAGGATGCGAGAAGGCGCTTGAGCATCAGGCGAGAACAGGAGCCTAGATAAATAGAAGCCTTGAGATATGGGAAAGAGGCGGTGAATCTAGAGAGATTATGAGTTCGTTATCCAGTTCAATGCCACCACGATAACGACTCACCTGAGCAACAATGTCGGAATGAGAAGGGAAGGCAGTAAGATCGGTGAATGAGGCCTTTCGTGTCTGGCCGCGATAGGTAGCCTTGATAGTAAACATCGGTAGGGTGAACCAAGGAGCAGTTGGTGGTTGGTTAAGAGGAGGTGGCTCTTGCCCCGCAGTCGGGATGACTCTGCTATTTCAAGCACCGCCCGTCACGGAGGTCACAGAATTGACGCCGGAGCTATGACAAATCCGGTAAATTGACGCGGAGACGGACGCGCGTCTCGCACTCGAACTTTCCACTAATTTCCTCAACACAGCAGTGCACGCGCGTACATGTAACATACTTTGTTTCTGAAATTTTTTACTTAATGGTCAATTTTATTTCTTTAGAGTCTTCCCGGAACCAAATTTCTGGCAGAGCCTCGACCTTCTACCTAATCGAACTCATCATACATCTCAGAGTCCCCGGCGACATGGTTTACATCTGGCCTCGAATGCGCTGCGACCGAGTAGGTACATATGCTGAATTCTCAGAAAATATGAGTCGTTCTTTTATCAGAATGAAGCCAGTTGACTTACGCCGCAGCTGTGCTCAAGGCATAGCCCCCTTTCTCAGCTCTTGCCTTGCGGTTCTCAAATTCTTCGACCTCATGCTTAACACAGCTATGTATGGGCGAGCAGTCATAGAATGGTGTCCTTTTGACAATTGAGTACCTTTGAGCTCGCGGACATCAAAGACACAGTCGGCTTTCCCCGATCTTTCGGATAGCTGGTTTCAAATTCTTCGACCTCACACTTGGCAAGGGAAATCTAGAGGCAATTTTGTGATGGAAGCGTCGATAACTTATCTTCTCAAAGATACAGTTCACCTGCCCACCTCCCAGGTCGTACTTCTTTCCTTGTAAGACAGATGTATGTTTCCAATTAAACACAGTGACCTCTTCAAGTTGTAGACTAGAGCTGTACCCGTGCTCTGCACGGTGGAGGGGTCCTTGAAGGGCCTTAAATTTATTGTATCACTCACCGGTCAATCACCGGTCTGAGTGCGACCAAGATCGCCTTCAGCGAATGCACCGCCACGTGGGGACACGGCAGTGCATTGAGTGGCTTTGGCTCCTGTGTATCAAGAGAAAAGGTTGTTTTTCGAGCATTCAGCTATGAAGGACTTAACTGAGAACCCGTAGATTTCAGCTTTACATACGCAGACTTCCTAAGCACTTGAATATTGACATTGTTGATCCACGTGTCGAACTGCAAGCCGAGCGCTTGTTCGAAAAATTTCTATTATATTCACCCTTGGTAAGGGCTTTCATGCCAACTTCAACTGCCCAACCTTACGACTCTAATAACGCCAATAACGCACTACCGTCAATGTTACAATGCGGATGCTAGGGCCTCCTTCTCAGTCAACTTCGCCTCCATATATCAACGGTTCTCTCCTAGAAGAGGGTATTGAAGAGGTGAGTATTTATGCCGCATGCAAGTCGCTGATGCGATAAAGAGGTCCATCGTAAACGATGTCACCGGGCTCTTCATTTGCGGCAGGAGGTTATAGCAGCGGCGGTAAATTTCGGGAGTCCGTCGTGGCAACTCTGCGTCGTTGCGTTTGTTGCTGACCATGCTGTCAAACTTGAAAGCTGATACGGAAGGCAATATCGTTGATCCGTTGCCAGGTCGGAGCAAAGGCCGGATCAAAATTGGACTGATAACCATCAGCCACAACTCATGACACTGGAGAGCACTGGAGACTGGAGTAGACTGTCAATGAGTTGGAATTGTACGAAAGCCATTCTCTGGACGTCATATAATGGACAAAAGTCCACTAAAATCAGTGCTCACGGATTGGTGTACAGGAGTCGAAGCAGAAGGTGATAGGACGCCAACATAAAACCCATTACAGTTTTGGCCAACAGCGTCTTAAGGAAAGTGATACTTGCGGGCATGGCAGTATAAGTTAGTATGGCGCACCGTGTAAGGGTTTTTTCTTTGCGCCCCCTCTGCTGAATCGTCCCTCGAGCTACCTTTTAGGGAAATTGCGTGAACAGCGGACATTTATTCTTAATTTCCGGCTGACAACGTAGTAAATTCGGAAAATCACCTACTATTTATTCAAGTCCTAGACTTGGGGGCTCAGTGCAAGGGTTTCCCTTCTTCTGCAATGTGAGCTTTCATGGCAGCCCACCAAGTTGGGAGGCCTTGACATGAGGGCATTATTAGAGTCCGAAGATGGTAGTAGCCTCGGTAACTATACGATGGATCCTTGACTGGGTTTGTGGATAAATGGAAATTACACATCCACTTCGCGCGAAATTACGTCTAGAAATCAATTACTAGTACGACGTTATGACCGAAAATAATTGGCCAGCGTCAGCCGAGTACAGATGCTCCCAAATCGTGAGCGCTCTTGCAGTACATCCAATTGTTCCATCATATAACGGTTTCAAGTACCTGCACTGAGTTCGGTATCTCACTACTATAGACCCTTATTCTACCATCCAATTGTGGACAGACCCCAAAAGTTTTCTTGGTT
>Ga0247741_1000748_pt1 | contig 17773 bp, 24 predicted proteins | sample UWRJL213509R2_FD_180945 | JGI IMG/M metagenome (GOLD analysis project Ga0247741, IMG submission 180945) | Plant litter microbial communities from Arlington Agricultural Research Station in Wisconsin, United States - UWRJ-L213-509R-2 | ecosystem: Environmental > Terrestrial > Plant litter >... | reverse complement strand
GTGCGTGGAGGAGAAACTCGACTCGTCTCTGTTTCAAAATCAAAGATACAGTCGGACGTATCACTGGGTCAGATGGGCTGTACATGTTCTACGCAAAACAGGTTTTGGAAAGTCGACAGAGTGGGCTCGGTGCTTGGGTTCGGGCAGGCTGGGAGGACTTTCTTCTGATACATGACGAATACATGCATTTGCCACATGCACAGTTCGGTTATGACCTACACTATAAGCATCTAACAATGGCCATTCCGACCTTCACAAGATAAAGTACATGCAGCACAGAGGTGTGCTGAATGGATATTACAGCATCAAGGACACATGTTCGTCCATCCATTCGCCTACCGGCGTCTGTGCCGTAGGGTACATCTTGCCCGTCATGAGCAGCACAGCGACCATTGTTGCTCCGCGCTCACGCCAGCGATCTTATTCTGCCTCCTTTCTTGTTGATAACCCTTCACATTCACGCTCGTCTTCTACTTCCACCACTTCTTCTACTTCATCTTATATTCCCCTCCAACCGCTCCGGAAGCGCCGCGCGTCTTTAGACATTGATCGCATCCTTTCAAGTTCGCCGTTAAGAAGTCAAGGCGATAGTGCAGGCCATCTACCAAAGAGACGCAACATAACCCGTAGGGTCCGTCGAAGAGGAAGAAAGATGCCATTCCTGGAGGCGCATTATCACCCATTGCTGTTTGCGTTGATGATGTTGTGTGGTATGGCTGAGCTCGGTCTCACCGCGTTCTTGATCAGCGCTGGGAATGAACACAGAACGTGGCCTCGTCCGAAGTATTATTCTTTGTGAGTAACCAGTAAGCGGCTGGTCTACAGGAGGCTGATGTTGAGCCTTGGCCGAAGGTTGATCATGTTCTGCTTCAATGCAGCGTGGACGGTGCTGTTCTCAGCAATCTACGTGCTTTGGTATATTGACGGGGCAAGTCATTTTCTGGCGAACGTCGCGAGCTCTGTCATTTGGCTGCTCCTCACCTCTGCTTTATGGGTGCGTTCGTAGTCTGGCATCCTCGCGCGAGCCGTTCTGACAGTTGACATTACACAGGGCACAGCAGCTGGGATCATGCACAACACAAGAACAGGGTCAAACTGTGCAGGACTCCCGATGATATCCAGATGTCGACAGTCATTGACAGTGGAGGCCATTGGGTGGACCGAGTTTGGGCTTTGCTCATGTGCCCTGATCATGACCTGCTTGTGGTTGCTCGCGGGCAAGTTGAGATTGAGAAAGCACAAAGATTCCAGTGGGTTTGATTCGGCCGGTGATTCTTCGCAAAGGCTTGTGTAGAGCAAGTATAGAGCATATGTATGTATGTACCTATTTCAAGTTGTACGTTAGCCGAAGAGAGGAAGAAAGAGTTGCTATTCTCGATCTGGCTGTGTCAGCGATGTACTGGAACGGGCCGCGGCCGATCTTGACTCTGACTTCAAAGTTCACATGGCCGATGTCATTCTCCTTTCTTTCCATCGACCTGAGGAGCACATTCGCCCAGGATCACTATCGCAGCCTGGGTGCCATCAAACTTTACCATGGACAGTCGGCCACAAGGTGTCCACCAAGCTGAGGACTACCTGCAGGCAACTTGTAGTCATTTACTCGAAACCTCCATGATCGACACAGACTCAGAACTTGAAGTACCAGCCGAACCGGAAGGTCTCCTTGGAAGTGGACCTGAAGAAGATGTACAGGCAGCAGAGGCTGAACAAGCCGCTGCACTTCGGAGGTGCAAATCGCTGAAACGGAGAGCGTTTTTCGTCCGGACGGTAGCGCTCTTGTGCGCATGTTCGTTGAGTATAGGGAGTCATTAGTACGCATATTCTTTTCCAGCTGCGACTAGATTTTCCTAAAGGCCTACCATTTTAGCTCCTCCAACATTCTAGGGCCTTTAAAGAGTCGTCTTCATCGAGAGCTTGGGACATCACATACGGAGTTCGGACTCCTTCTGTCTGCGTACAGCTTGAATAGCACTTGGACGCCTTTGGTAGGCGGCGTACTAGCAAGTCGACTGGGTACAACAATCACTAGCATTTTGGCCACCGGAATCATCCTCTTAGGTGCGCCATCGATTTCCCGACTGTCAGTGACCCAATGTTCATCGATGCCAAGGTCAATTATGCCTCCTGCTCGGAGACGTATGGGGCAATGTGCGACTTATGGCGCTTGGGCTGTTTATTTTTGGCCTTGGGGTCAGTCCTTTGGCTGTGGTTCAAGAGACAATCATCGTCCGATTTTTTAAGTCGCATGGTCTTGGAGTGTCGATGGCGTTTGGGCTCATTGCGGGCAAAGGTGCCTCATTTCTCGCTGCGCGGACGTCATACCCTCTCACCGAACATTTTGGTCCGCGAGCACCATTCTATGTTGCGACTTCCCTTGCGACACTCTCTGTCGTGATCAACCTGGTGTACATCTCCCTTTCCAGGTGGCTCGTTGACGGGGCTGGGGCTGAACTTGAGGCACCAGATATTAGCGAAGAAGCACGACGCCGGCTATCTATCAGTATATCAGAAGCAGAAGCACTAGAGAAAGTTGCTAAGAAGAAGCAAGTTCATGTTCGTCAGATCACGAAGCTTGGAGATGTATTCTGGGCGTAAGTGCACCGGAATTTTGCAAACCTAGACGTTGTCCTGATACTTGAAACAGATATATTGGTCTGAATATCTTATGTGGAATGATTTGGTCCCCGTTCACTCATCTAGCCGCGTGCGTAGTCCCAAAGACTACAAGTGCTCTTACTAACACAGATTCTCAGAAATATCATTGAAACGCGGTTCCAATTGTCTGAGCGAGAAGCTGCTAATTCTGCATCATATCTACTTGCTGGCGCCTTGTTTCTGTATCCTTTGGTAGGTCCAAAGATATTTTCATTTGACCGGTGCTAATTGGAACATACAGTGCGGCTTTCTCGTCGACAGGAAGAAACATAGGGCAATCGTCGTCGAATTGCTTCTCCTGTCGTCTGTCTTGACGATGACCGCTTATATCTGGTTTGCTTTGCCACCAGCGTGGACGAAGACTCCGGTGCCCGCCATTGTCTTCTTCGCCATTGGCCATGGGTTCTCACCACGTTGGTCTCTCATTACTCTGAGATGACGATCTCACCAACGAATACCCCTAGTTTTACTGGTGGTACTGGTGCCGAGAATTGTTCCTCTCAAGTTCGTATCCACTGCTCTCGGTGCGCACAAGAGTGTAGGTGGTGTCTATCGTTCTTTACTAGGGGTCTTACGATTTACTCTTGTTTCAGATGGAACAAACTGGTTCGGTCCTTCTACAAACGCTCGCAGGTGTCCTATTGGATTCTAAAAGGGCGGGAAGTAAAGCGCAAACATTTCAAGACCTCCTTAACTCCTTTGTCGTCCTCAACATACTTCAATTCAGCACAATATTGCTTCTCGCATATTTGCAGTACCAGAAGGATACGGTCTCAGGGGGGTCCCACTCTCGTCTGGACTCCGCTGTGGACAACCTCCAGTCTCCGGTATCAGAAGACCAGCGGGCACCTCTGCTAAGCAACGGCGACGGTCATGGTCATCATCGGTATTCTACTGCAAGCGAAAGTACCAGACCACGGACTCCACGAGACCTGATTAGAAGTAGAGCAGAGGGTCGACGAGGAAAAACGTTAGCTACTCTTTGCATAGTCCTCGTTATGACTTCCTGGGTATTATTTATGACGACAGCATGGTTGAAGCTCGGAAAGAAGGGAGCTCGCTAATTACAAATGCTTCACGTACCGAATCGAACTGAATTTACATAGGTCGATTGATCTAATCTTATCAGATGAAAGTACTGTTATGGAGATTGCCGGACCAACTGCACAGTTCCACTCAGCCTCCCTTTCCGCTTTCGTCGATAGTCAAATATTATCCGCCGTCGGGCTCAACATCGTCAAGCAAAAGGTATGCCATTGTGATCATCGTTTCTTAAGTCCAAGACACTGAAATCCATCTCGACAGCCGCAAGATGGGCGCATACAAATACATTGGGGAACTTTACAAAAAGAAACAATCGGATGTCCTCCGATTCCTGCTTCGCGTGCGGTACGCATCCCATCATGTCCCCTTGCGAGTTATATGCTTACTTGAAGCTGGCAGCTGCTGGGAATATCGTCAATTGAACGTTATCCACCGTGCGTCTCGTCCATCTCGCCCCGACAAGGCTCGCCGCCTTGGCTACAAAGCCAAGCAAGGCTATGTCGTCTACCGCATTCGTGTCCGCCGTGGTAACCGCAAGAAGCCCGTCCCCAAGGGTGCGTGTGCTTTGGGATTGGCTGGAGTTATAACTCATATTTTGGATGTATAGGTGCTACCTATGGCAAGCCCGTCCGCCAGGGTGTGAATCACCTCAAGTTCCAAAGGGGTCTCAGGAGTACTGCTGAGGAGCGTGTGGGCAAAAGATGCGGAAACTTGCGGGTACTGAACTCGTACTGGATCAACCAAGATGGTGTTTACAAATACTACGAGGTCATTCTGGTGGATCCCAACCATAAAGCGGTGAGTTTTATTGATCTTATCTTGACCTGTTATTTAGGTTTGAATTTTTGTTTTCAGATCCGCCGTGACGCCAGGATCAACTGGATCGTTAACCCCGTCCACAAGCGTCGCGAAGCTCGTGGTCTCACCAGCATTGGCAAGCAGGTGTGTTTTAATCTTAGTGAAAACCTCCCAGGTTCTTATCTATACTATTCCTCTAGAATCGCGGCTTGGGCAAGGGTCATCGCTACAATCACACTCCAGCACGCTCCACCTGGAAGAAACACAACACTCTCAGCCTCCGCAGATACCGTTGATTTCTTCCTTCTTTTGCATTTGTTACTGTCTACCATGTCCTCGTGTCGCTTGTATGCAATCTACCCCAAAATATGATTACGGCCATGAATCGAGACATTATATAAAGGATTATCCCGAATGCTGTGTGCTGTCCAGATGAAATGCAGAGTCTTGGGCAAGGGGACAATGTACAACACGAGGCAAGGGTGAGGGCAGGGGTGTGAAATTTGTGGTTGACAAACTGGGCACCATTTCGGCTCTGCACGCGCCAACATGCATCTTACGGATGGCCAAGTGTTTCATCGAAGAAAATCTTGGAGTGCCTTTTGGTCTTGTACCATCTTCATGAACTCCTTATAACGACATCCACCCTCCAGTTTCCCTGCCCACATTTCATGATGATCAACCACCTACCCTTCAGCCTCCTGTGTCTGTTAACCTTCCAGATTTCATCCAGCTTGGGCATACACGACAAGAAAACTCACCTAGTTACCCTAGAGAAGCGGAATTCTACCAACTACAACCCAGACGGCACTCCGTTCCTGTGGTTGCCTCAAGACGAGTACTCTGGCAAGACTTTTTACGAGTATGTGAAGCATCAGCGGCGTCTGGTAGACTTACCTACTAGTTGGTTTCTAGCCGGTTTAATTTCTTCAGCTACCCAGACCCGACCAAGCATGCGTCATGTTTCGAATCTATGTAACGATACTGACTATGAATCACGATTTCAGTGGTCATGTAAAGTGAGGAATAACCACTCACATCAATGCATGACGGCAACTTACAGACCATACCTCATGGCAGCTACGTCAATAAGTCAGCAGCATTCAGCTCCGGGCTAGTCTACGTTCAAGACGATGGCGTTGTAATAATGAAGGCAGACGATTTCACGAAGCTACCGAAGGGAACCTTCCGCAACAGGTGAGCATCTTTTAAAGAATCACAATGGACGCAACCAACTAAACTGCTGTAGCATTCGCATAGAAAGTCAGGCAAAATACAATACTGGACTGTTCATTTTAGACTTGAATCGAGCTCCTTGGGGTTGTGGTAAGTTCTATCCCTCTGTTTTCTCTTGGCATATTAACTTCATGTCTTTTACCAATAGCGACTTGGCCAGCCTTTTGGACAGTTGGAGGAAATTGGCCTCATGTGCGAAAATTTTGTTCTTTGTCAAAATTCAAGTTCTCTGACAGCCCTACTTCAGAATGGCGAGATTGATATCATTGAAGGTGTTCATGACAATCAACATAATCAAGTCGCATGGCATACCTCGCCAGGATGCACGCTTGATACCAGTGCAAAATTCACCGGGAATATTACAGTGAGTCTTTTTTTCGGTTCCTCATCAAGATACCAATGCGGTTTGCGTAGGTTGCTGGTGGGGTACCCCATACGGAGTGCAACGCTTTCATCAATAGCAATTCTGGTTGCAGTATCACAGAATGGAGTCGAGCGTCATATGGTCCTTACTTCGACTCCCAACTTGGAGGCGTTTTCGCGATGAAGTGGGATGAAAACGATATTTCAATGTGTTCGTGTGTATATTCCTTTCCTCAAGATTCTTTCTAACGATTGGGTTTTTAGGGTCGTTCTATCGTGCTGCCATCCCCAAGGATATCACTATGGGCGCTCCAAACCCATCTGAATGGGGTGTGCCTTCAGCCAGATTAGCTTCTTCGAAGTGTGAGATCCCAAAGTTTTTTGCGAACCATTCAATTATATTCGGTTCGTGTCACGAAGCTATCTGATTCTCTTAAAGAATACTAATTGTCCATTGCAGACATTACCTTTTGTGGTAAGGCAATTTGTGGGTGAATTTGTGTGCAAAGTCTGACTGTGGCGTAGGTGACTGGGCAGGGAATTCATATGCTACCTCAGGATGTCCTGGAACATGCGAAGATAGGTTGATGGAACCCACGAACTTCCAGGTACGTTTCCTCCGTTGGTTCCAAGCTAGCCTCTCTTGACAATCTGTTGCAGAACGCAGTTTGGAGTATAAATTCACTCAAAGTGTATCGAAAACAGCTCTTGGCCCGGGGGGTGTTGAACTCCGCCTCGGTCCCGATAATATCACTATGGAAAGTTCACACAACAGTTGCCCTCGTTACTCTATTGACCTGGGTTTCCTCATGACACAACTTTGGACCTCTATCTATTACGACTCGGCAAAATGGCCTTCACGAAATATTCAACTTCACACTAATACATCTAGTAGCCTGTCATCTTTTGGAATCTCAAATAGATCTATTCAGATTACAATTTCCATACCAAACTCTCCTCATGAGGGACTCCCTGGTGTTCGGGTTCTCCGAAACTCGCTCTGAGAGGTGTCACGCTCACCCATCCTTTGCAAATGGCCCATCCATCAGAGCCCACAGGAAGTGACGTGAGAGGAGGATTGATCAGATCGACCATGTCAGGACCCCACTTGAACAAAAGGTCGCCTATTTCTTGACTGTCGGGGACATCTGCTGTAGTCTGGGCATTCGTAGCTGAATCTGGACCAGCCGCCTTCACTGAAGAGTCAGTCAACTTCCCTTCAGCGGAGATATGCTTGAAGAGACGGCCATAAGAGCTTCTCCACATCGTTGTCCAGCATATTCTGAGGCCAGTGTCCGAAAGAAGCCCTTCAATCAGAGGTATGTTGACGCTGTACATATCAACCTCCCCTTGGCGTAGTCCGTGTACATCCTGACCCCAGTTGTTCCATAATTGATTGATGATACGACATCCAAGTTCATGGGCGGGTTGGAAATAGGTTGTGGGAGTTGGGTGAACGACTGTTCCATATGAAATTGCGATCGATCGTATTTTTGACAAGGACGAGGACATCGCAGCACCAACAGTGCCGGATGACATTGCAAAAGCCGCTAATGTTGGAATATTCCAGTGAGCGTCAGATATTAAAAGCGTTATATTTCTGGAACTGACAGGAGGTGTTGCGACCGAGGTTAGGTCCGGAGATCTGGCGCGAATGGGTAAGTGGAATTTAACTCATGAGACAGAGGCACATTACCACAAGGTCAATCTCGTTTGGGTATAGATTATGAAGGGCTACATTTGCGCAGGTTGCTGGGGTCTGGCGGGGAATATTTGAGAACGATTTACGCGTAAGACCCAAAGGTTTCATACCCCATCTAACAGAATCCATTCCGTCTAAAAGAACACCATGTCAACAACTGATCGCGGAGAACATACCCGATACTCACCAGTTCGCCGTCTTTTAGCGGTCTGGACTTTAGCGAAATTTCGCCTCGACCATCGTTCTCAGGCTTGGGGTAGAAGTAGTAGCCTTTTGTGACCTCCTTGATGTGATACGCCTTCCCTGGCAGGATATTGGAGCAAAATCAAGACGCTATATCGGGACTAACCAATCCATGACTTCTGGCTGCTAGGAAGGACAACCTTCACGTCCCATCCTTAATGAGACATATTAATTTGCGGTGCTGCCCCAGTTGGATGGGCAGACCATACCGAGGTGTTGTGTTAGATGACGGTACAGTCCCCATACGTAAGGTGATTCTTTAGGATTGGGTGGACCATCATCGTTCTAAAGTACATATTCAGCTAGTGATATGGAATATTTAGGGCCACTTACGGTCAAGAGCACTCTCGGTCTTGAAGACATTTATGTGGACGTTATCGGTGAGTGCGGTTGTGAGCCTTATGTCAGCGGTGCTAGAAGTCACGTCCAGGCACAGCCCTGCGATGGCTCAAATGCAGACTTGGACGCTCTAGAGCAAATCGTCAATCTTCCCTCCACTACTGCTGCAGGCCGGCTTGCTGCAACAGACTTCAAGACGGCTCTCTCAACATGTCTTTCACGCATGAGCTTCCTGAAGTACCTGTTCTGCCACCGCTGGGGATATCTTTGCAGGAAAAGTCAACCCCAGACATGGCCCTCACCAAGCCTGTATCAAGAGGCAACGAAGCACCCAAAGTCGCTCCATCTCCTTCGCCTTCCTTCGCAGACTCCTTTGCGACGGCGTACACCTCTCCTGTGGACGAGAACGATGAAATTTCTCGATTAGGACCCTCCTCTCTGGCACCACCACAAAGTCTGCGAAAATCTATCTCTGTCGACTCGTTTGCGAAGTACGGTCGCGATGGCGCTCGTTCTAATCGGAAAAATGGGACTGCATCTCCAGATTCACCGAGAAGTCCTGTATATGGGAGTCCTGTGGAGAGTACGGTACGGCCAGACAGGAAACTCTGGTCTGGTAGAATTCGTGGGGAGAGTCTGAGCTTGATGCAGCGGGACCATTGTATACCACCTGCGCTGGATTCTGATGGAGACCGCTACGATCCATTGACTTCAATTGAGCGATTTCGACGCGTGTCCTTGAAGAATCCAGATCCTCTACGGTCTGCCATTCGAGGAGGGGACTTGCCATTGCCTTCTCGTTCGCAGACTAGTAGCATGTCTGGCACACCCACAAATACCACCCCCCGTGAAGGACTTTCCCAAGTCCCTTCATCTTCCTCTCTCGCCTCTTCGTCCAAACGACCCTTCAGTTTTGCTGTGGCTAATCCGGGACGAAGTCGGAGTGGTAGCTTGGGGTATGCCCCTCCCAGTGCTCCCAAAAGAATGGTCATCAATACACACATAGCACCTCCTGTGAGTCGGATGTACCTACAGAAAAATAAAGTCATGCTGATGTTCTGGAATAGCGCCGGATGTCTCTTTCCACCAAGGACATTGTCCTTGTTGTCATTGGAACGTCTAATTGCGGGAAATCTACGGTCATTCGTAAAGGGCTCTCGCCATTTGGATTGAGTGATTCCATTATAGTGCCCGAAGGTTCTACTTCTCCTTCATCATCTCGATGTGAGTCCTTTGCAGTGTCTGATCGTCCTGCACTGCACTGACCCCGTTCATGCAGATATTCGACGGACAACTAACGTTTCACTCAATCGACCGGATTCATCAGAGAGTTTAGCCTATGGCATCGAAGTTATTGAGGTGGATGCTCAGATTTCGAACGAAGGACTCGTCCAGTGGCCTCAGGGACTGCCACCCATGGATGGTATCATCATTTGTTATGATTCGTCCGACAAGAGCTCGTATCATCCAGTGGAAGCGCTCCTCAGTACGCAAGTCTACATCTCATTCGGCTCAATATGCTAATAATTTGGATAGAGACATACCGTTCAACAGATGTGCCCATCATGTGTTTGGGATGCAAGTCCGATTTGGCAAAGGAAGTGCCACCAGCCGACGCTCTAGCGATGCTCAGGCAATATGACACTGGGCTGATCGAAGTTTCAACTGTTTTGGACGGCGGAAAGATGAGGATGAAGCGGTCGTTTGAGTACCTTCTGAAGGCCGTTTTGCGTCAACGAGGTAATGTACCATGGACAAGATGTACCTGCATAGGTTCTGACCATCTGTCGCAGGTCCCAATCCTACTTTCGATGACAGAAATCCAGCCTCGCCGGATATCCTAACAAAGGGCGAGGCTAACGAATGGACACATACACCTGTTGATTCACCACTGATATCCTCACACGTACCATCGTCTTTCGTTTATGGTGGTCCCTTACAGGAGGATGATGACGATGGAGGCATTGCTACTCCCAATCACCGTGGCCCTGCATCACCAACTCTAACGCCAGCCACCAGAACACTACCTGAGCTCGACACATCCACGTCCAGGGTCAATGATCAAGACCCCAATATTCCAGACTCCGAAGAGCTTCCCCCAGATTCTGAGACATCCCCAGGCATACCAGAAGATGGAATTCACCAGGTTTTGGACGAGTCTAGGAATGGTATTAAGAAGGAACCGTGAGTGAAAGAGAGCTACGAATACATCCGCAGGCAGACCTGACAGTGTTTCAGACGGCCAACCCAGTGGGTACAACTTGACGAGTTACTAGACAAGCTTCTATTCCTGGCTATCAGCGGAGACGGTATGTGTGATTACTTTTACACTTTCACACAAAGTCTAAGGATCTTAGATCCCACCTATGGTACTCATTTCCTTCTGACCTATCGGCGGTTCGCCACACCTCGAAGTGTATTGCTCGCCATGCAGAAACGAATGCGGCAGCTCGATAATCCTTCCGGTGATCCTATGTTTGCATGTTTCGCACAGATGAGGTACGCTTTGCCATGCTTCGATTTCAATTCGCTTATGAAGTATTGTAGAATATGCCATCTACTAGAGAAGTGGATACGTGACTTCCCGCACGACTTTGCCGTTAAAGGGACTGTTGGCGCTCTCAATGCCCTCATCAAATCGATCATCTCCAAGACACATCTTCTACATTATGGCTCCGAATTCCTTCCGTTCCTTGAGGAGCTCCCGACACTTGTCGATCTTGACACAGCATGGGCCCTGAAAGCAGACATTTCAGATACCGACAGTGATGATTATAACGAGAACGAAGAGGATGATGATGACGAAACTCGAGTCGATCCTGAAGAACGAGAATCATTCGACGCATCAATTAACACACATGCTGCCTCTATGGCCACGAGCTCTACTGCAGTCTCTTTCCCATCCAGAGAACGCAAACACAGTCTACCACTGCCGAAAGCACTACTGCCGTCTCAAACATACGTTGTCTCTCAAGATCCTAACCCAAGGCAACATATCCGAGATCTCGTCAAACTTGCCCAAGACGTTTTAAACACGGACTCGGATGAGATAGCACAAGAGATTACAAGACAAAATGTTGCACGGTTTTTAGCCATCAAGGTTAGATTTACGACTTCAATCACTCATCATTATCCTAAAAGTTGTTCTTACAGCCTCGAGATTGGCTACATTACACATTTGTTTCCGGAAGGAAAACTGACATGAACGAAAGTATCGTCTACTTTAACACCATGTCAAACCACCTTGCAGACTGGTGCGTCCTTTTCAACTACATTATTGGATTGTATGTTGTGTCTAACTTCATAACCAGGGTAATCTCGCTAATACTTTGCCACGAACGGCCTCGCCATCGAGTCCGACAAATCGAGAAGTTCGTGGAAATAGGGCAGAGCCTGAGAAAAATGAACAATTATGCTGCCCTGCGAGCATTCGTGGCTGGTATCAATGCGGCCACAAACGATACCACTACCAAAGATATTTTCAAGGCGAAATCGCCCGAGGCCTCGAAGGGTATTGCATCATGGGACCGCCTGTTCCAGCAGCTCCGTGCACATCGCGCTTATCGTTTGGCACTGCGAAATTCGAAAGGGGCTTGCATCCCTGCCCTGTAAGTTTTCAATTCTACTTTGTTCTATTCACACGATTTACACCACTTCACATCGTTTTAGGGAAGTTCACATCGCGGATCTTATCAAGGCACATGAGGGCAATGGAGACGTCAAGGAGGAGGATCCCAGCAAGATACATTGGGGAAAGTTCAACATGATGGGTCGCTTTATCTCGAACACTCTCCAGTGCCAGGCTCAGTGTCGTAATTCAACGGAATACAATTATCCGGAACGGCCATATATTGCGGAACTATTCGTACGACGTCCTGTGATGGGCGACGAGGTGAGTGTGGGTATACAACCTCATGCCGGTCATTCACACTCCATCTTTTAGATGCAAAAATCACGGCTAAAGTCAAGTGAGGTTGACTACGAGGGTTCTCGAGGAGGTTTACGAGAACTGTTCTTTTGGTGATGTTTATTTCCTGCTTCTGTATCATTCTCGTCTTCATTATCTCTTGGATTACTTGCTATCCTGTTTTGTCGCTCTCTGTTACAATGTATATTCAGCCTTCGTGGATTCCACGCTCACGTTCAGTGGTATTCCGCTCAAATGTTTAAGTTTCAAGTCAAGCTACCCTTCAGGCTTCAAGCTTCAACTACTGTTGACAGGCCCATAAGATTATGCGAAGATCTAGGTTCCTCAATTGCCAAGACGAAAACAGAACATGCGAAGAACAACTCCGGAAGAACGAATGTTTTTATATGAAGACAAACACGATCAGATGATTGGCTCAAAATTTCAAGCATATGTGAACGAATGCTTGATTGAAACCCATGGCAAGCTCGAAGATCCAGCAAAATACCCAATCAGAATGGACTGATTGTCTCCTTTCATTTCATGTCGATCGAACCTTGTGGCTTTCCTGGTTGATTGTCTGGATATGTAGAGTGTTTTGATCTATACTTACTGTGCATGTATATTGGCGAACTTTGAAAACGTGAGGCGTTTTGAATTCAATTCCCCTTCCTTTTTGGGATGAACAAGGGCGGCCCTTGACTTGCTCAACGTCAGCTTCACTGGCTTGAACAATCTAGTAATGGATTTTTAGTCTCTGCATATTACCAACAGTTTCCCCTCGACATCTCATCTAAGGCGCGTCAGTCGATAACCTTGCTCTGTACCCAGAGTCAAGACATATTGTAACTTGCAATTGATCGTTCAGCATGACTTCAAACGCGTTCACCACCCTGGCGATTGGGCGTCTACCGGCTCAAAGTAGATGTTATCACAACTCTTGCTGTCCCGACAAGGATCTTATTGTGCTCTTCTCACGTCTGGGAGGCAATGATCGGATGTCTCTTTGGAATTATAATCAGGGAACAAGAAAATGGGATACGGATGTCGGCTCTGGTGACGCAAGCTCGACTGCTGTTGGAATGGCATGGAGTCCAGATGGTATGCGATCCATGCATCAAGGAAGACTGCGCTGACAGAGTGCGCAGGACAAAGTATAGCTGTTGTACGCGACCCACCGAGTATAGCTATCCACTCGATACAAGACGGACATCGTGTCCTAGTCTTACCAGTTGCGGATGAAGGTCGTTCTATTCATCTCTCTGGAGTCTGGTGGTTCAAAGACGAAAAAAATTTCAAGAATGGTTCTAACATTCCTGATATTTTTAAGAGAGAGCATATAATTGTACGTTGTTCCTTCTGGCTCATTGGGCGCCTTTACGACATCACTTTAGACCGGTTCAGCACATTCAGTGTTGAAGATGCTTCCACTGCTGGACCATCTCCAAGAAGAATCGGATAACGTCTTAGCGTATGTTTTGAACAACTTTCAATGTCCTGACTCAAATCCTGATGCTCGCGTATAGCGCAACTGATGTATTCGCATTCCAAGGTACACGCAGTAGTACCCAGAAGTCCTCCGGTTTACCTCCAGTCATTGAGACATGGCCAACGCTCGCATCAGACCCTATTTCCGCATCTATCAGTACCACTGCACACAGCAAGTCTACGTTGGAAAAAGCAGAGCTCGATGAAATGGACAACCTGAACATATCCAGCATCCTAGTGGCGGTAGATGACCAGGGGCATCTCTATTCGTTTTTAGACGGTATCTACTCTCTAGGATGCTTAAAATTGGGGCTTGAGTACGACTTTGGCGACCTCTTGAAGCATCCTTCAAAACCCTACTTTGTCGGCCAACCGCATTTTAAGCGGGCCGCCAATTCGCAGACACAACTTAATCCGATTGTTACGAACATGCCGTTACTCGCAACTTGCAAGGCGAGAGATCTAGCCAAACTTTCATCTACGGCCCGGGAGCTCTCATGGTACCTCTTGCGGGTGGTGACCGAAATGCGCGATACTTGGTATGGATCAGAGAGCCAAAGTGGTGCTCGAGAGCTTGGTCCAAAGTGGGTCGGCGCCCTCGAGGCAAAACAAAAGGAATTTGCGACCGGTGAGTGAAGGGCCTTCGACGAAGATCGTTGGTCTAATGTCAAGAAGATGTCGTGCCGAATCCCATTCTGGACCTAACGGCTCTCCTAACTACTGGGCGGGCTTCTGAGCCCCTAGTTGATTTCCTCGGGAGTGGACAGGATATGGGAGAAAGAGTAGGTACTTCATCCAAATACCATGGAAATCCTAATTGTATCTTCAGGGCATCCAAAAGTGGGAAACAACAGTTACCGAGGCGTTGATCAAGTTGCGGGACTTTAGTGAAAGGCGATATGCACCAGCTTTGCAGCGGTTACATCTGGTACTTGACGAGCTGGTTGGATGGGCCAATCTGTTGGTATTCTCTTCCTTCTTGTGCGATCCACTCTTTGACCCCACTTGAAGACCGCAATTCGCCCCCTTCCAACTGCCTCGGGATGACTTGACATTTTGTACAGAATTAGCCTGTCGCGGCATTATCCTCGCCAGTTGGTTGGCCGCCGAATGTCGACGAGAGTTGTTCCGTTTCAAAGAGTTCATCGCGTGGCTCCGTTTTGGTACGTTGGCTCGTCATACCCAAAAGCGTGAAACTGATCAGATGTTTTGAGCAAGAGGTTAATAATGTGAACTCACCAAATGATGGCAATGCTCCTCGCCATGATATTTTGGAAGTTAATGGTTACTTCATCTCAGGCTTAGCCAAAAGCACCATCGATGCCTGGTTCATTGGTCCATCACCGCATTTCCAGATAGCCGACCTAAACATTCCGGATTTCAAAGACATTACCCTGGCTCAATCTATAACCCGCGCTCGTGAGGCTGCTGATGATCCTGCGCAGACAGCATGGCAGATGGTGAGCGCTTTTGTTTCGTCGAGCGTTTTCGATCTCGTGGGTCACTCATTGGGTCCGAATCAGACTGCCCGAGCGAATGATCTCAGTCATCTAGACAGAAATCTAGAAGCATTGATCCAGGAACTAACACAGCGATGCCAACGAGTTTTTCATGAGGCGGCAGGAGCGCCGTCTGGTTCTGCAGTTGTTTCATCTAATGCCGAACTCAATGCAGAGCGGATAACGGAGGAAGAGCGTCCGCTTGAAAAATCTCTCGCCTTTCCTTTCCGAGAGCGGACCATTCTCAACGAGGTCAGTGCCTTATACACCATTCAAATAATCACATTGAAGGCGTTAGGAGGGAGAATGGCTGCATCACTTGGTTGCACATTTACCTGCAGACGGCAACACCTCGAGTAAGTACGGAATCTAGCATTGCTTTTCCGAAGCTCATAAGAATATATCGTCTGTTAGACATCCTCTTTGCCCAGCTTCGGTTTGCCCTTGAGGCGAATGAGTTACCAGCAGGAATTGGCGTTGCGGTTCTTGAGTGCCATCTTGCTGAGGAAGACGAAGAAGACGGTCACATTGAGTTGCTAGAGGCCGACTTTTTCGACGATGAATGTGTCGTAATTGTTTACCGGCTTCGAGGAAAAGAAAGTGGGTCCATTGGAAGGTTACTCTCGTTCCTTAGGCTGATCTTAATCGACGCGTAGAGCAAACCTTTATCGCAACGCTCAACTATAGCGATGTAGGGTATCAAAATTTGCCATACGATGAGTACGTAAAGGGCTCCGCTCGTGAAGATTTGATGCAGCAGTCCTTGGAGTTGTGGAAGAGCGGTCACGTATGGGTAGTCCATGGACGGTCTGGAGCTAGAACGCACTGACCTTTTTTTTTGTGTGCTCTAGCTGACTCCTACAAGGATTGTAATCAATCGGCGCCGGCTGCTGTCGGGGTGTCAGACGGGCGGGGTATCGTTAGCGCTGAACGGTCGGACTGGGCGACGAGTGGCCTGCGTGCTGGACAGCAGTGGAACGCAGCTAGAATCATTTGATCTGGAAGGCGAGGGGGAGGATATGGAAGTGGCGGATGATGGTCGGACAGATTAAAAATCGGACCGCTGCTGGGGGTGCATGCAGACGGGATTCATTTGCAAGTTTGGGGAAAAAGACGCGGCGTGCCCCTTCTAACTGGATAAGGCAATGAAAACATGGTGGGACGGATATTGCGGTGAGAATACGGACACAAGGCCGTAAAGCAAGGCAATCAATGGGATCTGAAAGATGTTTGCCGGGGGGCGACTGGGGATTTAGATTTGCTGGTTGCTGTACTTCGAGAATTGAGCTGTCAGTGCGTGAGCGCCGCACCCCTTCAGGCCAAACATCGGCTAAGCAGAACCACTTAAAGGGCCGCGGACGGGTCTCCTCGTGTCCCCTCTTTTCCATGGCATTTTAGCCCCCAGCGCACTACAAGAATGCCAAAGGTAGCCTCCTCGTCCTCAACACCCACTCACGATCCCACTGCTCGCATGTCAGACGTCGCCATCAGGAAAAAGAAAAACGCAGATGCGCAGGCCGCCTTTCGCGCTAGGCGAGCAAACTATATTGCCACCCTCGAAGAGACGGGTAAGCGACGCCGATCTGCGCCTCAGCACAGCTAACGTCGGGTCCAGTCACCAGCCTAGAGTCGGTCGTCCTCCAGCTCCAGGACTCGTGTCGCGAAACTCGCAACGAAAACATGGATCTGCGGCAGGAGAACTCCCGCCTCCGTCACGAAAATCGCGAGCGAGAAAAGTTCTGGAGGGCTCTGTATCAGGCGAGAAAAACAGGCCAGGTGCCAGAGACCGAGGATCTGCCCCCGCCCCCACTTTCATCGCCATTTTCGGGCCACGCGCCAGTGAGCTCTGCTCTCTCCTCGCATTCGTCAACGCCACTCGTCCAGCATGCGTATGGAAACGGCGGCGGGTACAGGGAGGATAATTCAGGAGCCTATAACCCCGGCAGCGCGAGTAGTGGCAGCTTCGCCAGCCAACAAACTCCTACGTCCTTCTCCCACCGTGAGTCTATTGACGGATCATCATCTAGATCTCTCTCACTCATCGTGACCCAGCATATCCATATTCTCTTCAGGGATCTCCCAGGGATAGCCGATGGCCAGCGCAACCAACGCTACCTGGCTCAATCAATGGCGGAGAAGCGGTCACTCCTCCCTCACCCGCGTATATCGAATCGCCATCCATGACTTCGGCTGATATGAACGGCGCCTACGCAGGACGATTCACCGGAGATGAACATAAAACGGGACTTCATTCCGTGCTCGATAACGCGCCGTACGTGTTTCCGAATGGAGATCGGTACCACGAGAGCATTCCCAACAGCCGCTCGCTGTCGCCGTCAACATCCACCCCCACATCCTCGACGTCGACTATGCCGCTGACGTCATTTCAATTCACCTTCCAGGAGCCGCCTTCAGATCGTGCTGATTTTGATTACCGACGCCAGTCGCTTCCACACTGTCCAGAAGTTACACTCCACGGCGGTACCGCTGACATCT
>Ga0247741_1000747_pt1 | contig 17780 bp, 20 predicted proteins | sample UWRJL213509R2_FD_180945 | JGI IMG/M metagenome (GOLD analysis project Ga0247741, IMG submission 180945) | Plant litter microbial communities from Arlington Agricultural Research Station in Wisconsin, United States - UWRJ-L213-509R-2 | ecosystem: Environmental > Terrestrial > Plant litter >... | reverse complement strand
CGTACCCATGCCGTCACCGGCAGCGCCCGCGGTGGCCTGGTCAGCGGCTGCACGTCGAGTTCGAGCTCGACGTCGTTGAGCGAGCTGGGCGTGGTCTCGGCGATCACGCGTTCCAGGATCCGGTGGTCCATCGCGCGGTCGTAGTGGTCGGAGTAACGTCGGCTCGTGCCCAATCTGCCCCCAAGGTGTTCGGAGCGTCCGGCCTACGCGGGGTTTATCGTAGAGACATGCCACCGACACCGGGGCGGAAGGCAGGCTCGTTGAGGTGTGATTGGCCGTCGATCGGGGTGATCGATGCGACAGGATTAGAGCACGAGCGGGAGAGGCGAAGACCCTCTGGCGAGTGAGCCCGACGGCCGCGAATGCGGTCTGACTCTGCATCTACTTCGCGGGCTGTAGCCCGATCGTCGAAGCATCGACGAAAGTATCCAAGGTCAGAATGAAGGTGTCGGCGAATTCATCGGGGCACACTTCGGGGTGGGCTGTCACAGTTGACTTCGGATCCATCCGACTGCCGCGAAGTTCCACACATGTGTAATACCCGCGCGGCTGCTGAGTGAATCCGCCCGACATCACTCCCGCCCTGATGAGAAATTTCACCCGCACGTTCTCGGCCGTGTCCTCGAAGGAGTAGAAACCTTGATCGGGAGCCGACCCGGTTTCTATATCGGCCCGCGAAACGGAGCGGATGTCTCCCTCAATGGTTCCGGCGATCTCCGAGAGGAGTTCGGCATCGGCCAAGCCCGAGGTGAGCATTCCCTGCAGCCTCTCCTGGGCCCTCACGACTCTGTCCGCAACGGCGTTGCCGCCTTCCTGATCGAGGGACGGGGCGCATCCGCTGATTGCGACCATCAGCCCGAACGCGACGATGGAAGCTGTCAGTCGTATTTTCGCGATTTTCATCGTTTCCCCATTCCGGCCCGGGGCGGCCTCAGGAGCCAGGCGCTCCAAACCGAACCCGTAAATGTGGCGAGAAGCCCGATGGAGTAGATCGCCGTGGCGGCAGCCGGTGTCAGCGACACAGTTTGATCGCCGGCTTGGCAGAGAAGCGCTGGTGGGATGAAGCGTCGCTCGGGAGAGGATTCGGAGAGCATTTCCGAGCATCGCAGCTCGACGTCTGCTCCTCCGTGGATGGAGATCGACGTGAGCCAGGGCCATGCGACGAGGCCGATGATGGCTGCCAGCAACACGAGCGATAACGCCGTCCTTCGACTTGCTGTGCCGGAGTATCCGGAGGAGCTGGCCGAAACCACGATGAGCGTCGAGAAAGCACAGACAACCGCAGACAACGCGAGAGGGACTGAAGCGGTGGATGAGCTAATTGCCACTATCACCGACGATGCGGCGAGGAGCACGCTCGCCCAAGAGAGCACGACCGTAGCTGCGTTCGCAAGCCTGAAAGTCGCAGTCATCCGCTCAGCCTTCCAGAACGATCTTCTGGGCGAGCACGTCTACCCAAGCCTGAGCATACGCGTCGAAGTACACCGAATCGGTGCCTAGGACCACTGCCCCATCGCGCAACCAGATCCCCGTCCGGAACGCCATCACCAAGGGATCTACGGAATAGAATGCGTCTTTGGCGGCGGCCAGCGCGTTGTCCCAGCTGCCGTCAAACCGTCCCTGCAAGAACGAGTAATGCCTCTTAGTGCAGGCGCCAGATGGCTCGGCGTAGTAGTCGACGACGAGGGCAGGGATCGAGGCGTTCATGTCGGCTTTCGCCATGTTCCAGACGTTGAGCGCGTCTGAATCCTCGTCGAAGTCGGACGCGTCGTATCCCATCTTCTTGCCGATCCACTCCATTCCGAACGTGTAGGAATCAAGCGAGATATTCGAGGCCCTCGCGAGAATGAATTGGCCGAAGCTCTGCACGATGTCTCCGGCCCATCCACACATGTCGCCCACGCCCGTCCTCGTCGTCGACGGCCAGTCGTGATGAACGAGACCGGCTAGTGACGCGGCAAAATGATTGGCATTGATGTAGCGCGAGTTGCCGGGACTCACAAGTCCGGTCACCCTGGGCCTGTCGAAAGTCTTCACCCACTCGTTGAAGACTTCGTCCACGTCGCCTGCACCCTGATCCCAATGAAAGTCGTTGTAGGCATCGCCTCTGAGGAATCCGAGAACGCGACGATTGGACTCCGCCGAGATCCCGAGTGGCGCCGCGTACGACGCTGCCTTCGATTCGAGCCAGAGTATGTAGTCGACGAAACGGATGGGCGCGTCGACGGCGGCGACCCCCAGGTCCCTGCCCGAAACGATGTCCTTGTCGATTCCGATTCGGCCGGCACCGGTCCCGACTGTGTACTCCAGAATCTGATCGAACGCCCAATTCGACGGAAGTGGATAGCCAAGGTTGCCGCTGTACCCAGTGGACATGCCACTGACGAAGCTCGTGACGGCCAGACCCTCGTCGGAGACGATAGTGCAGGTGTTGCGGGCGCCGTAGATCCCGACTTTGTAGTCGCTGGAAATGTATTCGAACCCCTTGACGATACCTCTGAAGTGCGGGACGACGATACTCCGCACTTCGGATTCGATCGCATCGAAATCGACCGCGAAATAGATCGTGGTTCCTGGTTTGAATCCGTACGCTCTGGCGGCGGCATGGGCAGCGGAGGCCGCTTGCAGTCCGAGCTGGTAGCTGAAGTAACCGGCGACGCTTCCTCCGGATTGATAGATGGGGAAGACCTTCAAGCCGCTCGCGAATATAGTGTCCAGTTCGCCCGGCTTGATGTTCTTGTTGAGCGTCCCCGGGCCCGGCTCGTTGGTGAGGTATCGTCCCACTATCTCGCATCCGACGCCTCGCAGAGTAGCGGCGTTCGCCGTTGTGATCGTCGTGATGCAGTCCGCTGCCTTCCCGATCCGGGAGGTGTCTCCAGTGCTGACGAGAAGAGACGCCCAGGTGGAATAGTCGGCGACTCCGGTCACCGGCAAAGCCGCGAACTGTTGGAAGCCTTCAGTGACCGTTTTAGTATCTGCGCTGAAGGTCGATGCGAAGGCTGTCGGGTATTTGTTGAAGATCAAAGCCGCAGTGAACAGGCGCACAAACCGTCGGGTCGAGTCAACCGATCCTATCGACACCCCTCCGTGGTCCCGGATGCCTTGCTGGGTGCCCGGTCCTAGGTTCCCGTTCGCGACCGCATCGGTCAAACCAATCTCGTACTGGATCGCATACATGAGACCTCGTTGAACATCACGCGAGAAGATCCCATCGCACGGTATGAGGAAGTAATTGGCTCGTCCAAGGTACAGGGAGTTCATCCATTGCTGGATCGAGCGAACGAGGGCGTTGCCCGGCGGTAGGAGCACATAGGCGTCCATGGTCAAGAGACTCTTGAACAACTTGGGCGTCACCGTACCGACGGCGGACAGTCCGGCGTTCGCGCGCAGGGTGATGATGGACGCGGTCAGCGTCGGAGAGAACGCGCCGCTAAGGGACTCACCGGAGTACCCCTTGCACCAAAGTGCGCATTGAAGAATCTTGATGATGTTGTTGTTCGAGGTCGGGGACGACGCACTGAAGTCACCGACCAGTTGCGTAAGCTTCGCCAATGTCGTCGGCCCGAAGGTGTCAGACAACGTGGGTATGCCTAGCTCGTGCTGCAGCGCTCGCGTGAGAGCGAACATGGTGCTCCACCCGGTATTTCCCGTTACCGGTGCCAGCTTGAAACCGGGGAGGACCCCGTAGGTCGCGTTGACCCAGACTTGCGATTGGAGCACCCATGTATCGACCATTCGGACTCCCTAGACCGTGCCCTTTGCGACGCCCTCGATAAGCGGGGCGCCGGAATCTGTAAGATCCACTACTTCGTAGAGACCTGTGCTGCGTTGGAACGAGAGGTCGCCCCCAGAGGCAGATATGCGTGCGGTTGCCCAGAGTAGCCCGGTGACCACAGGGACCTCTTCTGGCTTCGTGCAGGCCACTTCGATTTCGACCACGGAGTTTGCGGGAATCGTCGACTTGAACACGAAGCTGAGACGTCTGGATCCTTGGTCCTCGATCGATGTGGAAACAAAGGCGTCCGCGGGCAGCGCTACAGCATCACGTTTGATCGATGAAAACTGGACGTCCGTGACTAAGCGTGGGTCGACGTCCACCACGACTTCGGCGCCCGCGGGAATCGCTCCGGGACCGACTGAAGTAATCGTGACAATTTGCGGGTGTCGGTAGATGAGCGGTCGGGTTGGGGAGAGCACTTCGGTGTCGGTCCACACGACGGCGATCTCCGCTCCCCATGCGGTAGTCCCGTCGAGCACCTTGAGCGGAGTCCACGACGCGCTGGCCCCGGCGCCGGACTCGGGCAGGAGCTCTACTGCCGTCGGGCGGGGCGAATCGATGGCTTCCGCCGGGTAGAGCGACCGCGCCGTCAGTGGAAGGAAAAGATCGGACGACGAGGCTGACGCCGAAGATGGCACGTCGAAGTGCGCGGTCGTCACGGGCCCAACGACCGTTGGGCTTCCGGCTTGGGCGGTCGTGCTGACTTCGTCGTCCGAGATTATTAAGAGATTCCCTGCTTCAAAGATGCGGTTGTCGAACGAAACCGCCAGTAGAAACGCGGGGAGTGGCCCAGTCGTCGTGGTCACTTTAAAACCACTCGGGAAAGGCAGCGTAGTCAATGATGCGAACCCTTTCCCAGGCACATCAATGCTTCTTGCTGGCTCGATAAGTGGTGAAATGGCGAGCAGGCCGCCTTCCGCTCGCGCCACGCCAGGCTGCCCGGCAGACAGATATGCCGCAGAGGCGACAACGCTCCCGGTTAATATGAAGTGCCTTCGTGTGAACGTCATCTTGGAACTCCTTGGCCGGCGATGCAGGGTGAGTGGCGGATCGCTTCCTGTGTTGTCTCGTGATTCCCATTTCGTGCCCTGCCGAAAGTCGGTCTGACAGCCGGCACCGTCCGCTTGGCAATGCTGAACGCCTCGGGGAACGCAAAACTAGGGCTCCCAGTCGCTCACTTTGAGCGTCGAGCGGTATACGAAAACCTAGGAGAGGGTGCGCGGGTCAACCGCCAGCCTTCGGACGGTATCACCACCTAATACCTGATCATTATTCGAGACCAGTCTCTTTGGCGAGGACTAGTTGGGCAAGTCGGCAGAAAGGGGGACACAGCCCTGCCCCCCCGGTGCGTATTGCCAAGGCGACGCCCGGTTCGCAAAAAACACCTTGCCGATCGGTGGGCGTCCCGAATGCGCGGTTCAAGTGGTCAGCGGATGGAGATGTTCACAAGGGGAATCTCGGGGAACAGTTCGTATTGCGCATCGGTCAGGCAGTCCATTGCGTCGTTCGCGCGATCGGAAATTACACCGTCGACAAGCGCGTCCGGACCCCCCATCTCGGTCGGAGTGCTCTCGCTCCCGCCAAGGTCGTAGCCAAGGTCGTTCAAGCAGGAAACAGCGTTGACCCTCAGTGCCTCGTCCATCGCGAACGGGACGAGGTCCTGGTAGACCGCCGCGACGGTCTCCCAATGAGCAGTGACGCACTCAGTGGTGTCTCGCTCTTTCTCCTCGACCGTACGGCCGCCCGTCTGCATCTCGAAGAGGATGGAATGTCCGTCGATGGGGCTGGTCCATGAAGGAGGTGCCGGATACCCGCGCTCGACCAGACACGCGCTCAGATCGTCGAAAGCCGCGGCGTATTCGGCCTCCTCCACTATCCCATCAGCCAGCGCTGTGGCCTGGGTCGTGTTCCCTTGAGCCATCTGCTCCTCTCCGATCGCTTTGATCTCTTCGACGGTGAGCGCAGGAGCGTCCGAAGGCTTCTGGCTCGCGCAACCGACGACCAAGAGACCGAGCGAGAGCCCAAGTGCTAGCGCTGCCATGGTCCTTCGAAACATAAATTGGGAATTGCTCGACTTATCGACATCACAATCGTATGGTTTCACCTGAGTATTGATCATTTGAGAAATACTAGACGTCAACAGGGAGCCAATGATGAAAAGATCCACGAAAGCCACCGTCATCGTCGCAAGTGTGGCAGCAATGCTATTCGGTACCGCGGTGCCGGCGTTCGCCGGCACCGACTGGACTGAAACCACCTACTTTTCCCAGTGCAACGCGAATGCGACATGGACCGGCATCGGAGGTCCGCGTGACACCGGGAGTTCGTACGCCTCGACCTCGCGAAGCGGGGGATGCAACGCGACGATGTCCGTTGCAATCGACAATTCGTACCTGAACTCGACCATAACCGACAGCATTACGCGCACAACGGCGCCCTGGATCGGCGGCAGCTCGCAGCACCGCTATGCCGGGCGCGGAAATAGCAGCCAGTGGTAACTATGTGAACCGCGGGCGGACTCCGATTGGGAGCGCGCGAGTCGTGCTAGTCGGAGGCGGGGCGATAGTGTCGAACTGTCGTCCTGTCTCTGCTTCGGTCCCCGCGCGGCCGCTAGCGCCCGCACCCATTGACCGTCTCAGCACACCGCACCCGCAAAATCGCACTAGTCGTTCAACAGTAAACAGATGGCAGATCACAATGCTCGACCACCAGCTCGCGAAGCGCCACGAGGCACGGGAACGCTCGGCTAAGCCGTCATTTAGATCGCTGCTGATAATCACCGGCTTGGCCATGTGGGCCGGGGCGCCTCTTGTCGGCTACGTCGTCCTCACCAATAGCGCTATCAGCGCTCAACTCGATGCACCCGTCGATGTCAGCGTGACCGCCCTTCCCGTCGGGTCGGAAATCTCGCGACCCGTGGCTCTCGACATCTCATGGTTCGATACACCGCCCGTGGTCGCGCCAGCGTGGTCGGGAACAGTCCAAACGGCGCCGCCGCCGCCCGACTCAATACTCAAAAGCGGGGACCCGGTGGCGCAGATCGACGGGGTAGTCCGAATCGCCTATGCATCCGCCGTGCCGTTTGCGAGCACGCTTCAAAAGGGCTCCACAGGCTTCGAGGTTGTTCAGCTGACTGAGCTGCTCGTATTCAAAGGACTGCTGGCCGCTCCCAGGCCTACCTACGACAGTCTTACGGCTGCTGCCGTGACGGCACTAGCGAAATCGCTAGGAGTCAAGGTTGCGTCGGGTGCGAGTGTTGCATTCGACCCGGGATGGCTGGTCTACATCCCCTCGCCCGAGGTGCGAGTCACCGCCGGCACTCTGACGATCGGCGCCCCCGCCCCTTCACCCGGCACCGTGCTTTTCGAAACGGCGAAGACAATCGGCGCTGCGAAAATCATCGACTCGCCAGCGGTGGTCCCAGACGCAGCCACGAGCGTCGACACAGGGGAGTCCTCCGCCGAAGACCACCCCGCGCCAAGCCGCGAAGGCCTGGTCGCAGAACCGGCAGAGCGCCTTCAAGTCGGCAGCCTCCAACTAGAACTCGACGAATCCAGATCGAATGTCTCGTCCGGCGGACTGTCTGAACTCTCGGGGATCACCGAAATCGGCGCCACCGTGATTCGGGCTTCGCTGGTCTCGCCCACGACACGGGAGTCTTGGCAGATCCCGAGTGCAGCCGTCTTCACGAGCGTCGACCGGAAAACCTGCGTAGTCCTCCGTGCCGGCAATCCGTTGGAAGTCCGGATCGTCGCTGAGTCACGCGGCACCGCCACCGTTGACGCAAAGCTCGATCTCGGAGACCGGGTTGTCGTCAACCCGCTGGTCGACGACAGATCATGCGTCTAGAAATCTCCGGCATCGCTGTCCGATTCAAAAACCGGGTAGTGTTCGATGATTTCAGCGCCGTATTCGGTTCCGGGCTGACGGCCATCATGGGGCCGTCGGGCAGCGGAAAGAGCACACTTCTAAGCGTCATCGCCGGCCACCTGGTTCCTCAGAAGGGACACGTGGTGCTCCCCCGACCGGAGTCACGGGTGGACTGGATAGTCCAGTCCGCGCCGGTCCTCTGGCGCAGAAGTGCCCTCGACAACGTGATGCTCGGCCCATTGTCGGCGGGCGCCTCGCATCATCTCGCGCGGCAGAGTGCGCTATCGGCGATGACTCTGGTCGGGGTCGACGAACTTGCCACGACGCCTGCCTTCCAGCTATCCGGAGGCGAGAGACAACGAATCGCCGTAGCGCGCGCGATCGGCACCGGATCGGACGTCATCTTGGCGGACGAACCTACCGCATCGCTCGACCCAGGCTCTCGTGAAGCTGTTTGCGACGCGCTTGAGCGCGCCGGCACGAGCGGGCGGGTCGTACTAGTCGCGACCCATGACGCCTATGTCCGCGACCGGTGCCAATCGACACTTGCAATTGAACGCATGAGCGGAGGAACGGGGCAGTGAGCAGCGGCTTCAGCACGCGTACGCTTCTGCGCGAGACGCTCCGCAATCTGAGGGCGGGCAGTGCCCAAGCGATCGCAATAGCAGCGGTAGCCGGAACGTTGGCATTCGGACTATGCCTCGCAAGTTCGACGGAGCTCAGCTCCATAAAGATGCAGCACGATCGTCTGATCGAGCGCGGCGCGTACGTCTTCTCAATTTCGGACATCACAGGACAACCTCTCGATGGGTCGCGATGCGAGGAACTCCGGACCGTGCCCGGAGTAGTGGCAGCCGGCGGAATCATATCGAACGCAACCATTTCGCCGACACTCTCTCAATCCACGACTATCGCCTATAGCGAGGGCACCCCAGGTCTTGCTCAGGTGCTTTGGCCGAAGGGCTTCCGCGATTCAGCCTCGAACGTTGCGGGTGTAGTGGTCGGTGCCGGCCTGGCGGACCGGTATGGCTTGCGGGCGGGTGCGTTGTTCAGTGCAGTCGATCGATCCGGGTTCGAGAACTTATTCGCCATCGGAGCGGTCGCGCGCAAGTCGGAGAGAGCAGAGGCGTTCGATCGAGCGATCCTGAATGTAGTCGCCGCTGAGAGCGACATCGCGACCTGCTTGGTGGAATCTCGACCGTCCGCCGTCACCGCTCTGTCAAAGGTTCTGATCGGCTGGTTCAGCTTGTCGGAAACTCGCGCGACTAGTTACTACGTCAGCGACCGATCTTCGATTTCTCCGACCGAGCAGCTGAATACTCGACTTTCTCAGTACGCACCGATCGCGGCTGGATCGATCATGGTCGTACTCTTTTCGCTCGTGACTATGGCGCGACGCGGTGATTTCGCGCTCTACGCGGTTCTCGGGCTGGGAAAGAGGGGACTCGGGACGATTCTGATCGTCGAGTACGTTCTTCTCCTCCTAATCCCCTCATGCGTCGGGCTTTCTGTCGCGATCGTAGCTCTCGGAAGCGGCGTCGACCAGTTCGTCCTCGACCAAACCGCCTTGGACAGCCTTAGATTTATCTTCTTGGCCTCAATTGCGCCCGTCGCCTCGATGATCGCGATCAGCTTCAACCCGCCCTTAGATTATCTTCGAGGTAGATAGCAATGCATCGTCAGCGCCAGCAGTGAGGGACCGCCGCCACTCCTGTCAGATACTGTTGCTGAGATGAGCGGAACCCCAGGCTCCGGCAGTGGCGAGCCGGATGAAATCGAGAGGCAACTCAGGGCGTCCCTCTCGCTCGCCGGAGCGACGTCCGCTCATATCGACGACCTAGTCGTCTCAGCCGACGCATGGCGGGAGGCTGCGGGCGCTGCCGGAAGGACTCTCGCGCGGCCTGTGATGACCGCCATCGTCGGTGGTTCGGTTCACGCTGTGCTGCGTGACTGGCCCATCACGGCAGACGAGATCGCGAAAGACAGGGCCGCAATTCGTTCCGCTGTCGATGAGGGCGGCCGCGCGGTGTAGCCCATGCAAGCTCCCGACACTCCGCTGTGTCCACCCTCCGGCGTGAGAGCGAGCACTGGGAGCCACGCGACTCACTGCGCCCCTATGACGCTCCCGTCCAACGGCAGTTCCAGCCGGACACACGTTCCTGTTGGGCCGGTGCGCAGCGACCACAAAGCTCCGACTGCCTCGGCGCGCTCTCGCATGCTGATTAGCCCGAGGGAGGTCCGCTTCACCGCTGCCGGATCAAACCCGCCTCCGTCGTCGACGACTGTGATGATAGCCCGATCCACCGCCCAGCTAAGTCGGAGATCGATATGGGTGACGCCATGGGCATGTCGGCGCGCATTTCGTATAGCCTCTTGGACGATCGTAAGCCCCTCCTCGCCGACTGGCTCGGAGAGATACCCCGTCTCGTCGTCCAGGGTCACGAGTAGTGGTACGCGGGCGTTCTCATCGACTTCCGCCAGGTCAGCAATGGCAGCGGCGAAACCACGGTGCCCGACAACTGTCCGTGCTGCGACGGCGAGATCTTGCACTTGTTCCAAGGTGCGGCGAAGAATTTCGTCAACTCCCCGCAGTGCTTGCCGCAAATCTGCCTCATCGGGTGCGCTCGCCGACTCCAAGCGCATCAACGCCAGCGCAATGTCGTGAGCGACGTGATCGTGCAGCTCTCTGGAAAGAAACTTCCTGCCTTCCTCGCGAGCTGTTGAGACGCTCCGGAGCAGCTCCTCGACGTACGCTACGGCGCCGGGCGGGAATCGACGCCAGGTCGCATGGTGAAGTGCTTGTGCGATCGCTACGCCCGAAAAAGGCCGTCCCGGGAATGCGTCGAAGGCTCGGACAACGATTGGCAGCGCCACGTCGAACAGCAGTTCGGCTGAGGCGAGACCAACAGCGGGGTGAATGCCGCGCAGCGCATGGGTGTTGCCTGTCGTTTCCATCACATGTGCATCAGTCGTCGATGGCACGACCGCGTAGCCGCGCGAGCCGGAGACAACTGATCCAAGCGTCTCCCGGACGATGATGTCGGCATTGGCCACGAAGAGAGCGTCGTAGGTAACCGGATAGGGGGAGTCCGGGGGCTGCGCCGCGACTGCCGCGTCCAGGTCGCGGAGCACAGCGTCGACCGTCGCGTTGATGAAATCAACTCCCGTCAGGTCTGTCGAGGCTTCGGTGTCACGGACGGACTCGGGTTTGCTCGGCTCATTCAAAGAAAACTCCTTTTGCCTGCGTTTGGCAGCGCTGTCAGGAGCGGACTCCTAAGGAGTGTTCGATCCGTCGCCGAGGTCGATTGATTACGCCTTCTCGGGCTTCGAATCGCTGGACCAAAGGAAACCGTTGCTGAAATTAGCCTATCGCGGCATCGCCGCATGGACGTCGAGCGATGGTCGACCGAGCGGTCCTGCGAGTGTCGCGTGAGACGGTTTTGCGTGAGAGGGTGGGCACTCTTCCGAGCCCTGACTAGCGTCTTGCGGGACTGAAACAGGTGCCGAATTTATTTTTAGTCCAGGTAGCCCAGTATGCGAGCCTTATTTATCGCGTCCATGCGGGTGTCGGCGCCCAGTTTGCCGTAGATGTTGCTCAGGTGGCGCTTTACGGTGCCGGGTGCGATAGCCAGATCTGCAGCGATATGCGCTGTGGTGGAACCAGTGGTGAGGCGGGTCAGCACCATCGCTTCGCGCGGAGACAAGAGGCCGAAGGAATCGTCGCCTTTCGCAACAGACAACGCCGTCATTGGTAAGGCCGATACCGACACGATTGTGGTGACGATCGTCGTACTGGGGTCGGATTTCAAGAGGTAGGCGGAAGCGCCGGCTTTCATGAGCTCATGGCGCAGTGCCCGCTCGCGGTGCATCGTCAAGACGATGACGTGCACATCGGGAGCCAGCCTGCGTACGCGCCGTACGGTAGTCCCCACTGGCGGGCCGGGCATCTGAACATCGAGGAGCAGGACGTCTGGGAGGAGAGCGACGACGCTCGCCACCGCACTCTCGCCATCGGCCACCTGCTTGACAACAGTCATGCCGTCTTGACGTCCGATGATTGAAGCGAGGCCCTCGCGGACTAGCTGGTGATCGTCAGCGATGACAATTCGAATTTCCTTCCGGACACTCACGTGTTCTTGCCGTCAAAGCCTGTTGACGGAACTCCGCCCGAGTCGCTTTGGGCACGACGATGACGGCGAACGGATAAAGGTTCGGCGTCGGGAACAAGTGCCGCCTGCGGGGCCGGACTGACCAGCACATTTCCTCCATCTAACCGTTGTGAATCGTTGGTGTCGCATTCGGAAGATTCGCGATCCGGCTTGTCCGAGATGATCGACCGGTGGTGACCATGCGCGACTGCCTTCGGCGGCGAGCTTGATGGACATCTTTCCCGCGAGATCAACCCTGCCGCATAGTCTGCCTGAAACGGGCCGACGCCTCCATCAAAGCAAGCGAGAATGGCCCGATCGGTCCATGGACTGACGGACGCCGGCGCGAAGCGCGCCGTCAAGCTGCCACGGTTTGGCCACTGGATTGCATTGGTACCGCGCGAAGCGCAGGTGCAAACGGACACCCGAGGTGCCGGCGACTCCCGACGGGTATCCCCGATCGGAATGGGCCGTTCGGCACATTGGACCGATATGAAGCGCGACGTACGGTTGCTCCCACGGCCCACGGCCCACAGCGCTCACTCAGAATCGACCAATAGGGCTGTGGGGGGGAAGCGGGCGCTTGAAATGCAGAGCCGGAATGGGACGCAGGGACGGTCTGATTTCGGGAGTGCCATTGCCTACTGGGCAAAGGCACGTACGCAATGAAGCGAATCGACAGGAAAGCGGGACTCGTCCATGAATCAACACTCCCATCCAGAGGCAGAAGTGCCACGCCGAAAGAGCGGTACGACGGCCAAGAGTGGGCCACAGAGCCGTGTTGACTCGACCGAGATAGTCGCGACCCTGTCTTCCAACGACAGCGTCGCGCGCGATTTTGGGGCGAAGACGGACGGCGACCGCGACATTCTCTGTGTTGCTGAAGCTTCGGCAGTGCCCATGACCGCGGAGCGAAGAGAAATTGTAAGTTCGCCGGCAGAAGTCTCCGACAGCGAGGAGCGCTCCATCGCGTACGCTGACGCCGACGGATGGCGATGCTTCTATCCGGCAAGCCGTGGCCATCTCACCGCCGCCCAGGCACGGGCGGAGATGCGCGCGGCCCGCGGGCTCCCGCCGGAATCTTCTGAAGAGCGGGACGCCGCTGAGTTCTTGCTGCTGATGGAGTCGGCCTGGGGCCGTAGCGAGTAACACCGGGGATCGCTGGGCGTGGATAGCGAATAGCGCTGCCGAGGGCCCGCGAATCCGCTAGCCGTGTCCCCCTTTGTGCCGACTTGCGCTTCTGTGCAGCCCGTCGAAGAATGTAAGGGATCCTCGACTAAAGTGCGTGGACAGAACTTGTAGGAGAACCATGAGAAATCGATATGCCCTCACCGCGTTCGCAGCGCTGGCAATTCTGTTGGGCTCCAGTGCGAGCGCAGCCTTGGCCGCCCCCTCAACGCTGGTCCCCACTGGGCCCGGTGCCACTGCGCCGGCAACAAGCGCAACTGTTGACGCTCTCCAGGAACTGGTGGGCACGCAGACGGAAGCTGAAATCCAAGCGATTCAGAAGTCAGGCAGCCCGGCCGAACTTCTCTTCGACAGCGCCACCGGCGAGTACATAGCGGCACGGTTCGCGGCCGACGACGTGTCTCCCCTGGCGATTACGCCCGTGGGCCCGGGGTGTACCACCACCAGTGTCTGCATGCTCGTCGGCGGGCAGATCAGCTACGGATTTACGGGCACAGGAACGTTGAACGGAACGTGGAACTCGGTGACTAGGGCAGCTGCCGGATCGCTCACGACGCACTTCCTCTACGCGGGTGGTGTCTACGACCTGATCGTCCCGGCTACCCAAGCTGCCTACCCGACCCCGCCAATCAACGTGAACCAGCTGAAGCGTTAGCGCAGACGTCGGGTTGCCGCCGGGCGAACGCCCAGCGGCAACTGGGCCGGTAGGCGTCGAAGGGACGTCCCACCGTGCTTAGATGTTGAGAGATGGCGGACATGAACACGAGCGAACGAGACGCCGTACGGCTACTTCTGCTTCGGGCAAGCCTGGACGAGGCGGTAAGAGAGCGCTTCGTTGCTGCCTACTCCGGAACAGGCAACGCGATGGAAGCCCTGCGTGCCGCCGCGGACGAAGATCGGTGGTGGGAGCTCGCCCCCGCCGATGACCGTCGCCGGCTCAGCCAGATCGCCTTCGGTCGCGAAAGCAGCGCCGACGCGAGGAGGACCGCCTCAGCCCGACTGGAAGAATTGCGCTCGGAGGAAGATAACCGGCGAGCACTGATCGAAGCCGTTGGCGTGGTCGGGACCGGAGAACGTCTGACTGCGCAACAGCGTCGAGAAGAGGCCGCTTCGGGCGACGACTCGCATTCGCGCACCCTCCATGCACCGCGCTCTTGGAACTCGCTAGCCGCTGCAGGGGCAGCGCTTTTCGGCACAGGTCTCGCGATCGGGCTTCTCTTGACTCACGGTGCGCAAGAGCCCGAAGCATCTGTCGATCGCATGGCCGAGAGTTCGACGCAGGCTATTCTCCGCCTCAGCGTGCAGGCCGACACTTGGCTCGCATCCGGTGCCGCTGGCGATCCGATACACCCTGCGGCTCCAGAAATCGCTGATCTGCTTCCCGGGCGATATGTCGGCAACCTCGCAGGCGTTGACTTTTGGGCCACCAAGTCGAAGACCGGCGACTACTGTGTCGTCTCGCAACGGCGATCAGCCTCAGCGACCTACGATACGTGCGTTATGACTGCCGACTACGACCCGGGCGGGCTGACAGTAATCAGCGACGAGGCCCAACTCCACTGGGCGGGCCACCGCTTGACACTTTCGCTTGTTAGAACGGCTGGCGTTTAAGCTCCGGGGCTAACCCTCGCGGCTTCAGCTACACTCCCATACAACCTCGGAGCGTCAGCCCCGCTTTCGAAAACGTCGAGCACGCCCTGTCCTGCTCGTATGCCGCTCTCACTGGGAGCATCGGCCGCCACCCCGCGAGCAACCTACCGCCAGCGCCGGTTTGGTCAGCAAGGATGATGCTGGAGTAGCTCCGTCCGCTTCTGCCGCAACCGGCCTGCCTATTGCTTATCCATCGATTCCCTTCCAAGGTGCTCCGACTTCCCATATTCCTCAGCCCTAGCCTCAATCGCCAGGACTCACCGACGAATGTTTTCCTTCGAGAGTTCAACGATCCACTCCGGCGTCTTGACCCGCGGACGTCTCTGCTGTTTGTCGATCCTGACCCTGATCCGTGCGGCTAGAACCTGCTCCTCGAACGTCGGCTGCGCCCCCGGGTCTTCGCGCTGTGGAATCGACGACGCCGCCGAACTAACGCCACGCCGCACACGCGCCGATCCGCTCATCGCGCCGAGCAGCTTCACCGCGTCGAGGGCACCGGCGTCTACGCTCACGTACAGGATGAACTCCGAATTCACATCCACAGCCAGCGTCCGACCCTCGAACAGTGCGGTGAGCTCCGCCGCCGAGAGTCTCATCGACTGTGCTGCACGCCGTGGGCCGAACAACCGGAGGGCGTCCCGGGACAGCCGGGGACGCCGAATCCGCAGCCGCTTAGCCTCGCCGTCGAATCGGATCCCCGCCGATTCCTTGTCGTCAGCGGTTGGCATCGTTGGGGTCCTCCCACTCGATTGACCTGATCTCGCTCGTGTGCTGCCAGAGGTACTCGACGTCCGGGTCGCCCTCTGAAGCAGGGAACACGGTCCAATACCCCCGCGCCTCCACACGGCAGGCGCTGATGTCGCGGATCCGTCGCTGCACGTCGTTGGGTCCGGGGTTCGAGATGGGGGCGGCGAATCGCTGGACGGTGCCTTCGTCGAGATCCACGAGGTAGCGACTATCCCGCGTAAACACGGTCCACACGCCGCCCTCACTGCCGAGCAGTTCATCGACTCTGATCGGCTCTCGTGCGATCCGCTCAACGCGGTTCTTGGCCGCCGGCCGGACGACGACAACGGCTTGGGGCGGATCGGTGCCTTCGCTGACGACCCGCCTGATGTCGACGATCGGTGTCGTGTCCTGCCGTCGAAAAACGGAGTCAGATCCCAGCACGTCTCGATCTGTCGTCCAGTCTCCTAGGTGACCGGTCTCACAGCACCTTATGCCCAGCAGGTTCTCCCACGCGTCGATGATCAGCGCATCGGGGTCTGGACCGATGAACCGGCAGACGAGCATCCGGTCGAGGTCGATGAGGTAGGCGACGGCCTCGCTAAGGACAACCCACGTACCGCCCTCGTTGCCGACAAGCAAACGCACTGAATCGGTAGTCACATCACTGCCTCTCTCTCGATCTTGTCCACGACGGCCGAAGAGAACGCGTCCTGATACGGCCTGTATTCGTCCAGCGGGTCCAGTGTGTAGATGGCCACAGCCCCCACGAACAGCATGCGGATGTCTAAGAGCGGGAGCGGCCGGTCCATACGAGGCGACAGCCGCGCGCCAGGCAGCGGCCGTCGCTCCACCGTCCGGGCATCTAAGTCGAAGGCCAGGTCCGCGTCAGCCGTGCGCACGACCCACCGGCCCTGGTCCCGCATCGTGAGTCGCTCAACCGTGGTGTCGCCGAGGGTCAAGAACTCCAGCTGCAGCGTCCAGGTGTCGAGTACCGCGAGGCTGATCGCCTTGGGCCTGGCCTGGTCGAGGACAACGACGCGGCAGCGGAAGGAGCCAGCGCCGTCCGAGTAGGCAAGGGCCTGGTCGACATGACGGTGGTAGTGGGCTCCGACGTAGAGCTCGGGCCGAACTGCCATGAAACCGCGGTGGAACATGCGGCGCCCCTGCTCTGCGTAGGCGACGGCCTCCGGTGGCCACCCGTTGCTGTCGGTAGCGAGCGCGCGGTCGAGGTCCGGGACGTCGAGCGGGGCGTCGTGGCCGATGAGCACGTCGGCGTGCGCGGAACCGAGCGCCGCGAGGTCGGCCTCCCTTAGTGATTCTTCTGGCCACCAGTCCTCGCCCGCGGTTCGGTGGTGCCGGTCGATGGAGTTGGCGCCACCGAGCACGGTGAGGACCTTCCCCGGTCGGATGACGTTCGCCGGCCAGCCGGAGTCGTATGGGCGGAGCGTCGTGCGGTAGCCCCGGGGTAGATGGGCCACGTTATGGCGCAGGAGACGGTGACCAGTCTTTTCTACAGGGAACTGTGCTTCGATTCCGGGCAGCCAGTCGTGGTTTCCGTCCAGGAACAGAAGGTCCATGCTCCTGGCGGCGAGACGCCGGCTGAGTTTGTTCAGCGCCCGATTCCAATCCTCATGCGGCCACGGGTACCCGAAGTCGCCAAGGACGATCATCGTCCGGACGCTCCTCGCGGCGAGAGTGTTCATCGAGGTGATCAGTGCAGAAAGATCGCCATGGACATCCCCGAGCAAGCCAATCTTTTTGTCCATTTGCAGCGGATTCGTCGGCGCCTCGCTCACAGCAGAGCCGCCTCATCCTCGTCGGAAAGCCGCTCGATGGCGACGACGGGCATCGAGCGGCGGAAGGTGAAGGGGACGAACGGCAGGTGGAGGTCGACGATGAGCTCCATGGATTTGCCGACCGTGCACTCGTAGACCGCGAGGAGGTCGATCTGGTCGTTGTCACGTCGGAGCGCGGCAACCTCGTTTGGGGAGCTGGTGCCGGGGAAGCGGCGGACGACGTTGAGGTCGAGGCTAATGACGTATCGACTTGCGGTGGTGCGGACTAGGTAAGCGCCGCGAGATTCATCCATAAGCGTGTGCACCCCGACTACACCTCCAGGATCGAATTGAAGAACTCCGCGCGGTCCGGCCCACGAGAGGCAAATCCGCCGCATGTATGGGTACTGAGTCCAATGAACCTCAGCGGCTTCGTATTCACCAATAAATGTCCATTTGGACAGGAAGTATGAATTTGTGACAGATAGCGCGGACAGGTGACACGATGACGTGAATCTCACATTCGGCAAACTCGCAGAAATATAACGGTTCGATAACTAGCGCTTCGTTACCGCACCGTTATATATTGATGGAGCAGAAGTTGTTTGCTGTGGCAGCTGATGCGGAATGTGATTGCAGGAC
>Ga0247741_1000746_pt1 | contig 17787 bp, 24 predicted proteins | sample UWRJL213509R2_FD_180945 | JGI IMG/M metagenome (GOLD analysis project Ga0247741, IMG submission 180945) | Plant litter microbial communities from Arlington Agricultural Research Station in Wisconsin, United States - UWRJ-L213-509R-2 | ecosystem: Environmental > Terrestrial > Plant litter >... | reverse complement strand
GAAAGTCTGTGGGCGTTCGGTCGTCGAACATCCTGTAAGTACGCGTGGCTGCTTCCACAGGATTTACGGCTTCGACCAGCAAGCTGTGAGACGTGACTCTATAGAACGGCATTCTCGTCCTCTACGATTCGTGTTTCCTTGATCTAACACCGATTGGCTCAAAGACGGAACTGCGGCGACTTCCCCGCCGGGGATTATTCGATTTGAGTGTGAAGGCTTGCTTCCAGCCGGACAATCTCTACGTTGGTGCCCCGAACATGAGGAGGAGCCATGTTTCTACGTGACGAAGTCGAAATGTTGCGCCGGTTGCCGATTTTTTCCACGATCGACCCAGCCAAATTGAAGCTTCTGGCCTTCGCGTCGGAGCGCAATCAATACCCGCGCGGAGCCGCGCTCTGTCATCAAGGCGACCAAGGCGATGCCGCGTTCGTCGTGCTAACGGGAACCGCCGAAGTCTGCGTTCTTTCCTCGGCCGGAGACGTGAAGGTCGCCGAGGTTGCGCCCAACTCGATCGTCGGCGAAATTTCCATCCTTTGCGATACAGCCCGAACGGCAACAGTCAGGGCATCTACAGATGTCGAGGCTCTCCGCATCAGCAAGGAGCATTTTCTCAAATTGGTCAGCGACTTTCCGCATATCGGTATCGGGGTGATGCGGGGACTGGCTGAAAGACTGGCGCAGACAACGAACGAGCTGACCATCACAAGATCGGCATGCTGAGAGAGGTCTCTTTTGCGTTCCTCCCGCGGCCCCCACCGCGATCCACACGAAGGGTCAGCGCAGCGGGCGTGGTCATTTGTCTAAGCTCTGCCGAAAATCACTGAAATTTGAGCGACGGAAATGCAATCGGAGCGACATCGAGAATCGTCGCGACGTTTCGCCATCAAGAGGTCGATCCCACGCCAGTCCGGATAGCCCTATCATCTAACGTCCATCATCGACACTAACACTCCGTCAGTTCGAATTGACGTCGGCCAGAGGAGGGTCGACGCCATGCCGACCCTCCTCGTATTTTGTTTGTGGTCTCGGGCCGGAACTATCCTTTCTCGACGAAGTTTTCGATGCAACAAGGAGGACATTATGGAAATCACAAGCACGCGTGTGGCCCCTGAGGGTCAGATGATAGCGGTAGAGTTCTTGGGAGAAGGTGGCGAACTTGTCTCCGTCGTGATGAGTAACGTTGAGAACAATATCGGCGCGGAAAATGCCGTCCAGCATGCTCAAGCGCTGTTGGCTCAAGTTTTGTCATTCGGTACTGAGCCCGACGAGGCGATCAACAGCCACGACGCCCTCAGCAATGGCAATGTGGAGGACTGCCGGCATAAGGCAACCGTCCGATTGTAACGAGAATCGATCCAACGACGTGACACATCTCGGTCAGGGCGCACACGATAAACTCGCACATGGTTTATCGACGGCAAAACGCGGACTGTTACCCGGACGATATCGACTGTTACTCCAGATTAATCGACCCAGGAGGGTTTCATGACCAACTTCAAAGCGAGAGGTTTTGATAGTCCCGCTCAGCTCAAGGAACACCTCGATGACGTTTTGGAAACCGACAACGATGCCGAGGGAGGTCAGTTCGACAACGATGAGGACGCCCAGACCAGAGAGGTGGCGTGGCTTCGAAAAGACGTTTCCGACTTATGGCTTCAGGTGGACGCAATCTACGGACGCGCCGAGGTTTCAGGATCGGTCACCGTTGAAGCAGGGGTTCCATGGCTCAAAATCGTTGGAGCGCTTGCTTTGAGTTATGTTCTGGCTCGAGTTGCGCGGGTTACCGCTCGTAACAAACTGCGAGGTTAATCGGAGAGAAGACAGGAGTTCCCTAATCGACATGGCTTCCACGACAGGGCGAAGGGACTGGTATTCAGTCGGCAAGGAGGAGGGGTATCGAGCCGGGCGATTTCAAACTGAAATCCAGCGGAGCCAGAATGACTTCCAAAGTGAGGATGACGCCACGGCGTGGATTGAGGGTTTGAACGAGGGCGTCTCTCTGGCGGGAGCGCGTATCACGGCGATGACGGTCCTGAAGGATCAAATGCCGGGCTCAGCGCGAGGGTTTATCCATGTTCTCTATGTAGAGCGGCACGATTAGAGGCTGATCATCAGGCGGAAGAGATCGGAACATATTGTCGGGAGCTGGCTCTAAGCCTGAACCGATGTTGATGTGGCGTGGAGGGCAGAGCGACGGTTGTGCCGCTGCCCTTGAGGCTCGCTTCTGCGCCGTCTTCGTTGTCTGTAAGCTATCGACTTCGATTCCGGCGGCGACCAATCTGATTTTTCTTCTCGCGGTGGCGCTAACGTCAAAGCGAGAATTCGAGCGAACGCGCTATCGGTAGAAGACCAGGGAGATGTCGCGCTCTCAATCGAAGACGTTCTTGCTGTGGGATGCACGGTGACCGGCGCCAGAACGGTGGCAGAGGCGATCGAGTTGGCCGCAGAGGCAGACGTGCCACTTGTGGACGTTCGCCTTCGGATGGCTTGACGTGGCCGGGTCTAGCGGAGCAGCTTAGCGACTAGTTTTCAATGGCCGTCGTGTTCGTTACAGAGTCCTGAATTTGTAGCGCAGGCCACCATGGGCATCTAATTGGTATCGAAGCCCGTGACCCCAATAGGTCGCGGAGGCGCTTAAAACAGGTTGAAATTTGGCGGGAACAAAAGCGTCGCGTCCAAAAACAGCCAGCATCGGAATGATTGCCCGCTCCTCGCCGCAAACCTACCCCGCGGCTCGCTAACGATAGTGAAAGCATGATCTTGCAAGTACGTTGGCAGCTGAGGGCCACGCGTCCGATAAGTGACGACGCGTACGGACGGAAAGCAAGGGCGAAAGACAGCTCGCGTCCGTCAACATCTGATTAATTCCGCAAGGATTGGTGGCGACCGTTTGAACCGTGGCACCGGATATTGAGCACATCCTGTAACAACGCCGTGCCAGTCCTTCACGCCAACCTCTTGGACCACTCGACAACGCTGTCAGCCACGGTGACCATGTGATCGGCCTCCGAAAGACCAGATATTGCCTTTCGCGGCTTCAAGCCGTGGTCCCCGTCTTCCAACCACACAATGTCGATTTTGTCCGAAAGTTCGTAACTCTCGACGTCCTCCGGAGTCCCGAAAATGTCGCGCGTTCCCTGGCAAATCAAAGTCGGCATTCGTAGGTCAGCTAAGTGGGCGGTCCGCGGACGTTCTGGTTTATCGGGCGCATGGAACGGGTAGCCCAAACACAGAAGGCCCACGGCCTTCCGACTGTCCAACAACTCATCTGCGATCATGCTGGCCACCCGCCCACCCATGGAACGGCCGCCGACAATCAATATCGACGCGCCCAGCTCGTTGATCGCGGACAGATACTCGCTTTTTAAGGTCTCCGCTCGTGGCGGTGGTTTTCGGCCGCCGCTCGATCTTCGTGACGCCATGTAGGCGAATTCAAAGCGAGCGACACGAAACCGACAGCCGCCAGGTTCGCTGCTGCCGTGGTCATCCCCGCAGAATCCATAGGTCCGCCCGCGCCGTGGGCTAAAAGGATGGTAAACCGAGCGGTGTCTGGCCCGTTGAAAAGGAACTCGGTTGGCATCGGACCTCCCTGATTTTGTGATCCACGTTGGTTGAAGTCGCAGGCTACCGGGATGACGAATGGCGATACTTGTTGTATGCCTGAGCGAGATCACAGCTGGCTTGGAAGGTTAATGGTGAAAGCTCATCGTTTCGCAAGGGCAGTAGTCGCGCGCGCAGTCATCGCTTTGACAAGCTCGGCCTTTGCCCAACGCGATCCGTTACAAAAATAGATCCGACATCGGAACAACATCGGCGGCTAGCCATTAATCTGGCAGTCGCATCGTTCGCACGCCCATCCCGGACGAAACCTGCCCCTTACAGGCCGCGACATTTTTGGAGAGACCCTCGTAACCCTCACGAGGGTCTCTCGCCTTATGCCGGATTCATCTGAGACCTCATTGGGTTTAGCGAGTGCTTCGTAAGATTGAGCTCATTTGGCGTCAATCGGGCTTTGCAGAAATTCAAGAAATCGCCGGCTGCGAACAGACCCAACCCGGACGTGCCACCATACGGACGTACACTTTTATCATGACCGAGTTGTGGTCACGTCGGAGGACGACCGCGTCCCCGGGCCATGGTACACAGCCTCAACGTTGTTGCCGCTCGGGTCTAGCAGGAAGCAGGCGTAGTATCCAGGGTGATAGGAACGTTCTCCGGGCTGTCCATTATCCCTGCCTCCGTTCGCAAGTCCGGCGGCGTGAAATCGCTGAACGGCCGTGCGATCCTCGGCTTGGAACGCCAGATGAATCCGGCTTTCGTACCCCTCTGATCTGTCGACATACAGTTCGTCAGAGGAGAAAAAACCATCGCCGTGGCTGGTAATCCGTCTGCCCAGCGCCCCGAGCACAGCTTCGTAGAATATTTGTGATTCTCGAAACTTCTCGGTTCTGATATGGACGTGATCGATCAATCGTCCAAAGTGGTTCTGCATTATCTACTCCAATCACTCTGATGTGAGGGTACCTGAGGACCGATATTAAAATGCTGCGACGCTATGAGCGTATGACCTCGAGCAGGCGTTGATCACGAACCGGCTTCGCGAGAAAAGTCACGTTTTCGTCCACGTCCGTAGCGCGTAAGCGTACTAGTCCAGAGGTGATGATTACTCTCGTCTTGGGCCATACTGCTCTGATTTTCTTGGCGAGGCCCATTCCATCCATATGCCCCGGCATATTGACGTCCGTGACGACGACTTTGACGTCGTGCTTTTGAAGCCAGATCAACGCTTCAGAGGCATTGGCGGCTTCGAAGGTCTCGTAGCCCGCATCTTCCAGTACAGCGACAGTGTTGAAACGAATCTCGGCCTCGTCGTCGACCACGAGAACTTTTTCGGAGGAACTTACAACTCGCATTTCTTTCGAAACAGGACGCCGCGTACGGTTGAGCACTTCCGAACCATCTGAAGAAGCGCGCGTCGCCTCCAGCAGGTCGCGATCCGCGGTCGCGCGAAGCCAGTTCTCGTAATCCCGACCATCCTGCCGACCGCCTTCTTCCCAAAGAGCGTAGGCTCGTTTGCCGATCCACTCGTGTCTTTCGTCACTCATAGTTGCCTCCTCATGGCTTCGTGCGCAAAAACGCAGAAACGGAGGTTGAGTTCCATATTGCTGGCTTGGTGGACCATGGCACGCACCCCGAAAGTACCCACTTGATCTGCAAACTTGTACATCTCAGCAATGTTTCTCGCACCGCCGTCCTCGCTGGCAGCCGCCCAAACGTTATGATCGTGAAGCACACGGCGTCGCGTGAATTCGCCGCGTGAGAGTCGCGAACGCTGTTAACGCTCAAACCCTGATGCCGCCATCTGGGACAAGCGAGCCCAATGGTGGTTGTCCCAACTCAGGATGACATGACTGTTGAAACGACGTACGAAAATGAAATGAGACAGCGCGCAGTTGCCGCTGAGCGCGCTTTGCTTTCCCGGTTGGACACTCGTGTTGTGATTTCTTCGAATGACGGTGACGAACTTCTCCTTATGCTGTCCAAACGTGGGACAAGTCCGCTGCTCGTTTTTCGAGCGCTAGGTACAACCTAGACAAGTTGCGCCATTTGTGCGCGAAGGGGATGGAGAAACGGCACCTGGGACCACTGTAGACTGCCGTAGTGTAGTGCCCCCGCTCGCGCACGGCAGAAGCAGCCTCCGCCCAACCAATCGACACTGTTGTAGGTCAACGCCATTCCATATAAACGCAAGCGTGGAGACCGAGACAGGCGCTCCCTTCTCGTCGCGAACGCTGGTCGTCATCGTGGAATTCTCGGTTGTTGGGAGATCATCCTGCGCCAAACCCATCATGATCTTCGCGACCTCTCGCACCAGGTCAGGGCGTGAGACAACCTCTTGGCCCTCCTCATCGGGAAGTTCACCATCGTTGTCGAACAAATCGAAGTAGTAACGGCTCATCATACCATCCTCGCGTTGTCGTGTCTCCACTCGTCACGACGCTCCTCGCCGGCGGGAGTTCGAATTTCTCTCGACGCAAGGGCTATGTCGACTGCCCTCACGAGCAACTCTGGATGAGCAGGCTTGAGCAGCCATTGCCCACCTCTCGCGCCATGAGTCACCGAAGCAGACTGGTAGTCCGCGGAGTAAGCCACAAATGGCAGTCTGCGTTGCCGCAAAACAGCGAACACTTCGCAGCTCCGCCGGTCGCTCGAATGCGCATCGATAATGCAGACAGTCGGAGAGTGGTCCGCGAGCCATGAGAGCGCATAGCTGCAGTTCCCACCGATGTGAAAGTGACAGAAGCCAGCCGTCCTCAGTACTCGTTCGATTTCGAGAGAAACGATCAAGTCGTTTTCAATTATCAAAACCACTGCGTCGGCTATTGCTGTCATGGAGCAACCTTCAACGCTAAGGCGCTAACCAATGCTTCAGAAAGCGCGAGTGCGAAAGGGCGTCGAGAGTGATCGGGCAAAAGGTACTGCAACATCACGTGTCTGCGATCCGAATTGAAACGGCAAGAGCACAAACATCTCCCAAGTGGTCCAGCCGACAGTTTTAACGGACCGGCACCTGTTAGATTATGCTAATGAAGTGCGAAAAATAGTCTACTCTACCAATTCGTCCGGTTCCGGACACTCGCTCCAAATTCCAGTTTTATACTGTAAGCTGCGCATTGTAAGATGGCTCAAGGGAGGTTGCATTGACAGTTGCCTTAGATCAAAAAGCTTTGGTCGGGTCGTTTGAGGAGGACGCGTCAGGAGAGGCTGGGATATTCACCTGGGACATCGAAAGAAACCTGCTCTTCGCAGATCGCGCTGTCGCGCTGCTCTTCGGCCTCGACTACGATCGTACCATTCGCGGTTTGCCGCTTGAAGCCTACATGGCGCGGGTGCACCCGAGTGACCGAAGCGGATTGGCGAAGGTTATCAGCGAAACAATTATGGCCGATATTCCGCAGCGTGACACCTACCGTGTCAAGGGAGCCGACAGTCGGTACCGCATGGTAGCGGCTTTCGGCAAGGCGTTTTGCGACGCTAATGATCTGGCAGTATTATATTCCGGCATTGTCATTCCACTCGCGGGAGCGGAGGTCCAGGTTCTTTCGAAGCACTGAGCGGTTCAACGTAAGCCATCGCGGTGGCATGGCGAAAAGCGATAACTCGCCTTTCACGTCGGCGGGCGAATGAGGTCCTGGTACTCTCGCTCGGGGACGCCGTACGCCGATCCCGCAAGGGCTTCCAAGCCCTTGCGGTCGCGTACCTTCACCGAGCCTCGAGAGGAGGTGATAAGGCGCTTGCCCTCGAGGGAGTGGAGTGTCGTGGTGACGCTTTGGCGGCGTACTGCCAGCATGACGGACAGAAACTCGTGCGTGAGCGCAACGCTGTCGCCTTGAGTCCGATCGTGGCACATGAGTATCCACCGAGCAAGCCGCTGCTCTATCTGATGGTTGGCGTTGGAAAACGCCGTGTAGGAGGTTTGTACAAGCGTCGCCTGAAAGTACCGGTTCAGCAGCGCTCTGAGCGAGAGACTTGCCTCGCATGCGGCGAGCAGATGTATGGTGGCAATCCGGAATCCGTGGCCACCGACCTGCATAAAAACGTCGAAAGGTGACGACATCGCTCCAAGCACGCCAGTGACCGGGACCAACCCCTCACGACCAACCAATGAGACTTCCGCTGCCATGCCATTTCCAGCATCGACGACGACGGAGGCAATGCCGCTTTCCAGGAAGTATGTGTGGTCAGAGGGTCTGTTTGACCGCGACAGGACAAAACGACGGGGTAGGTCGATTGCCTCCAGCCAAGTGGAGAGAATGTAGAAATCGTCGGTCCCCATCGTGCGGAGCAGGGAATTGTGGATTTGTGACTGGTCCAGGCGCATTGCTCTTCCTCGTAAGGGCAAGAGCAATCGGGTCTCCCAGCCGTCCGCGCCAAAAAATGTCTGCGGACGATAGAAACACCTTAATCTCCAACGGTGTCTGCTTTATGTTCCGCTCAGCCGCACATCAATAGAGCTAACGGCTCTCGCTTGTTAACGGACCAAGGCACCTGGACTTAAGGAGCTTATTTATCCGAAGTGTGTGATGTTGTTGAAGCAATAATAGTCCGATAGCGGACCATTGATTTCTATAGTGGGATGACATCAAATGCCGATGTTGACGCTGGCAATGTAAGTTACCGGCATACCTCCATACAACGCTGCGACTCGCCTGGGTGAGCGCCCTCGCGTCTAATGTCGGCGGCAGAAATCACCTGCAGTTTGGATGGGTTGCTACGTCCGTCGGTGAGCGGCACGACCGCGGGGACCGCGCAGCCTCGACGGCGTGATGTCGAAGGCAGTCGTTGCGAGTCGATCCCGACTTGGTCGGACACATTGACCGAATACCTGTTCCAACGCTGCTGCCGATACCGCGCGATCGATGATCCCACGCTTCAGGTAAATTTCATTGGTCCTGCATCGGACAAAGCGATTGGGCGTAGAAAATCAGACGTTTTCCTGTCACGTATGGAAAACAAATGAAATCATTCTCCCAGTGCAGGGCAGAAATGTCCGGTACAGGACGGAACCTTACTCTTTGGTGTAGCTTCTAATTTTTGGGAGCAAGCTGTGAGCGAGATGCCAATGCCCAGTGCACGCGTGAATAACGACATTGTCGCGCTCATGCCGACACTACGGGCCTTTGCTCGTCGCTTTGCTAAGACAGATACCGATGTCAATGATCTGGTGCAGGAATCTATCTGCCGCGCTTTGGCGAGCATCGATCAGTTCAAAACAGGCACAAGTCTTCAATCCTGGATGTTCACAATCACCCGAAATCGCTTTTGCACGAACTACACGCAGCGGACGAGGGAGAGCTGTGGCAGCGTGACGGATGTAGCGTGTTACGAGATCGCGGCCCTCCCGTCACACGACTGGGTGATGAGATCGGGCGATGTCGAAAAGGCTCTAAAAAAAATTGGGAACGCTGAGAGAGAGGCGATCCTACTTGTGGCGGCGGAGATTTTCTATGAGGAAGCCGCAATATCCTGTCATTGCAAACTGGGCACCATCAAGAGCAGGGTTTCGCGTGGTCGCCTCCATCTCGCTAATTTGTTGGGCGACGATACGGTCGTTTCGGCAAGTTCGTTGAGTTGAAACTTCCATAAGGAAGCGTGTTCCTTAAAACGGCGCGAGGGTCGACGATGACATCGAATACCGAACTATATCAAGCCGACTTTGAAATCATGGCGGTGGCGGTGCGGCAGTGGTGTCGACACTATCGAGTGGACCCCGATGACCGAGTCGCAACGTATCAAGCTTACGCAGCAGCGATCCGATTTTATTGTGCTGGCCATCGGACGGCATCCAGCCTTTCCTCTCTCCTGATCGCCGAGATCGACACGAATAAACCAGGGCAATATTCCTCGGCGCTTCACTAGGGTTGGTGGGGCCTTTTTGACACTTTGGGGCCTACCCCAATGTCAGCGAAGTTACCAGCAAACTCCAAACCATACGTGAACTTCGCCCGTCCAGCTTGAATTATCTATCGGAATGCGGGTTCTCGAGAGATCGTGGTCTGGGTCAACCGGACGTTACAGAGATGGTGACCATGGCGGTTTTGCCGGTTAGGCGATTGCGACAAATCTGGACGAAGCCTTTCTTTCCACGCAGCTCACGGCTCACCAGGGCGCCGTCGCGCTTTTCGCGGGATACATCAGAAACGGTCCTGAAGGACATCTCAAAAACGTGGCTTCGAGGATCCTTCCCGATTTGAGGGCGCATCTTGTGCGAGTTCAGGGACTGACATCCAAATGATCAAGATATCGAACCGAAGAGCACGTTATGCCGAGAAGAGAATCGAACCCGACAGACGACTCACGGGCCTCCGATGCGGAGGACGCCAAGAAGCGTCGCGAGGCACTCGACGAGAGCGTCTGAGAGGGTTTGCACCAGGCCGTTGTGGAATTCAAGACGCCACCGCAGACAAAAAAAGGATAGGATTAGCGTAAGCGACAGGCACGCTATCTCATTTGGGAGCGCCTTTTAGACGTGACGGAAAGTGGCGATTGTTCACAGCGAAAGTGGTAGGGTCGCAAGGACGAACGGCTGGAGAGGTTGAGAAGCAAGCCTTTAGCTGCAGGATGGTTTGGCTCGTCCTCCTCAGAAACGGAACGACTTTAGCGGCCGTTGCCGCTAAAGTTGCCAGCGGAGGCCCGGATGGCTAGCAGGGCGGCGACTATCTGCGAGAAACGCGAACCTGAGATAAGAAATCCTTCTCAAGCCGGGTTTTCCTCGTCCACCGAGATCTCTTCCAGCGTCACGCCAGCCATTTCCTCGTTGATGCCGGCGATGTCCCCAAGAGATAGTATCCCGGCGATCATGCCAGCATCATTGAAAACCAAAAGGCGGCGCATTTGAAGCTCCGACATACGGTCGGCGGCCTCCTTCAGCTCATCTTCCTCGAGACAGCTTTCGATCCCAGCAGTCATGATCTCAGAGATTGATGTGTTGCTATCGAGACCTTCAGCTACGGCGCGCACCACAATATCCCGGTCGGTCACCATTCCCAGCAAATCTCCATCGATAATGGGGATGACGCCAGTGTCGATCTCAGACATGAGGCGGGCGACGTCCCGAATGCTTGCTTCTGGGGCAGCGGTCACTACCTGTTTCGTCATGACATCTTTTACAAGCATTGCGATCTCCTGTGTAACCCAGGCCTAACCGGCGAAGGGTCCGATTGTTCCATCTGCCCGAAGCCCATCCGAGGGACGTCCGTCGATCGCGACAATTCTCCGTGCTGCGGCGCTCGACATCCATCCGCGCCGATCATGGGGAACTGTGGCTCACCTAGGGCGTTCTAAGACGCGATCAGAATTATACCCTCCACAGGTCAGACACATTCATGAAAAGTACGGTATTGCCCGAGGACCGCGTTCGGGCCCTGGTTCTGGAACGAAACCGCAAGATGGCGGAGTCGGCGCATGCCTACGTGCGTGGAAGCACTAAACGTTTCTACGAGTGGCTTTCGCAAGCCGAACACGCTGAAATACCCAGCGGGCCAGCCATCTGGATCTGTGGGGACTGCCATTCCGGGAATCTGGGTCCCGTGGCAAATGGGGACGGCGCACTTGCCATCCAGATTCGAGACCTCGACCAGGCTGTCATCGGAAACCCGGCGCACGATTTGATACGGCTGGCGTTGTCTCTCGCCATGGCGGCGCGTTCCTCAGATTTGCCGGGGGTGACCACGGCGCTGATGCTCGAGCGAATGATTGAAGGCTATAGCAAAGCCTTTCTGACGAATGTCGACGATGTTTCCAGCGTGATGCCGGGGACAGTGAAGGCGCTGATGCGACAGGCCGCAAAGCGATCGTGGAAGCATCTTGCCGATGAGAGCATCGAAGGCGAGGTGCGACAGCTTCCCATTGGACCGAGGTTCTGGCCACTGACTCGCTTCGAGCGTGAATCCGTCGACGCCATGTTCGCAGAGCAGCGGTTGGAAGACCTTGTCTCTGCACTGCCCGGTATGGGGACCGGTGGAAAAGTCCGAGTTGTCGATGCCGCGTTTTGGAGGAAAGGATGCAGTTCGCTTGGGCGGCTTAGGGTCGCCGCGCTTCTCGTTATTGGGAAGGGCAAGAACGAGGTCTATCGGCTCATGGACATTAAGGAGGCCGTCGCGCCTAGTGCCCCACGCTTCCCTGACGTTGTCATGCCCATCGATAATGGAGAGCGGGTCGTCGAAGGAGCCAGACATCTGTCTCCATACTTGGGCAGCCGGATGGTGGCAACCGATGTTCTTGGAAAGTCGGTATTCGTGCGCGAATTGCTCCCCCAAGATTTGAAGATTGAGATCGACAAGCTGACTAGAGAGGAAGCCTTGACCGTTGCGGAGTATCTCGCTCACACTGTAGGGCTGGCTCACGCAAGGCAAATGGATAGTGACGACAGAAAATCCTGGCTGGCCGTGCTAAAAATCGGCCCAATTCGGAAACTTGAGGCTCCCTCGTGGCTTTGGGCAAGCGTGGTCGATTTGGTGGCGACCCACGAGGCTGCATATCTGGAGCACTGCCGACGGTACGCACTGGTAGAGCCTGCATAGGCTCGCCGTGCTGGTTTCCAGTCGAGCGTAATCCGACGTCCATCTCGCCAGCATTTTAGCTCCGCTCCTCGACGGAACTTTCCCAGTGCATGGAGGTTCACGCCCTACCTCGGAACAAGATTGTTTAGGCCGGGGATCGGGGGAACACATGGCGCTTCAGAAATCCGGACTTTACATGTCGCTCGTGGTCTCAACGCTCGTCTTGCCGCAGCTATGTCATGCTCAGGTGAAAGGCGCGGTTGGTATTGCGTCCGACGTCACAATCGAAGGCTCAATCCTAGAGCCTGAGAAGCTGTCTGTCACTGACGACGACAAGCTCACAAGCCTTCTCAAGGTGCCGCAAGGTTTCAAGGTTCAAGTCTACGCCCGTGAACTAATCAATCCGAGGATGCTTGCTGTCTCCGCTGACGGGACCGTTTATGCGACGCGGCGTACTGTCGGTGACGTGGTGATGCTCAAGGACACCAACTCCGATGGACGCGCTGACGAGGTGAAAACCGTGGCAAGTCGCCCGAATATGCATGGAATCGCGATCGACGGCGACACCGTGTTTCTGGTGACCATTCACGACGTCTACAGCGCCTCGATCAACCCAGACGGGACGTTTGGACCGTTAAGTCGGATCATCAATGATTTGCCGGATGCCGGACAGCACGCCAACCGGACGATAAATGTTGGGCCGGACGGAATGCTCTATGTCTCTGTCGGCAGCACATGCAACGAGTGTCAGGAAGACAATCCTGAGAATGCGACGATCTTGCGCGTTAGCAAAGACGGTAAAACGCGTTCAATCTTTGCGTCCGGCCTGCGAAACACGATCGGGTTTGCCTGGGAGCCCTCGAAGGGTGCCCTATACGGTATGGACCATGGCATCGATTGGCTTGGCGATGAGGTCCAAATCGAGGAACTAAACCACATCGAACAGGGCAAGAAATACGGTTGGCCTTACGTCTACGGGATGAGCGGAATCAATCCACATATCAACCCTCCCGAGGGTGTCACTCTCGAGCAGTGGGCAAAGCAGTCTACCGAGCCGACTCTGGGTTACACCGCTCATAGCGCGCCCATGCAGATGGCGTTCTACAATGGTAAAGCGTTCCCGGCCGACTATCGTGGTGACGCATTTGTCGCCATGCGGGGATCATGGAACCGTCGTCCGCCCAGTGGTTACGAAGTCGTGCGGATGAACTTCGAAAATGGAAAGCCTGTCGCCTTCGAAAAGTTTCTGGAAGGATTTTTGCTGAAACAGGATAATGGCAAATACGGCTATCTCGGGCGGTTGACCGGAATAGCGACGGGCAGCGACGGTTCGCTCTTCGTCGCTGACGACAGCAACGGCGTCATTTTCAAGGTGACATACAGCGGAGCTGTCAAAGACACAGCGGCAGCAAAGGCGATTCCAAATGTCCTACCAGACACGCCGCCTTCCAAGATCGCCATCGATCTTGCTGACGCCAGGTCTTCTGATCCAATAACCGTGACGAGCGCATTCCCGAAAGATGGGCCGATCCCGGCTCAATATTCGGCCGATGGAGACGATGCGTCCCCTTCACTAGAGTGGGCAGGAACGCCAGCAGGCACCAAGTCCTTCGTCTTGATTGTCGACGACCCTGACGCCGCAAGCCCCAAGCCGTTCACACACTGGGTTGCTTTCGACGTCCCGGCGACGATAACGAAGCTGCGGGAAGGCATTCCCGGCTCTCCGGTTTTGCAAGATCCCAAAGGCATGAAGCAGGGTGCGAATAGCCGAGGGTCAATCGGCTATACCGGCCCCAAGCCACCTGTCGGCGATCCTGCTCACCATTATCACTTCCAAGTTTTCGCGATCGATAGTGAGACGCTCGGCGTCGAAGCCGGTGCAAAACGGGAGGAGGTGTTGAAAGCCATTCAAGGTCATATCTTGGCGGAGGGTCAACTCGTCGGAACGTTCGAGCGAAAGCATGCCGCCGAGTGAACCTGCATTTTCTTGGGTGCCCTGCGGGCTGACCGCCCGTCAGGGCATGCTGATTGCAATGAGCACCTACGTCGTCTCATTGCTTGCCTCAAACAATCACGACACATCACTGGGTCGCCAATCCGAGTGGGCGCTGGGTAGGGGCTATCAAGATGAACATTGAGACGATTAACCAGACGACGCTGCCTTTAGGCCAACGGTGGGGACCCGTTTCAGTGCGGGGCGGGAAAACCCGCTTTCAACTTTGGGCTCCTGCAGAGGCGGCGGTCGGGCTAGAGTTGGACGGAGCCGATATTTCCATGCAACGATCCGAGGATGGGTGGCATGTCGTTGACGTCGATGCCAACATTGGCGCTCGCTATCAGTTTGTGCTGGCGGATGGCAAGGCCGTTGGTGATCCTGCATCCCGTCTACAACTCGACAATCTGGACGGCCCGTCTTTAATTGTAGACCCGGACAGCTACTGCTGGCGGCATTCCGAATGGAGCGGTCGACCGTGGGAAGAGACGGTGGTCTACGAAATTCACATCGGAGCGCTGACAACGGAGGGGACCTTTCGTTCCGCGATGGCAATGCTGCCGCTGCTGGCCGACCTTGGAATTACAGCAGTCGAGATCATGCCACTGGCACACTTTCCTGGCACTCGAGGGTGGGGATACGATGGCGTACTGCAATTTGCACCCCATAACGCCTATGGTTCGCCAGACGACTTGAAGGCATTCATCGACGCCGCACATGGGCACGGGCTCATGGTTTTCCTGGATGTCGTCTACAATCACTTTGGACCAGAGGGCAATTACCTTGGCCAGTATGCCCCCGGTTTCTTCCGGAAAGATGCCCCGACGCCATGGGGTGCGGCAATCGCCTATGAGAAGCCGGAGGTCCGCAGCTATTTTGTTGAGAACGTCCTCTACTGGCTTCAGGAATTTCGGCTGGACGGGTTGAGGTTTGATGCCATCGATCAAATCGAAGACGGAAGCGACGTCCATATTCTCGAGCAGATCGCGGTAGAGGTACGAAATCGGGTCTCAGATCGGCATGTTCACCTCATCACAGAAAACCCCGCCAACGGTACCGATCTCATGGAAGAAATTGCAGGCGGGAGGCATTACAAAGCCGACTGGAATGATGACTTTCACCATGCGGTGCATGTTGCCGTCACCGGAGAGGCCACCGGCTATTACGAGCCGTTGTCTAATCGCCTGCATCCGGTCAAGCGGATTTTAAACAAGGCACTTCGTTGCCGTGTTGCTAACGCGACATCTTTTTAGATTTCCTTTCGACATCTTTCAGTCCTGCAAATCCGTCCGGTGCTGGGAGCACGGTTGTCTCCGCGGTCGACATGCAGTCGCCGCATGATGGGTTTTCGCAGGGGAGGTCTTCCTATGTTCAAGACGCAGTCTCAATGAGCTGCGACGGAATCTACGGAATGACCTAACCCACGTCCACAGCAGGGACGCCCAGCATCTCAGTCGTATTGAGGTGCTGAGGCAGGTAGGCCGGCGCTTTGGTTAAGCCGCTGCGCCGGCCAATGGATTGAACGCTTCCCCGGCCTTGAGCATGCTATGCATTATGACGGCAAGTTTTCGCGCAACAGCAACCGCGGCACGTTTGAAGCCCAGCCGCTCACGCAGCTTCAGCCCCCAGGTCTTTAGACTGCATTCGGTCCTGGCAGTGGTTCTCGTTAAGAGAACGGTTGCTGCCTCGTAGAGTAATCCCCGCAGCCGACTATCACCGCGTCGCGAGATATGGCCATCATAATCTATTTCGCCAGACTGATAGCGCCGCGTCGTCAGCCCTAGCCAAGCGCCGACAGAGCGCGAGGTGGGGAAGTTTTCAGGATCTTCGATCGCGGCAACGTACGAGACGGCCGTGACGGCGCCAACGCCTGGAATCGTCATTAGGAGCTTCGTAGCCCGGCTCTTTCTGGAAGCTACGAGCAATTGGTGATCAAGATTGGATGCGCGCTTACGTATGTCGCGCCATGCCTCGAGCAGGGGCAATATCACAGCTGCCAGGCCGCTATTTCCATCCAGTAGCGCTCTCACATTAGCATCAAATGCCCCGCCTTTCCCTTTGGGCACGATGAGACCAAACGTTTTCAGGAGACCACGTATTTGGTTGCTGAGCTGCTTGGAAATGCTTACGAGCTGGCTACGCGCTGCCACCAGCGTGCGCGTCACCATGTTGTCGAAAGTCTTTACTCGCACGACTTTGTAAAATCCGGCTTCTGCCAACTGCGCTAGGCCATCCGCATCATTGGCATCAGTCTTGTTGAGGGTTTCATTCAGAACCTTTTGCGCATGACGTGCTTCAATGCAGATCGCGGGAATTCTTTCGGCGTTCAGCGCATGATAGAACCATGTCGACAGTGGACCTGTCTCGAAGACGACTAGCTTTGCATGCGGAGCATGCTTGCGGATGATTTGCGATAGAACTTTCGGATCAGAAGGGCATTTCCCTCGCCAGATACGCTTCCTATTCTGTCGGATCGAAACCGCAGTATCTTTCAGCGAAACATCAAGCCCGATATATTGGTCCATGGTTGCCTCCCATTTGATGCTGGGCCCGGTTCCAAACGTGAGCCCGTATTTCCATCTTACCGGGGGCAACCACCCATGTCAGATATTGCTGAGGCAATGCCTTTGGGGAAACCGTCCCGCGATTACCCCATGTTCAAGAGCTTTCCAAACTGGCACTGACACAATAACAGGATCGGATTGGCGGCGCACGGTACATGGGCCCGGGGCGACCGTGCGCGCTAAGTGCCGCCTTGGACATTTCGCCAGTTTTCGATCACCGAAAGCCAAGCATCGAAGCCTGGACAGGCAGCTCTTATGGCATCGATGCCGATGTCCTGGGCAATGAGAGGTCCATGCTCTGTCTTTGAATACGTCCCCGCTGGGAAAATGCTCAATATTCGCTTTGAAGGGGCGGTTTCCGGACTGTTGTTGATATCTTCAGGCGCATAGGTATTCCTGATGACTTCGAATTCATTTCGAACATCGGCATTCCAGCCGTCCAGAACCCATTCGAACTTGCTGATGTCCGAAAACAAGAGCGCCTCGAACTCGTGCATTTGAAGGTATGGAAGGACGAAGCGGCGATCTATACCTGGACGCCTAGCGAGCAATTCGTCGAGGATCGCGGTCTCCAGTTGGGCCCGTGTCCGTCCATTGGCATCCTGAAACCCGTAAAAATCGACAAATGTCGTGATGAAGTCGCACTCGTCATACTGGTGGGAGATAAACCGCGCTAGCCGGTCGACCGTCACCCGGCCGCCTCGATGGTTGCCGGACGGGGCCTGCAATAGGGTGGGATAGGCATGTATGTTTGAATCAATCAGGTATGGCCCAACGCAATCCAACATGAATTGAACCTCGGTCGCCCCCTCACAGACAACGCAGACCCGCTTCAAAGTTCGCCCCCTATGGGCGTCTTTAGCCAAATGTCGGAGACCTGGTAGTCGTCGTCGAGCCAACGCTGGTATTTATCGCGAGGCAAGTTTCTCAGGTTCGTTGCACCGTTGTCGGACTCAGCGATGATTATGTTCTCGAGTGCGAAGCAGTCGACCATGAAGGGAGATTGGGTCGCGATGAACACCTGACGCGTTTGCGCAACACGTTTCATCATCTCCGCGATGAGCGTGATGGCATGGGGATGTAGGCCGAGCTCCGGCTCGTCGAAGAAAAGCACGTCCGGCAGGCGTTCATTTGGCATGCTCAGGAGCGTGATCAAGCAAAACAAGCG
>Ga0247741_1000745_pt1 | contig 17791 bp, 13 predicted proteins | sample UWRJL213509R2_FD_180945 | JGI IMG/M metagenome (GOLD analysis project Ga0247741, IMG submission 180945) | Plant litter microbial communities from Arlington Agricultural Research Station in Wisconsin, United States - UWRJ-L213-509R-2 | ecosystem: Environmental > Terrestrial > Plant litter >... | reverse complement strand
TTTTTCGAATGCGATAGCTGGTATTCAAGGGTCTACGCGTTTTTAGATGCTGCGCTACGCTGTATTGGCTGGCTTCCTGATCATCAGGATGAATGAAGTGCATAATTAGGTTGGCATCGACAATATTTTGTTCGTCCTCAGCGGTGTAACCAAGTTTCTCCCAAAATCCACCAAACCAGTCAACACGTTGGGTATCGAGATCCCATTCCCACAAACCGTAACCGCTACCGCCAAAAATACGTTGAAAGCGTGCGATGGTTGCTCGCAAGGTTTCAATGTCGTTGCTCTCGCGAAGGTCACTACGAATGCTGATGTCTATTTCTTTGTTCATAGCGGTCACAGAAAGAGTGGTGGGTAGTTTGTGGGCTGAAGATAAACCAGCTGGGTGCCAATTGCAAAATCCCTATTTCAAAAATAAAAAAAACAGCGCAGTGCGCTGTTTTTTTGTCAGTGTTAAGCCGGCGATTAAGGCGCTGAGTCTGCCTCGCCACCTTCGCCTTCTTTTGCGCGTGGCATCAAATCTTCTTTACCGATTCCCAACGCTACGGTTGCGTTAGCAGCAATGTAGATAGAAGAGTAAGTACCGAACACAACACCAATCATCATGGCTTTAGAGAAGCCCGACAAAATTTCTCCGCCGAATACAAACAATACTGTCATCACCAGGAATACAGTAACGTGCGTCATGATCGACCGACCTAGCGTTTGCGTCATCGAAATATTTACGATATCGATAGGATCCATTTTGCGCAGCTTGCGGAAGTTTTCACGAATACGGTCGAAGATAACGATAGTGTCGTTAATGGAATAACCGATCAACGCAATAATCGCAGCCAATACCGTCAAATCAAAATCCCATTGGAATAGCGAGAAGCAACCGAGAGTTACGACGGTAACGTGTATCAAGGAAACGATGGCGCCAACTGAGAATTTCCACTGGAATTGAATGGCAACGTATAAAAATACCAATGCAAAAGCACACAGGATTCCGAGGCCGCCGTTGTTCATCAACTCTTCACCAACTTGTGAACCTACGCTTGCGCTGCCCAAAATTTTAATTTCAGAATTTGTTGCTGCTTCTATTTTTGTTTTTAAATAGTTGCTGTAAACCGAGCCTAGGGGATTGGCGATTGATACTGAAAGTGTTTGGTCTTTTTCAGTGGTAACTAATACTTTGCCAAAACGTTCTGCATCAAAAATTTTCGCGCTAGAAAGTTGTTGCTCTGTGACATTGGCAAGGACGACGGTTTCAGAATAGCCTTCTAAATCCCGTGGTGGGTTGCCTACACTTTTTATTTCGGCGCCGTTACCCAGCTTGGATATTTCCGCTGCAATTTGGTCGCGACCTTTAGTTTTTAATTCGTCCTGGGTGCGAATCATTACGTCGTTTTCTTCGCCGAATACAACGGCAACGGGGCTACGTAAATGTTCTTCTTCCAATACTTCACGAATTTTAGGAATATCGGCGGGTTTGTTGAGCAAAAGCTCAAGCTGTGTTCCGCCGGTGAAATCCAAACCGAAATTAAATCCATGAAACGTAATGGATAAAACCGCGAGAATGGTGAGAACAATAGAGAAACCCGATGTGTACTTTCGGATTCCCATAAAATTAATAGTTTTCATTTCGTACGCCATGATTGAGAGCCCCGTTTAAACTGAAACGTGTTGTAGGTTTTTACGCTTACCGTAAACCATGTTCGCCAACGCGCGGCTGATCATGATGGAAGTAAACATGGAGGTCACAAGACCAATACACAGCGAAATAGCAAAACCTTTAACTGCACCCGTACCAATCGCGAACAAAATTACACCCATAATAAAGGTCGTTACGTTAGCGTCGAGAATGGTAATGAAGGCGCGCTCGTAACCTATATGAATTGCTTGCTGCGCTGACATTCCGTTTCTAATTTCTTCACGAATCCGCGAGTAAATAAGTACGTTGGCATCCACCGCAATACCCAGAGTCAATACGATACCGGCAATACCTGGAAGAGTCATGGTCGCACCAAAGAGCGACAACACGCTTATCAACATAAACAAGTTAATAGTAAGTGCGACGTTAGCAAATAAACCAAACACGCGATAAACCGCGAGCATGAAAATTGAAACAACGGCTAAGCCCCACAAACAGGATTTCACACCTTTTTTGATGTTCTCTGCACCGAGTGATGGACCAATTGTGCGCTCTTCAACAAAGTGCATGGGCGCTGCAAGGGCACCGGCACGCAACAGTAATGCGAGTTCTGATGCTTCACCGGGAGCATCCAACCCAGTAATGCGGAATGAATAACCGAGGGCAGATTGAACGGTAGCGAGGCTGATAATTTTACGTTCGATGTACTGGGTATTTTTTTCAATTTGTTCACCTTGTTCGTTGGTTACGAATTCAGTGTGGTTTTTGTATTCAATAAATAGAATACCCATTTTGCGACCAATACTATTTTTGGTGGCGTGATTCATTTTTACGCCGCCAGAACTGTCGAGGGTAATATTTACTTGTTGGCCGCTGGTTTCAGAATCGAAGCTGCTGCGGGCATCAGAAACCTGATCGCCGGTAACAATAATTTGTTTTTCCAGCCAAGCCGGGCCACGGCGAGCTTGTTCGTTTTCATTGCGCCAATTGAATTGTTCTTTGCTGGAAATCATTGCATCTGGCAATGCTTCCATATGGAATTCAAGGTTTGCGGTTTTACCAATAACGCGTTTCGCTTCAGCAGGATCTTGCACTCCCGCCAATTCAACAATAATACGATTGCGGCCTTGTTTCTGTACGATAGGTTCGGAAACTCCCAATTCATTTACGCGGTTACGCAAGGTTTGCAAGTTTTGGCTGATCGCATAGTCTTCAATTTCTTTCACTGCAGCTTCACTCAGCGTTGCGATAAAACTGAATTCATCTACATTTTCGGTAGCAGGTTTGTTAAATAAATATTGCGGAGATGTTTTACGCAATTCGGCGATGGCTTGATCGCGAAATTCAGCGGTTTTGAAGCGCGCAACAATCGCGTTATTTGGCGTATTGTTAATTGATGTATAGCGAATTTTTTCTTTGCGCAGTTTTTCTTTGAAATCGTCAGCAGTAATACTTTGACGTTTTTCCAACGCAAAACCGGTATCAACTTCTAACAAAAAGTGTACGCCGCCCGCCAGGTCCAAACCTAATTTCATGGGCGCGGCACCCAGGCTTTGCAACCACTTTGGAGTAGTGGAGGCGCGATTAAGTGCTACTACATAATCATCACCAAGACTTTGTTGAATGCGTCTGCGCGCGTTCATTTGATCGTCATCTTTACGCAAGCGAATTAACGCTGCTTTACCATTTGCTTCAGCGCCAAAATATTCGATTTTTGCATCTTTTAAAGCAGATTCGACTTTGGCAAGAACGGGTGCATCGATAACTGTGCCACTTGAGTTACCGGAGACCTGAACAGCGGGATCTGGATAGTAAAAATTCGGCACCGCATAAACTAACGACAAAATGGTCGTGATAAGCAGCAGGATATATTTCCAAAGCGGGTAGCGGTTTAACATAAAAAGTCCCGTGACGATTGTATGAAGCTTTTTTTGACTGTTTGAGCGGCATTTATAATGAGTGTTGCCGGTTCAAATCATGTTTATAACTGTGGCGGGTTGCGACAGATGAAAGCGCCGGATTATACCGATTTAACCGGCCACAACAATCTATTGTGGCCGGATTGTGAGCCGGTTCGGCGCATAGTTGGCTATTGTGGGGGCGCGGGTGGAACTTCCAAGCCTTGGCGACCATAAAAGTCCGTTAAAAATGCGTCGAATGTCCCTTCGGTTAAGGCTTTTCGCATTTCTGCCATAAGGTTTTGGTAGAAACGTAAATTGTGGATGGTATTGAGTTGCGCCCCCAACATTTCATTGCACTTATCGAGATGATGCAGATAACTGCGGCTGAAGTTTTTACAGGTATAGCAATCGCAAGTGGTATCAAGCGGGCCGGTGTCATTGCGGTGTTTGGCATTACGCAGTTTAAGCACGCCTTCTCGCACAAATAAATGACTGTTGCGCGCATTACGCGTTGGCATCACGCAGTCGAACATATCGATCCCGCGACGCACGCCTTCAACCAAATCTTCCGGTTTACCAACGCCCATCAAATAGCGTGGTTTGTCGGTCGGCATCTGTGGCGGAAGGTGATCGAGAATTCGCAACATATCTTCTTTGGGTTCACCAACGGAGAGCCCGCCAATCGCGTAGCCGTCAAAACCTATGTCGGTCAAACCATTTAAGGATTCGGTGCGCAAGTGCTCGTACATGCCGCCCTGAACAATCCCAAATAACGCTGAAGGATTACCATTACCTTGATGTGCAGCTTTTGAGCGGCTGGCCCAACGTTTTGATAACTCCATGGAATCGCGTGCTTGTTTTTCAGTGGCGGGATAGGGCGTGCATTCGTCAAAAATCATAACGATATCCGAACCCAAATCGCGCTGAACTTGCATGGAAGTTTCAGGATCTAGAAATACCTTGCTGCCATTGATGGGCGATTTGAAAGTCACACCGGCTTCGGTGATTTTGCGCATCTTGCCCAGGCTAAATACTTGAAAACCGCCTGAGTCAGTAAGAATCGGGCCTTTCCACTGCATAAAATCGTGAAGGTCTCCGTGGGCTTTAACCACTTCGGTACCTGGGCGCAGCATAAGGTGAAAGGTGTTGCCCAGAATAATCTGCGCGCCTATGGCTTCAATATCATTCGGCGTCATGCCTTTAACCGTTCCGTAGGTGCCAACTGGCATAAACGCAGGAGTTTCAACCACGCCGCGTGGAAAGGTCATACGACCACGGCGAGCGCGGCCGTGCTGCAGGTCTAGCTCGAATTTCATAAAGCTTTGGGTGTTTTGCGATTCGGTCACGGGTATTTCTCGGCTTTTCTCACTCCCAAGCTCCAGCTTGGGAGTTTATGTATGCATTACCAAGCTGGAGCTTGGGAACGAGATATCTCAGTTCTGGGAAGATTTGCGTTTAAGGAATTTCGTTTATTGCATCGGGATTCTTCGTTACAAACATGGCATCGCCATAACTAAAAAAGCGATATTGATTAGCAACCGCTTCGGCGTAGGCATGCATGGTGTTTTTGTAACCGGCGAGCGCAGACACCAACATTAATAAAGTAGATTCGGGAAGGTGAAAGTTAGTTACCAAGGCATCCACAACATTAAATTTGTAGGTGGGATAAATAAATATCGCCGTTTCTCCTTGGTAGGGATGAATCTCGCCTTTTTTGGCAGGATCATTAAATCCCTGGGCTGCAGATTCAAGGCAGCGAACGCTGGTGGTTCCCACGGCAATCACTCGCTTACCTGCAGCTTTTGTTTGCCTGACTAGTTCGCAAACCTCGGCGGATAAATCCATCACCTCGGAATGCATATGGTGCTCAGTAATATTGTCGGCACGCACTGGCTGAAATGTGCCCGCGCCTACATGCAAGGTTACAAATGCCGTTTGTACGCCTTTGGCACGAAGTTGTTCGAGCATCAATTCATCAAAATGTAGGCCTGCAGTGGGCGCGGCTACGGCACCTTGCTTCTGGCTGTAAACCGTCTGATAGCGCTCGCGGTCACTGGCTGCATCTTCGCGATCAATATAAGGCGGTAGCGGCATATGGCCTATGCGATCCAATACCGACAGCGCGGTTTCTTCAGTCTGAAATTCCCACTCAAACAACGCCTCATGGCGAGCAACCATCCGAAGGCGCGTGCCATCTTGCAGGATAACAATCGCGTCTGGCTTAGGTGCTTTGCTCGCGCGAGTGTGGGCAAGAACGCGATGGGTATCTAACACGCGCTCCACCAAAATCTCTACCTGGCCGCCGGATTCTTTCTGGCCGAAGACGCGCGCTGGAATCACGCGCGTATCGTTAAACACCATCAAATCGCCGGGGTTTATCAACTCCAGCAATTCGGGGAATTGGCGATGTGCCAATGCGCCGCTCGGGCCATCCAAACACAATAAACGGCTGCCGCGTCGCTCAGCAGTTGGAGCGCGGGCGATGAGGGAATCGGGCAGTTCGTAGAAAAAGTCTTGGCGGCGCATAACAAGGTGTTCAGGTAGCTCTATAAAGGGCCGCAAGGGTATACCAAAATGAGGTTTATTGAAATTGTTAGCCGCAGAAACTAGCCGATTTCAACGGGTGTAAATAGCGCTACAAATACGGCTAGCAATATGCTTGCTTCGTTGCAAATTGTTGGGTTTTAAAATTTCTAAAAATTATTCCTGCCATTTTATCTTCATGTTATTTGTAACTTGTTAAATTAACTTTAATTTTGAGAGTTAATTTTTAAAACGCTATTTTTCAACCCGTATAGGAAATTTTTAAGATTTTTTTTTAATCGCTGTTCAAAATGCTATTTGCACATTTCTTGATTATTTCGTTTTTTATAATTTTAAAAATATTTATTTTATAAAATTAAATTTTCGTAATAAATTTTTTATATAAAGTTCGGTTCCGCACATACCCTAATCGCTCACCTAATTAATATTTGCATCGAAGTCGTCGAATATTTCTAATGCAAATTAAAGTACTCGACACGGAAAATTAAAGCGTCAGGGATTTGAAAACGGAAAAGAAGTTTTGTAAACCGTTAGAAAGGAGTGATAACACGACAGTTTTAATGAGTAATTATTAAGCTGTTTTAATTTACGGTTGTTTTTACACACAAGATTGATATGACACAACATATCAATTACTGATAGGAGTTTTAATCATGCTTAAACAAAAAATTTATATGGGTGCGCTATGTGCAGCACTTACCGGTTTCAGCTTCGCACCAGCAGCATTTGCAGCTGAAGAAAATGGCTTCACTGTAGGTGTGGATTACGGCCGCACTGAAGCTAAAAAATATTGCGATCACATCACCAACTGTGACAATAGCGATAATGGCCCTCGTATAGAAATCGGTTATGATTTCAACAAAAATTTCGGCGTTGAATTAGGTTATACCAGCTTTGGTACTGTGTTTGATTCAAACGACAATACCATTAGCGTTAGACAAAAATCTAATGCAATCACCTTGAGTGCTTTAGGTACCATTCCTGTTAATGATTGGTTTGGCGTATTCGGTCGTCTTGGTTACGCGCGCTACGACACCAACAATACGGGTGAGATTGAAGGTGTACCCATTAAAGATGAAAACGGCAACACTCCTTTCTGGGGTGCGGGCGTTAAATTTAATCTTAATGAGCAATTTGCAATTCGTGTTGAATACCAAAACTACCGTGATCTCTCTGATCAACCAGGTCACAAAGATGACGTACAAGGCTTATTTGCCGGTGGTGTTTACCGCTTTTAATTAAATAGGTGATTTATCACTGGATTTAATTGACGACAAAATAACCCGTGAGTATTCACGGGTTATTTTTTTGTATAGAAAGTGGATGGGAATTAGAAAAACAGTTTATCGTTGCTGAGAGAAATATAATTTAAGCTGTCAAATGCCTGTTGTCGAAGACCTTTGTATTTTTTAACGTCGTCGATTAATTGTGTTAGTTGACGCTCGCTGTGTTGGTCTTTTTTAGTGTCTCGCAAATGAAAGTCGTTGTAGGTTTTTTCAGTGTTGTTTGTGCTGCTCGTGTGTTCAGTAATCAGGTTGTTAATATTTTTTTTGTTGAGATCAAGAATACGTGATGTTTGCTGCTTTTCATTCACAGTTTTGTAAATAAAGTTTCCTGTCTTTAAATCACCCTTGTCACTGCCAACAATACCTTCTATTTCGGTACTATGACGCTCGAAAGAATTTGTTTGTTTGACCAGCACTCCACCGTCATCACGTTTTTCAATTTCCGTTTTCTGACTCAGTTGCAGACTCATAGACTCAGGAAAAAGATAATTAGCTCGTTTTCTCAACAGTGGCGCATTTATGGTAGCGTTAAAATCCGGCAGACCTGAGTCAAAAGCATCTATCGCCTTTTCTGTAAGCGTCGGGTTTGGTAGCGCGAATTGTGATTCTGCTGGCGTCACCATGCTGGTGAAACTATCGATAATAAACTGAGCGCTCAAGGTATTTGAATGCTCTTGCATAGTGGGTTGATATTGGTTCAGTGTATCGCGGATTATTTTTAAGTAGGCATTCATAGAATTGCTGGATGCCGCGGTAGCACCGCCGAGTAAGCCTTGCAAGTTGGTGGTGATATCTACGCTGTAGTCATCAACATCTTTCGCATGTAAATGTTGTGTTTGCGATGCTTCATCTACCGAAAAATCGTAACTCATCGTTTCGTAAGTGTCTGCTTTCGGTCTGCTAAATTCCAAATGAAAATCTTGCAAATTGGCCTTATCAAATTCTTTCAAACCGTGAAGATGCGATGTGCCTGTGCGAAAAAAATCATCAGCGACTTCACCTAATTTCCCCGCGAGCTTTTCCAGCGCAGTTTGTTCTTCTTCCGATAATTTCCCCGTTACCTTAAATGAAAACGCCAAACTATCGCCGTTGTCGGCAGTGCTGCGTTGAACTTTGATGTCAATTGTGTCGCCATCTTTGGTGCGAATTTGTAAAGTCACAGTTTCCTGTGGTTTCCCCGCGCCTGTAGAAAAATCCGCCGCTACTTTTTCATTTGCTTTACTGCCAGCCACACGGACAACGCGCGCCTCGTTTTTGTAGTCAGAGGTTTCGCGGCTCAATGCGCCTACTTGGCTAAAAAATGTTTGTACTGAAAAGCCAGTTTTTTTGGCGCTAATGCTGGAGAGGTTGGTGGAAAGTTGTTGGCTGATCTTGAGTGCCGTAGCGGTTTTATCCTGCGTGTTTCGAACCTGAACTATTTCAACTGGCTTCTCATAGGTTGACGCTGGTTCTTCGGCAACCGTATTCGAAATTTCTACGATGGTAGAAGGCGAAGACTCTGCCGCTGTAATAGTTTGGGTTTTGCTGTCTGGCACCACGGGTGGCGTAACAGTAATAAGAGCAGTAGCGCTAGTAGCTGTCGCTAAAGTTTGGCTCGCAGTAATTTGCATAAGGATTCCTCTTGGTATCTTTCTCGTCAATGAGTGGCCGAAGTTTCCTGTCTTCAGGCCGGAAGTGACTGGCTATTAATTCTTTAACGGCTTGTAGCGCAAAACCTTTAAAAATAACCGCTTAAATTTATAACGATAACGGCTTGAATTGGCTCGATTTATGTTCTCTTTTCCTTCTTCGTAAAATAGGCACGGCTCTTGCGATAGCACCCAGCATTATCCCTCAGCGTCAAGAATCCGTTAATTATGGCCATACCAACTTTTAGTCAGTTGAATAACGTCGGCGGTAGATCCGCACTTGAGTCTTTCCGTGGGATGGGGAAGGGAGCTTTCGGTATACCGATCATGCTCATGATTCTCTTGGCGATGTTGGTGTTGCCAATTCCGCCGCTCATGCTCGATGCCTTTTTCTCGTTCAACATCGCCTTGTCGTTAGTGGTGCTGTTGGTGAGTGTATACGCGTCTCGCCCGCTCGATTTCGCGGCTTTCCCTACTGTACTGCTGATTGCGACCTTGCTACGACTAGGTTTGAACGTTGCGTCTACTCGTGTGGTTTTGATTAATGGCCATGAAGGTGGCGATGCGGCGGGTAAGGTAATTGAAGCGTTTGGTCACGTGGTGATCGGCGGTAATTACACCGTGGGTGTGGTGGTGTTCGTAATCCTGATGATCATCAACTTCGTCGTAGTAACCAAGGGTGCGGGCCGTATTTCAGAAGTAAGCGCACGTTTTACCTTGGACGCTATGCCCGGTAAGCAAATGGCGATTGATGCCGACTTGAACGCAGGTTTAATCGATCAGGATCAAGCGCGTTCGCGCCGTCAGGAAGTCGCCGCTGAAGCTGACTTCTACGGTGCGATGGACGGTGCGAGCAAGTTCGTAAAGGGCGACGCCGTTGCGGGCATCATGATTATCATGATCAACATTTTCGGCGGTTTGGCGGTTGGTATCCTGCAGCACGATTTGGCATTCACCGATGCGCTGCAAAAATACACGCTCTTAACCATAGGTGATGGTCTTGTTGGTCAAATCCCCGGTTTGATGCTGTCAGTCGCGTCTGCAATTTTGGTGACTCGTGTTAACACTGCGCAGGATATGGGCGCGCAGGTTGTTAACCAGTTATTCGCATCGCCTAAGGCTTTGGGTGTATCGGCCTGTATTTTAGTGGTAATGGGTTTAATTCCCGGTATGCCACACGTTGCGTTTTTAGGTTTGGGCTTGATCTGTGCTGCTATCGCTTACTACATCTATTGGAAAAAAGAGCAGCCTGCTGCAGTAGATGAAGGTTCGTTTATTCCATCAGGCAGCCGCTTGGCGAATGAGCTGAACAATGCCCCCAGTAATTCTGGTGGAGGCAACACCGCCACCATCGCGCCCCAACGTCAAGCTCCGGCATTACCGCCTGGCATGCCGGAAAGCCCTGAGTTGGGTTGGGATGACGTTCAGCCCGTAGATGTTATCGGTCTGGAGGTTGGCTATCGCCTTATTCCTATGGTGGATAAAAATCAAGGCGGCGAACTGCTTGGCCGTATTAAAGGCGTCCGCAAAAAACTATCGCAAGAGATGGGCTTTTTGATTCCGTCTGTCCACATCCGCGACAACCTGGATTTAATGCCAACGGGCTATCGCATTAGCTTGATGGGCGTTGCCGTGGCTGAGGCAGAAGTTTACCCAGACCGCGAACTGGCAATTAACCCCGGTCAAGTATTTGGCAATCTGGATGGCGTAAGAACCAAAGATCCAGCCTTTGGGTTAGATGCCATTTGGATCAGTTCCAGCCAAAAAGAGCAGGCGCAAACGCTCGGTTACACCGTGGTTGACCCAAGTACGGTGGTGGCGACTCACCTTAACCAAATTCTGCAAAGCCATACGCACGAATTGCTCGGCCATGAGGACGTGCAAAAGCTGTTGGATATGCTGGCGAAGACATCACCAAAACTGGTGGAAGAATTAGTGCCTGGAACTATCAGCCTGAACGTGTTCTTGAAAGTGCTGCAAAACTTGCTGCATGAGCGTGTACCGATTCGCGACATTCGCTCAATCGCTGAAGCTTTGGCGGGTGCTACCGGCAGGAGTCAAGATCCCGTCGCTTTAACGGCACTTGCACGCATTGCGTTACGCCGCCAAATTGTCCAAAACATCATAGGAAACGAGCAAAACCTGCCTGTGGTAACGATTGACCCTAGCTTGGAACAGTTATTGCTGAGTACCGTACAGCAAGCACAAAAAGCTGGCGCTGATGACGGTGCGTTCATAGAGCCAGGCTTGGCGGATCGTTTGCAAGAGTCGCTGGTAAGTGCAGCGCAAAAGCAAGAGATGGCGGGGAAACCCTTGGTGTTACTGGTGGCAGCGCCACTGCGGATGATGATGTCACGGTTTGTTCGTCACAGTCTTCCGGATATGCGCGTACTGGCTTACACCGAAATACCCGACAACAAACAAATTACGATTGATGCGAATGTAGGTACTTAACACGTTATTAGCCGCTAGCGATTAGCTGTTAGTAACAAATCGCTAGTCACTTAGCTAATCAATTTTTAAGAGGTCGCCCACCGCAACGGGCAGGAGTTGGATATGCAAGTTAAACGTTTCGTAGCAGCTGATATGCGTCGTGCGTTAGAACTGGTTCGCCAGGAATTGGGGCCAGATGCAATTATTCTCTCAAGTGGCCGCGTGCCGGAAGGCGTAGAGCTGCTGACTACGACGGGGTCAGACAGCGAACTTATGCAGTTGCAACAACAACCGTTGGGCAAGGCGTCGTTTGCCAGCGCATCTCCCATGATTAGCGATGGCGCCTGGGCAGAAACTGAAGTTATCGAGCGCGCTGCAAAACAACACGCTGAAGCACCCAGAGGTGTTTCATTTGCTAATACCATGGCAACCGCCAAAACCGGTAGCAGCAACTTGGGTAAAACTGGCCAACAGTTGGTTGACGATATCGAGAAAGCGCGTTTGCGTATGCTCGCCAGCCAAAACGTTGAAGCCTCAGCCAAAGAATTTTTAGTCGGGAAAAATACGGTCGTTAACGCTGGTATTCCACGTAGCAGTGCTGTGCCTACAGCATCACAAAAGCCATCCGTAAATCGCCCACAAGGTCGCAAAGCAGTTGCCCCACAAGTTGCTGAAGTTAAAGCTGCACCAGTGATGAGTGCTGCTGAACGCTATCCTTTAATTGATAAAGACATTGAAAGAAACGAACGCGAAGATAAGGTGCAAATCAGTTCAGCTCCAGCACGCAGTAATGATTTACAAGAGCTCCAAGCTGAAATTGCTGATATGCGCTTTTTGCTGGAACAACAACTTAACCGTTTAGGTTCAACACCGAGTGCAGCAACCAATTCGCCAGTTATGGGCAGCATAGGTCGTCGCCTTGAGCGCTTGGGTTTACCTGCGGATGCCATCAATAATATTCTAGGTCGTTGCACCAAAACCAAAAATGTAAGCGATGCCTGGCCAGATGCCCTGGCAAATCTCGCCCACCAATTACCGGTTAGAGGCAGCGATATTGTGGATCAAGGCGGTGTATTCGCCTTCGTTGGCCCAACTGGCGTTGGTAAAACCACTACCATCGGCAAGCTTGCTGCTCGTTATGTGTTAAAGCACGGCGCTGACAAAGTGGCGGTTATCACGACTGATACCTATCGCATTGCCGCGCACGATCAACTTCGCTCACTTGCGCGTATTTTGCGTGTGCCTGTGCGTGTTGTGGATGAAAGCAATTCGCTCGAAAGCTTATTGAAAAGCTTGCGTCATTGTTCATTGATTCTGATTGATACCGCCGGTTTCCGTCATGGTGATCCTCAATTGAAAATCCAATTGAAATCTTTGGCTGATCAGCCTCAAGTAAAAAGTTTGTTGGTGTTGTCCTGCAATAGCCAGGAGCAAATGTTGAAAGCATCGGTTCATGCTTATGGCGCTGCACGTTTGCATGGTTGTGTGCTGACCAAGTTGGATGAAACTGCCAGCATGGGTGAGGCAATGGGGGTGGTTATGCAAAACCGCTTGCCAGTGGTTTACACCACCGATGGTCAGGACATCCCGAAAAATATCGATGTAGCCCGTGCGCATCAAATCGTCGCCAAAGCGGTAGCGCTATTGAAAACCAATCAGGCGTCGGCGGTTTCTTAAGTTTTCTTACATCGCCTTGTTCCCAGATCAAGACTTGGGAGCAGGGCTCATCAATTAACCTAATTTAAAAGTGAATTAAAAACGTTATAAAAAATCAGTGCTGAGCCAAATCACTATCTATACTCAGTTCACAAATTCAGTTTCAGGCCGGTTGTTGGAGTTATAAATCAATGCGCCCAGTACAAGTTATCGCAGTATCCGGCGGCAAAGGCGGGGTTGGCAAAAGCAATATCTCCGTGAATCTAAGCATCGCATTAGCCGAAATGCGTCGCCGTGTTGTTTTGTTTGATGCTGACTTAGGGTTAGCTAACGTCGATGTTTTGCTCGGTTTAAAAGCCACTCATACCCTTGCTGATGTACTCGCAGGCACGCATTCATTAATGGATGTTTTGGTCAACGGGCCATCAGGTATCAAAATTGTTCCTGCATCATCCGGCGTACAACGCATGGCCGAATTAAGCGCGCCAGAGCATGCTGGTTTGATTAATGCTTTCAATGAGTTAAGCGATCAAGTTGATGTACTGGTTATAGATACCGCCGCCGGTATATCAGATACAGTTGTCAGTTTTGTACGCGCTGCCAACGAAGTAATTGTCGTTGTGTGCGATGAACCATCGTCTATCACGGACGCCTACGCACTCATCAAACTGCTCAATAAAGAATACGGAATGCAACGTTTTCGGGTTATCGCAAATATGACGCGCAACCCGCAAGAGGGCACCAGTATGTTCAACAAACTCAATACTGTGTGTGAACGCTTTTTAGATGTAACGCTCCAATTTGTGGGTCAGGTTCCGTTCGATGAGGAAGTTCGCAACGCGGTACGCAAGCAAAAGGCGCTCCTGGAATTTGCTCCTAATTCCAAAGCGGCGATTGCGATTCGCGGGCTTGCCCAAGTCGTGGATAAATGGCCACTGCCAAGCGGCCCAAGCGGACGCCTGGAATTTTTTGTAGAACGTTTACTTCGTGCGGCTAATGACCGCTACTGAGTATGAGCTATGGCCGCAGTCGATAGGTTAGCCATGTACGATAAAACGGAGCAAAGCCTTCCCGCGCGCATCGAAGAATTTGCGCCGCTTGTGAAGCGTATCGCCTACCACATGATGATGCGGATGCCTGCCAGCGTGCAGGTAGACGACCTCATTCAAGCCGGCATGATTGGTCTAATCGAAGCCGCGCAAAAGTACGACTCCTCCAAAGGCGCCAGTTTCGAAACCTATGCGGGCATCCGTATTCGCGGTTCCATCGTGGATGAAATGCGCCGCGGCGATTGGGCACCACGCTCAGTACACCGCAACTCACGTCGTATCGCCCAAGCCATTAAAGCTGTAGAAGCCCGCACCGGACGCGATGCCCAAGATCATCAAGTCGCCGCCGAGTTGGGGGTGGAGCTGGATGAATACTTCAGCATGCTGCAAGACTCCAATTCCAGCCGCCTGTACAGCTACGAAGAAACCTTCGGCGAAGAAGACAGCAATATAGATGCAAGTGAAACCAGCAGCGCATTCGCCAGCCCCTTTGAAGGTTTGCAACGCGAAGGCTTAAAGAAAGCCCTGGCCGATGCGATCTCGCAATTGCCTGAACGCGAGCGAATGGTGTTAGCGCTGTATTACAACGAAGAATTAAACCTGAAAGAAATCGGGTTAGTGCTTGGCGTCAGCGAATCACGAGTCAGTCAAATTCACAGCCAAGCCGCCGCTCGTTTGAAATCGCGGTTGAGCGGTTGGCACAAATAACTCTCCTTTAATCTATTCATTTTCAGCGGAAATACTTTGCGTTGTGGCCATGAGTGTTTGGCGGACTGGTTGACGCTTAAACAGATTGCGCAAATAAATTGCTATAAGTAATTAAAAAACTTTTTTAACGTCAGAAAACTGGCTAGATCCTTAACACTGGCTAGACTAACAATAAATGAAATTCCTGTAGGTGCGACGGAGGTTCCTTTGGATAAGAACATGAAAATCTTAATTGTCGACGACTTTTCGACAATGCGGCGGATCATCAAAAATCTGCTCAGAGATTTGGGGTTTTCGAACACTCATGAAGCGGATGATGGCGTAACAGCTTTACCTATGCTTAAGAGTGGCGATTTCCAATTTCTGGTGACGGACTGGAATATGCCAGGTATGACGGGAATTGATTTGTTGCGCGCCGTGCGTGCCGACGAAAAACTCGCGACCTTGCCGGTATTGATGGTGACGGCAGAAGCTAAACGCGACCAAATTATTGAAGCCGCGCAAGCGGGCGTAAATGGCTATGTTGTAAAACCATTTACGGCACAAGCGTTGAAAGAAAAAATTGAAAAGATCTTTGAGCGTGTTGGCTAGAAAATAGCGTTCTGCTGCCACAATCTAACAATAAGGTTTACTCATGGCGTCTGACATTTTAGTTGATCCTAACGCTGTATTCGTTGCTGAACTCAAAGAATGCGCAAAGCTGTTAACGGAGAAGTTGCAAGACAATCAGTTTGAAGATGCGTCAACGCTAATTCAAACGATGATGCAATCGCGTGATCGTCATATTTTTCAAACCGTGGGCAAATTAACGCGCGGTTTGCACAACGCTATCGTGAATTTTAATGTCGATGCCGACCTCACCAAACAGCCGCCAAAAATTGAAGGTTCGGATATTCACGACGCCTCCAATCGTTTGAATTACGTTATTGAACTCACGCAAAAAGCGGCTGAAAAAACCATGGATATGGTGGATGAAGCTGCACCCATTGCCTCTAATTTAGGGCAGGAAGCAAGTATTCTTCGCGCTGAGTGGGCGCGCTTAAAAAACCGCGATATGTCGGCAGATGAGTTTCGAGGCTTGTATCATCGCGTTGATGAATTTTTCGATCAAACTGCGATTGGTACTGAACGTTTAAATAAAAGTTTGCAAGACATTGTGCTTGAACAAGGCTTTCAAGATTTAACAGGGCAAGTATTAAAACGTGTCATGGGTTTAATCAACGAAGTTGAAAAAGATTTGGTGCAGTTAGTGTTGATGGCGAGCCAGGTAGAAGAAATTACTGGCCTTGTAAAACCTGAAGACGATAAGCACGAAATTGAAGATTTAATTGAGAAACGCAAGCACGAGGCTGAAGGCCCACAAATAAATAAAGAACGTGAAAATGTAGTTTCCGGGCAAGATGAAGTTGATGACCTTTTATCCAGTCTCGGCTTTTAGCCTCCTGTTTTTTTGGGGAATGAGTGAATGAGTTTCGGTGATGACGAGGATATTCTTCAGGACTTTTTAGTTGAGGCTGGCGAGATTTTAGAGCGCTTGTCACAACAATTAGTTGATCTTGAACAGCGTCCTGACGATAAGAATTTATTGAATGCTATTTTTCGTGGCTTCCACACCGTAAAAGGTGGGGCAGGATTCTTATCGCTTACACCAATGGTGGAATGCTGCCACCTTACTGAAAATTTGTTCGATATTTTGCGCAACGGAAAACGCACCGTTACTTCAGAATTAATGGACGTAGTGCTGCAAGCACTCGATAGCGTTAAAGACCAATTTGATATTGTAAATGCACGCGGTGAATTACCACCTGTTGACCCTGCATTAATTCACGCGCTTGAACGTTTGGTTTCTTGCGACGATTTAAATGAGGCTGAAGCTGTCGCACCAGTTGAAGAAGAGCAAACGTATGTTGAAGAAGTTGCTCCCGCTTTTATCGAATCTGAATCATCAGAAACACCGCAAGGCGATATTACTGACGATGAATTTGAACGCTTATTAGATGCTATTAACCAAGTGCCAGCAAAAAAACCTGCTGCGCCTCAGGCTGCCGCGAATCCACTTCCCGACATCACCACTAACACGAGTGATGAAATTACTGAAGATGAATTCGATGCATTGCTCGATCAACTTCATGGCAAAGGTAAAGCGCCTGCACCTAAAGTGTCTGCTCCCGTTCAAACACCAACCGCTGATGCATCAGTTTCCACTGCGGCAGTATCCACTGCGGCAGTCTCTGCTGGTGCTGGGGACGAGATTTCTGACGATGAATTTGAAGCATTGCTTGATCAACTTCATGGCAAAGGCAAAGGCCCCGGTGTTGATGCGCCTAAAGCCGAGCAACCACAAACCGCTGCAATTGCGCCTGTTATTTCAGCATCAAACAGTAATTCTGATTTAATTAATGACGATGAATTTGAAGCGCTTCTCGATCAACTTCACGGCAAAGGTAAAGCGCCAACCGCCGCGGTAAAAGCTGCAGCACCTGGAGCGTCTGTTCCAGCTGCAAAACCGGCTGCGGCACCAGCGCCGACACCCGCTGCACCTGTCGCAAAACCCGCCGCAGCGCCGGCACCTAAAGCTGAAGCTCCTCAACCTAAAACCGAAATTGCTAAACCAGCGGCGCCTGCATCCGCAGCACCTGCTGGCGATAAAGATGCGCCCGCCGGTGTTGAAACCACTGTGCGTGTGGATACACAACGTCTCGACGATATTATGAATATGGTCGGTGAATTGGTGTTAGTGCGTAATCGTTTAGTGCGCTTGGGAAATACATCAACCAACGAAGCTTTGGTGAAAGCGGTTGCAAATTTGGATGTAGTCACTGCGGATTTGCAAACGTCTGTAATGAAAACCCGCATGCAGCCCATCAAAAAAGTGTTTGGGCGTTTCCCGCGCGTAGTGCGCGATCTTGCGCGTAATTTGAAAAAAGAAATTAATCTGGAATTGGTCGGTGAA
>Ga0247741_1000744_pt1 | contig 17798 bp, 25 predicted proteins | sample UWRJL213509R2_FD_180945 | JGI IMG/M metagenome (GOLD analysis project Ga0247741, IMG submission 180945) | Plant litter microbial communities from Arlington Agricultural Research Station in Wisconsin, United States - UWRJ-L213-509R-2 | ecosystem: Environmental > Terrestrial > Plant litter >... | reverse complement strand
TCTGTAGATTCTTTTAAAAGGGATCAGCTGGTGCAGGAGTTCATAAATAACCCTGTAAAAACAGTATTCTTGGGGAACATGGTTGCTGCCGGCGTGGGTATTAACCTTGTAAATGCATCCGATGTGATATTTATGAACTTCCCGCTTGTAACCTCAGAGCTTTACCAGTCTATTGACAGGCTTCATAGGATAGGTCAAAGTAAATCTGTAAACGTTCATTACACATTCTGTGAGGAAAGTATAGATGAATACATCCATGAACTACTTATCGATAAAGAAGGAGATATTAACGCCGTTATTGACCAAGGCAAAGAGGTTATGCTTAGGGAGAACTTCAACGAGATATTGATCAAAAAGCTTTTACATAAAGAGGATGTGCACTTCTCAAATATACACGCTAAGGCGCCAAAGCCTGAATTGTTTTGTAAAGAGGTTGATGATTCCAAACAAAGCTTTGTTGAGGGTGTGCCATTGCAGGCATTTACTGTTCCACCACCAGACTTTCTATAACCCTGAATGGAAAAAAAAGCAGTTAAAAATTATGGCAATGGCCCGTGGGAATTAAAAAAAACTCAGATTAAAGATTTTTCAATTGTCAATGAATTTAATAGAAAGAATGCCGTTACCCTTGGCCGTATTTTTTACATCATTGAGCCTATTGGTTATTCTTACATGTTTAGAGGCACTTTTACCATTGATCCAAAGTTTACCAAGGGCTGGTGGAATTATCCTTTTAAACCATGGCAAAGTAGTGATTTGACCCATTTTAAAGTTTACTTTAACGGCGACGTTGATTACAATGAATGGGCACAGTCAAATAAGACCATAATCGACCGGTTCATAAACGAAAAAACACTATACATTAAATCATCAGATCCATTATTAACATATTATCAAACAGAAAAATAAGAAAATTATGACACACAAACTGAAATGCGACAGAGAAATGCTCGCCGATAAATTAAAAAAATGCTATTCCTTTATCCCTGAAAAGCAAATAATACCACAATGGGAAAATTTCAAACTTACCATTGCCAGTAATATTATGGAGATTCTTGCTTCAGACGGGGTAATGCAAATAAAGATGTTTTGCCCTGTTGAAAGCAAGACTGATTTTGCGATATGCGTTCCGGCAGGCCTGTTACTTAAAACCGTAAACGACTTATTTGAAAATGAAATTACAATTTCTCAAAAATCTGACACTAAGATTGAGATTAAATCTGGCAAATCAAAGTGCAATATTACCCTTGATTGTTTTCCGGAGCATTTCTCAACCCTTCAAATAAGAGAGATAAGCTCTGAGATCAATATGAACCAGTTTATGCTTAAAATGGCATTGAAGAGCGCCGGGGAGTTTGTTGATGAAAAGCATACCAACGCCAATCTAACAGCCATAAATGTAAATGAAATAAACAATAAAATCGTTTTCTTTGGCTGTACAAAAGTTCTTTTTTGCAGGGTTTCCATAAGCCCGATATCTATTAACGCCTGGCAACCCGTAAATATTCTTGTTAATACAGCCAAAAAGGTGTCAAAGCTTCTTTCGGACAAAGGGGAGATCGGTGTGGCTCACTGCGTAGATAAGATTAAATTCTTTACCGACAATGAATCTCCGGATCATTTTGAGATCACCTCTGTAACCTCAAATACCAAATACCCAAACGCAGAGAATATTTTTAATAAAGTCCCTGAAAATTCTATAAACGTAAATACTATTGAATTGAAAAAGGCAGTTAAGCTTTTGTATTTATATGGAAGTACCGGTACAACAACATCTGTATTTGTTTCAAATGAAGAAAATAGTCAGGAATTAATACTTTTAACACAAGATGCTGTTACCGGTAAGCACGGAGAGGTTTCAATTTCAATAATTAATCCGACCAATGTAATAATCAAAAAAAGCTTTATTAACGAGCAGCTTATTCAATTGCTTTCAGAAATAGACACCGCTGAAACTACAATTTACTTTAACGAGGCAGATGCCAAAACCCCGTCTTTTTTTATTCCTAAAGTAAATACCGAAGAAGATAATATTTATTGTTTTATTGTAGCTTCAGCGTTTTAATACCCTTTAAACACAAAAAATAAACCATATATGCCAATTTCATATTTTAAAGACACTTTTAACAAAGACTCTACGGTAACCTCTGAAGAGTCTATAATGGAAAATATAATATCAGATACATGGAAATCAAATGTTGAGTACCTGCGTTCACTTAATAAGGCTGAATATGACGCTGAAAAGAAAAAAATGCCATGTGTTACATGGTCAGGAGTATTCCAGAAAGGAACAAGGCTTATTGAGTCTATAACGAGCTATTCAGGGCTTGTGGTGATAGATGTAGATAAACTTGAAGCTTCGGTTATTCCGGTTCTTAAAACACAACTTTTGGGGGATGAATACGTTCGCTTTTGCTTTACCTCACCATCCGGTAAAGGCATTAAAATAATCGTCAAAGTAAATACTTTAGCTGATGGTCATCGGTCAGCCTTTCTACACCTCCAGCATTACTTTGAAAATAAATACCTTATTAAGGTTGATACTTCTGGGAAAGATGTGTGCAGGCTTTGCTACGTGTCATGTGACCCACAAGCAGTAATAAATCTTAATTCTACTGTTTTTGAGGTTGATATGAAGTATGGGGCTATTATCACAGAGTACAGAACAACGTTTGAAGGAGCCAGAGACATCCATGATGCTGATAAAATTTACCCTGTTTGCGTTAAATGGATAGAAAAGAAATTTACTTATTCTGAAGGCCAGCGTAACGTTTTTTTACATGCTTTAGCTTGTGCCATGAACAGATGTGGTGTAAAGCAGGCTGAAACAATAAGGATTATTTATGCAAATTATAAAGTACCAGATGATAAATGGATTCAATCCGTAAGGTCTGCCTATTTCCACGGGCAGCATGAGCATGGTGTTTACCAAATAAAAGATGTTGGTCGCACTGAGTTTATTGCTCCTGATTACGTGGGAAGCTTCAGTGATGATGTGGCCGGTAACGATATAATGCACATTACTTCTGTACTTTACAATCACAAGGTGCCTAATAACGAGATCATGCACACTGTTTCAAAGATCTGGCATTTATATGATCACTTAGGATATATTGATGTTCGCCGTAAAAACCTGGCTGAAATGATGAACGAGGCAATAATGACTCTTCGTGCAAATTCAGCAGGGAATGCCTCTTTAAACGCCTTGGCTTATGTATCGGCAGAGGAAATGATAAACAAGATACTTGATTACGGGACTTCTGAAAATGCAATATCTACAGGCATAACAGAACTTGATTCTGAAATGTTTGGAGGTATGCTCCCAGGTAACCTTTACGGGCTTATAGGTATGGGAGAAAGCTTTAAATCTGTTCTTGCACAGTATATATGCTTTATAAACGCTAAAAAAGGTATTCCATCGCTTTATAATAATGGTGAAATGTCACTCAGCCAATGGTACGAAAGGTTTATTTATATGGTATTTGGAATTGATTTACGGCAAAATGTTGAGGACGGGGTAATTTCAAAAGCTAATGTAGCTGATTTTATCCGGCAGGTTACCGATATCACTAAAAATAATATTTTTGTGGTTAATGACAGTGGATTTACAAAAACCAATATCCTTTCAACAATAGACCACATTGCTAATACAACGGGTAAAAAGATAAAGCTTGTGATATCTGACGGTCTAACACAATGGGATTGGGCAGGGCAGCAGGAGATTATGGCTACCATAAATAATAGTATGCACGCTAAGAACACCGCCAAAGAAGCTCACGGTGGGGAAGGGGTAGTGCATATCGCTCTTATCCATATTTCAGGGGATATTAAAAGGTGGTATAGGGACACCGGCAGTTATGTGCGTGGCGGTAAGAAGGTACTTGCCAATCTGGATGCTTATTTTTGTACCTCAAGGCTTATTGACCCAAGTACAAATCAGATGGTTAACGAGGATGATGTTAAATTCCTTCCTGGTAAATTTTACCTGCGTTACGTGGATAAGCGATCAAAGACAGGAATAGTTAACAATATAATTAATGTCGGAGGTTCCCTGCAACTGGAAGTTGAAAAAGTAAACCCTGAGTCATACGAATTAAAAATTAACAAAAACTAATTTATGAGTACAAAAGAACAACCAAGCATTTTTACGGCCGAAGAGTACAGTAAAAGCTTTAAAAAGAATAAAAAGGGTCAAAAGGAAGAATCTTTACAGCTTCAGGTTTGCGAATATTTACGTAATAATTACCCTGATGTAATTTGGTTCTGCGATCTGGCGTCTGGAGTTAAATTGCCTATATGGATAGCTGCTAAAAATGCTAAAATGAGGTCTTCGAGGGGACTGCCAGATTTGTTTATTGCACAGCCTACAAATTACGCTGATCATGAAGGTTACACTTGTGGAGGGTTATTTATTGAACTAAAGAGGGAGTCTGTCCGGCTTAAAAATGGAAGTATATCTAAATCTGATCACCATGACGAGCAGGCAGAAATATTAAAAAGATTGGAAGGTTACGGATACAAAGCTTTGTTTGCATGTGGGTATACGGAAGCTATCGCTGCCATCGATGAATACCTTAAATAAATTTGGTCTTTTGATATAAAATAAGGAAATAAATTCTTATGTTTGCCAAACCATAAGAATCAGAGTATGTCAGACAAAAATAAGCCAGAGAGTCATTTTATTGAAGTATTGAAAGTAGTAGCCGAAAAAGGATCAAGTGTAAATATTGAATCTGTAAAGGAAACTATAAATGTAAAAGATATATCTACAATCCGTGAATGGCACAAGGGTCGCAATGACGATAATATATCTGGAGATATGACCCAGGTAATAGTTTGGAGGGACAGAAGTAACAGTGGATATAATGTGGTGCCTGAAGGATTTGATCCTATTAAGTTTAACAGGCCTACAAGGACATTCCTGATAGAAGAAAACTATGAAGATTTTAAATACCGGTTATCTAAAAAAGCTATTTTAAAAGACCTGGAGCAAAAGCTATATGACGTTAAATGAGGTTTTCATGGAGAGTAAAGAGGTTAAAAGGTTAATCGTAAAAAGATCCTTTGACTTCAACATCCCTCTACGTTACGCCTGTAATGAAGCTGATATAGACTACGCCTCATTCATGCAACAATACATTAATTCTGCCAATTGGATGAATGCAGATATCCCGGAACATAAATTTGAAAAGCTCCTCAATGTACTGGGAATTGAGGTGAGGTTTCAATTTGTAATAAATAAAAATATTGACATGGTCCAGGTAAGCAAATCACTGGCCGATAAATACGAATAAGCTATGCCTGAAAAGAAAAGAGATTTATTATCAAAGCTTAATGTGTGTATTATCACTCTTACAAAAATGAGTGCTGATGCAGCACAATTAGAAATTGTGGATAATGACCAGGCTTCCCGGCGCCTAAAAAGAAGCCTTGCTGAGTTTAAACACAAAGAGCTTCTTGAATTTACTAATGCAATTCTTGAAGTACGCGGAGAACTCCGTGAAAGACCTAAAAGAGCATACAAAAAAGATAATTTACAAATCAAATAAACATAAACCAAAAAAAAACAGAAAAAATGAATCAGAATCAGATGAACAATGGTCAACAGCCACAACAAGGACGTCAATTTACAGAAGTAGGTGGCGCAGATTACGGTACGCAATTTACTCCTCATGCCACGGAAAAAAATAATTTTTATTTTGATCCGAACAATCCAGGTAACATACTTGAAGGGTATTTAAAGTCAATGAATGATGGCATCCCTACACTTTATGGTGTAATGACCACATGGAGTATTCAAAAAGTTAACCCTGACGGAACTTTAGGCGAAACTTTCTCAGTGGTATCAGATACCTTCCTTAGCGACAGGCTTAATAAAATACCATTAAGCTCATATATTCGCATACAATACAAAGGTAAAACTTTAAAAAAAGATATCCCTGCTGGACAAAACTGGTCAAAGACAAACTCTTTTCACACATGGGGTGTGATGACAGATCCAAATGCCATTCCTATGAACCAGCTTACTCAGGGATATGTTCCTACTAGACCTGCACCAGTAGCAGCGAGTCAACCAGCTACCGTTTCGTTACCATCAGGTTTGCAATATCAGCAAGCAGCAAATACAAATGCATATGCCCAACCACAATTTCAACAGGCTCCTCCAACTCCTGTTTTTAACAATGTGCCGCCAGCCCCACAGTTTGTTCAGAATCCAAATCAACAACAGGCTAACCAGATTTTTCAACAAACGCCAGCACAACAGCAACAGTTTAAACAACAGACCCAACAACCTCAAACATTTACACCTCTTGTAAATAATCAACAAAGCTTTGTTGCTCCTGCACCTGTTCAACCTACGTTCCAACAGCAAAATCTGCCTAATAACACTCCAGCGTTCGGCGGTCAGCCAATAAATGGAAATCCTTTTTCAACCGACGATCTCCCTTTTTAATTAGAATGCCATTCTAAATAACAAAACTTTACCGGTAAAGCATCATACTTTACCGGTAAAGTTTAAAAAATAAAACACTATGTCAAAAGAAAAATTTATAACTATAAACAACATCAAGGAAGATACCAGTGAGTTATTTGCTGAAATATGTAAAATACTCGGAAATACTCCTATGGAAGTAAAGCGTATGATCCTTGGATTTAAGGGGCCTGACGCTATCGTTAAGGCCAAAGAGCCAACAATACATGATATTGTTACTATATGCGAAAAAAAAGGCTTTAAATACGATTTTATCTTTACTTTAAAGTATGTAGATGCTTCAATGAGTAAAGGAGATATTTTGGCGTCAAAAGCGCCAGTTATGGAAGAGCCTCCTGTGTCTGCACAGGCCATGAAAATGGAAGCTCAGAAAAGTGAAATTACAGATTCAAGTATTAAAGATCTTCTGCCGGATCATATAATGCAGGTAATGCCGATATCAGTTGAAAAAAAGCAGGATATAGATCCTACAAAAATACCAGACTTTAACTAAGCTAAAAAAGGCCACCCTATTTAAGAGTGGCCTTTTTTTATTTCATTTTAGATTTAGCTTCAGCATATTGCTGCATCCAAATTTCTTTAAATCTTGTAAAAGCTTTGTCTATGCCGTCACTTTCACCATCCTGGTCAAAATCATACACTTCCTTAGGATAATCATAACGACAATTGTCGAAAGTACCTTTACCAGAATCCTTATTTTCAATACGCTCACACCATGAAATAATAACTCCATTAGCTGCTGGCTCCATTCTTAAATCACTTATTTTAGTTTTAAATCCTTCCATGTTTTATGTTTTTTTTTATAATTAAGCTAACCATGCATTAATATCGTCAATACATTTCTGTTGTCCAGCAAGATTAGGTGTCCATGTAGGTTGATTTGTTACTTCCTGGAGATCAAAATTAAAATGGCTTTCTCCATCATTCATAACAATATCAACCATGATCATAGAATTAAATCTGTAGGACCAATATTGGTCATTCGGAGATGCTGGCTTGGTATTTATTTTTACAGGATAAACTCCAGAAATTGCTATTTTTGGTAATAGTTCAGGAGAACTTACATTTACAGGTTCCCGTGTTATTTCTATAGAAGTAGTGCCTAATACTATTTGACATTGATTTGCTTTTCCCATTTTTTTTGGTAAATATAATGTTTTTTGTTTATACTGTAAGACCTTGCGCTATAAAAAAAGTTCTCAATCTACTACGCATTTTACCATGATCTAAATCTCCGCTACCCATTCCATAGGCACCAAATGTCTTTTTAGATGCACCGATCAAATAGCTATTTGGCCCAAAAGGTACGCCACATATGCCGAAAGCTGCGGTTGTGCCTGTAGCGGAAGACCTAACCGCTGATAAGTGTGTAGTTTCATTTATTAACTCAATATTATTACTATCAAACCTCGAAACACCTCTATATCCACGACCGTCAACTGCCGACATCGCAGCTTCACCTTGATTATTTATTTGTCCATAAAAAGTATTTCCAATCTGACAAAAATCAATAACAGTAGAAGTATTACCAAAGTCATTCGTGTCTTCTATCTGCGCAGTCATTGAAAAAGCAAAAACTGATGCAAAATTGGTTGTAAATTTTATGCCGTTTTCACCATTATTCCAATTACATGATAATCCTGAAGCCAGTGCTGGGGTTGTACTGCCATTCCCAGTAACTCCTGTAAATGTAATGCTTGGAGATAAAACTTTTTTAGGGCCATTATTAAAACCAGGTTTCGAGGTCTTCAATGGCATTAACACTTGAGATTCGTTTTCAAGCCCAGCCAATATTTGAAGTACATCCAGTTCATCATAATTTGAGGTTAAACCGTTTAAACTAGTATCAGATTTTATACCAATTACTAAATCATTGTAGTTATTTAGTAAGCTCAATGTTGGACGATCTTCTGGATATATCTTTTGATACCAAATTTTCACATCTGGATCCAATGGCTGTGTGGTTTGAGGATAAGTTATTTTTTCCACCCTCCAATGATCATTCCATAAATTACCGCAAACGATATGCAAGTGATCATTTAAAACAGTTATTGCTGTCAAATGTCTTGCTGGCATTTCTAAACTCAATAAAGACCAAGATAACCCCCAATTTAAAGAATAATACAATCCAGGCTTATTACTCCCATTTTTATAACCATTGACATACCAAACCTTATTATCCCAAACATATGCATCAGCCCAAACAGACTGCATATTTGTAGGTAATGGAGCATATATAGTCCATGTTAATCCATCATCGTCACTTTTATATATCCATTGTACAAGGACTCCGTGTCCAGATGAATTTAATTCTCCACCACCCGTAATGTATAAATTACCAACATTATCTGTCCATGCAGTGGAAGCTGTCATAAATTCGGTTGGTAATATAGACATGAAATTCCATGTAATCCCATTACTTGACCTGTACATGTTACTGAATGACGATGGCATGGCTATATTTATACTATCTTGGCCACCAAAACTATAAAGATAATTTTTATGCAAAAAAGACTTATGAGCTATGCGTCTTCCAAGTGTCCAATCAGATGATATTTGAACCCAGCCATTAACATCATCATATGTCCAAACAAAGCTTTCTGTGTTATGCGTTTCACCGCCTAAGCCCCAATGCCATATCTTACCATCTGCGCGAACGCCTATACCTTGACCGTGTGTGGGCACCGCTAGTGAATCAGATCCTTGAATCCAATTACCATCACGACCTTCATTTGGAGAGTCAAAAACGTAATTCGAATCAGGGGTTTCAGGAAATGGTAATAGTGGGTATCCGGATAAATTAGGATTCCATCCAAACATTATTTTAAGATTACCATTATAACCAACCATTTCTACGCCATCCATTGGTGGGAAAATATTATTCTCTGAAACTTTTCTAAGATAATATTCTTGCTCAGGTGGCGGATTAAGTGTCCCTCCATTAGCTAACCAATCTTGTATAGAAGAAACTGCTTGTTGTTGGGCTCCAATAGTTCCATTATTCCAACCTGGCTGATTTGATATGTTTTGTAATTCAAGTTCTATTTTACGACCATCAACAATCCTTAAAACTATTTTAGTTATCGAATTAAATGGATACACCCAATCAATATCATTAAATTCCCGTTGTTGATATTTAATTGAGTAAACTCCAGAAATAGCTTTTTTGGGAATTAGCTCTGGTGAAGCCGATCCTTGTGGGTCAGGATAAATCTCCATGCATGAAGTTCCAAGGATGCTTACTGTAGCCATTTAATTAATATATTGCACTGAAGTTGAGTACGTAAAGCTTGGGGTGGTACCTGTAATTGTGTAGAAAACCCTGTATATCCTTGGTAATGGGGAATCTATTTTTGTATTGGACGAAGGGGTTAATCCAGGATAAACAGTTAATATTGTTTGACCAGTAGAAGTGATATTTATAGTAGAGGCGCCTGGCATGTCTACCCACACCCCTGAAAGAATGTCCTGTATTTGAATTTTTGCTACCATTGTTGCACCTTCACCACTTACAGCGGTAGTGTTAATTAAAAATATAGCACCTTTGGCGTCATAATTGGTAATTGTATTTGTATTGTTTGTTGAAGTTCTGGCTAACAACGTGGAAATAACAGTTGCATAATTATCAGTTATATACTCTATATACAATTTATCTGAATTGTTAAATCTATCATTGTTAGTATCATATAAAAGGGTAAGCACATTGCCTTCAACACTTGCAGCTACATATTGAGGCGTTCTGTAAGAGAAAATTTGCACACCATTTGTCATATCTGTTATAGATAATATTCTTTCTAATGCAATAGATGTAAAATCACCAAATGTTATTTTCTTAAGAACCTTGTCAAAAGAGTAATTTACTATTATACTTGTTTTCATAATTTAATTACCTTTAACTAATACGCTTATATTTGTTCCAGCCGAAACGTTTACAGGAGCTCCTAAAATACTTATACCTAGCAAAGCAATTACTCCTGTAGGTGTTGCACTTTTAGCTGATACTGTCAATGTCTTTTTATCTCCAGATATTGTCCATCCATACGTATAATTTGCATTTAAATCATTAACAACTGGATTCACATATGTTATATTTGTATATAGCGCTGTACCTGTGCTTGTTTTGTCACTGGTTAAATAGAACACAGCGACTCCAGCCGTTCCTGTAGTGGTTGCTGTATTTGTGTAATCAGGTAACATATTTAATGATAAAGAATATGATGGATACGATCCATTAATAGTTATCAATGTGTTACTTGAAACTAGTGTAACCGTTTTATCTGAAACAACGGTATTGGACGCCGGAGCATACCCCAAAGCCGTGGTTACTTGTGCTGATGACAGTGCAATTGTCTGAGTTGGCAATATCACAGTATTTCCATTACTTATGCTTAAAGATTGACCAGATATTGATAATGACTGTAACTCATTGAAAACACTACCATCAATTTCACTTTGTAATGGAGTATAACCTAAAGCCGTTGCAACCTGGCTTGATGTAAGAACAGATGTTTGTGTTGGAATAGTGACCGTTGATCCTGGAATTGAAAGTGAATTTCCAGACAAAGATAAAATAGGATTAGCTATTAATACTGTATTTCCGCCAACAGCACCAACTGAATTACCCGACACGGTTAATGTTGGTGTATATGAACTTATATATCCATTTGGATTTGATGAATTATACGGCAAATATCCTATAGCTGTTGTGATGGTTGAAGCCGAAAGAGTAGGTGTTATATTAACAGATCCACCACCCGTTAAGCTTAAAACATTTGAACTGTAAGAAAGTGTTTGAATTTCATTTGTAATGCTACCGTCTGCTTCCGTTTGAAGCGGCATAAAAGACAAGGCGGTAGTTACTTGGGAAGAGGTCAATGCCGTTGTTTGCGTTGGGATAACAATGTTATTGGAACCGCTTAACGACAGCGTTTGACCTAAAATACTTAAAGATTGAATTTCGTTTGATATGGATCCATCTATTTCTGTCTGAAGTGGAATATAACCAATGGCTGTGGTCACCTGGGAAGAAGTTGGCGTTATTGACCATGACCTATCAACTGTTAAATCATGCGATACGCCATTTATCGTTAAATTCAAAGCTTTGTTTGTCTTTAAATTCATTCTTGAATTTAAAACTGCAATGGAATCGTTTGCAGTGGCAGACATCATTACTACTGCTGGATTAACAGCAAAAGTGCAACTCGGCTCGGCACCTATTTTTAACAGTGTACTGTTAGAATTGTATGTATTAGATGTAATAGAAGAAGGTTTATTGTCAACCTGCGTATTATAGTCTACATGAATACTGGCAGATGAACTAGATTTTAATCGGCCGGTTATTGGATCTAACCATAATATCTTGCCATTTTGAGGTGGATTGCCGCCTTCTTTTAACCTTGTAGAATCAAGATAAATATTTGGGTGGTTAATTGACAAAGTATCTTTATTTCCATAAACAATATTCCATCTGTTCCCAAAAATGCTTGTTGGACTCATCTGCTGATAAAGACTAACGTTTTTTCGTGGAAAAGAAGATTCCCAAACCTGAGTTTGAGCTTTTGCATTATTAGCTATTAAAGCGCCTCCAATTATACTTGTACTTTGTATAAATAATTTAGATGTAAATAGCAAACTGATCGCTATAATGGTTTTTTGAAGTGTTTTTTTCATTTTTTTTATGCAAGTATTGGTAAATAATAATCAACGCCGTTTTGTGTATATTTTACGGCCCTCGATGTATCAAAACCTGTATAAGTCCCCAGGCCTCCATCATATTCAATAGTTCCAGTAAAATTATTAGCAGCTACAAATATTTGATCAAGTGTTTCAGAAACTTCATAATCAACCAATGTGCCAGTATCACCTTCAGCATAAGAAAACATTGATCCAGATTCTGTATTTAATTTAAAAGATTCAGAAACAAAGGAGGTGTTAAACAGCATCGTTTCAGAAGATACAGATACCTTGTTTTTTATTGGTTTCCTGCCGTTTCTTTTTGTAACTGTTAATAATATAAATTCATTCGTTTGTAATCGAATATCAGTAGATAAAACTTCATAATCAACTGGCAATACCGGCTGAGCCGGATTAATGCCTCCACGCTTGACATTAACAGTAAAATATAACCTATTGTCAGAATTTTGGCGAATAGGAGTAATTATATCTTGTGTATTAAAAATCATGTCTTGCGACAACATTTTGCCGTTACGCTTGTAAATAGTAAGTTTTATTAAAGACATAAATTTTAGTTTTTCTGTTTTACAATATTTCTCATCACTTCTCCACTAGCTTTCGACCCAGCAGATGTGCCTCTATGAAAGTTAATTACAGTTGATACATATCCAACTAAGGCGCCGAATGATGTATAAAAAAGTTCTTTGTTATTCTCTGGAACCGCTTTAAAAATAATTATCAATAACATCGAAATAAATGCAACAACCAATGTTACATCCAAGCAATAGGCCATGTTTTTAGCAAGCCAAGAAGCTTTGTCGCTTTCTTGTATATGAACGTTTGCAGACCTGGCATCTTGCACATCTTTTAATTGTGATTCAAACTCAGACAACGTTAAAGCAGCCATAGCTTCCGTGTGTTCACTTACTGTCTGGTTTATTTTTGCTTCAAGCTCTGCCTTTTCTTCAGCGCTGAATTTAGATTCATCTATAATCCCCCTTACAGAATCAAAGATTTTCGTCGCTCCGCCTGCAAAAATATTAGTTAAAAATGTTGGTAGTGGCATAATTTATATAATATCAATGAATACTTCTTCACCTTTTTTAATCGCTTCGTTTATCTTTTGATTCAGTAAAATAAAAGCTGTTGCGCTGTTTGATACAAAATCTTTAGAGGTTTTATTACCAGGCAGCAAACAGCCTTCTGTATGCTCAGGCTTATTGCCTGAATGAATCCTTACGCCTTCATAGCCAGGCACATTTAAAAGTAAAGGAAGGTATACATCGACGCCTTTCATTTTACTAAACCTGGCAGATTTTGTTACAACGATCTTATAACGGCCATAAGGTATTGCTGTTTGACCGTAAACCTTTTTTTTGTTTATTTCAGCCAGGGGCATGTTTGAGTTAAGGCCACGATCTACATCTTCAAGGATAAAGCATTCTTCTTTATCATCAATAAATAATTTGCTTATTGATGATTTATCTGTCTTTTCTCCTTCACTTCTTTTTAATTGTATATTCATTACCTGTAATTTTTATGCTTTTAGAAATAATCCTATAAAAAATTTACCCAAGGTTATTATACTTGCCCCAACTGCGCCCCAAACGATTTTCCAAACAGTATCTTTTCCTTTTTTTAATGCTTGGTCGATGTTATATTGATTCACAAATACATAAAAACTTCTCTTTAAATCAATAAATTCAGAAACCAGTCCTTTTTTATCAGTTTCATCATCATTTTGAAGAATCAAAATAATTTTATCTACTTTTTTATTTAAAGTTCTTACCTCTGATTCAGACATATAAAATAATTATATAATTTTTTGCCTAAAAATGCTTCGCCGATAATCCTGTGAATTTTAGGAAAAAAGTACCTACTTCCACCATAAACCGCAGCTATAATGAACGCAACGTCATACCAGTGAAATCCATATACATTTCTATATCTGTCAATTAAATCCGGAACAATTTGCCCCAAAACAAGTCCATAACACAGAAGCTTAACGAATGGCTCGTGTCTTTTATTCACTTTAAATAGAGTAATTGATGCGGCTAATAATATATTCCATGAATAAATCCCATGCCTCAATAAATCCCATTTATCTATATCATCTGGATGCGCTAATTCACTAATTCCATAATTTAACGGAAAAAGTAAAAATGCCAATGATATTAATATAAGCCTGATCATTTATTCAAAAACAACTTGGTTTTTTATCGTTGGAGTTCCTTTTTCTGGATTAACAGTTTTAAAAACAGTTAAAGCAGTGTTAAAGCAGTCAGATAATTCTGCATCCGTTAAAGAAACAGTTGAAGATGTTTTTGCGTCAAAAGCAGCGCTCAACATCGTTGATAGTTCTAATTTTGTAGGGTTTGCCATATATTTTTTTTTAAGTTGTTGGTCTTGATCCTACAGATACAGATGAAGTTACTTCACCGGTTTCTGTGTCTGTGTTAGAAGTTTTAGTTACAATTAGGCCTTGTTCCATAATATCCACAAATTGAGTAGACGTTATTTGCCCAGACTGAAGAGCACAGGTTACAGCACGTGTCCATGTTTCTGCAATGCACGAAGCATTAGCGTCAGAAGACCCGCTGTATGGTGTTACGGTACCATCCGGGTACTTAGTGTACAAAGAAGCTGGTGCTACGTCAGTATTAATGAAAAGCGTAGCGTATCCAGTAGGAGGATTTGGGATTGACGCAGCGGAACCTATAACTATATCCATGTTTTATTTTTTAATCTGTTGGGTTAACTGAAGCATAAAGCGCAGCAAATTCATCCTGGCCTACGCAGCCTAAAAATTGAGGTGTTACACCACTCTTATAAAGCTTTACGAAGCCTGGTGCACATGGCATTGTATCTGTGTATTCCGTTGCATCTGTAGGTGTTAAGCACCCTGCATGTTTACCGTTTGAATCATATACAGCTACAAGTCCGGCAGGACAACAAGAGCACTCTTCGTCGCATCCTGAAGATCCACCGCAATCTGCACAGTCATCACAGCCGGAACATCCGCCATGTGAAATTTTATTTTTTAAGTATTTGGCGTAAGCCGTGGGATCGTATGCCATGATCTTTTGTTTTTAATTACAATTACAATTAGCGTTACTGCACAAAATATTAATATTCTCTACAATTACGCAAATTTCCTCGTCAGAAAGGCATCGTCTCTTTTCAATGATAGAACAAGTATATTGTTCCTGATGGTCCAAAATTAAAGTATTATTTTCTTTTTTCAAAGAAGAAATGTTTATTTTTTGGCCTTCAAGTGATATTTTTTCTTTAATCTCAATATTTTCAGGGATATTTCTTTCAAGAGCACGTATATAAGCGTTTATTCTTAAAAGGCTATAAAAGCAATATTCTGTAGCCTCGCCAAAAGTAGCGTCTACGGAATACCTATATGCCATTTCACCGGCACACTTCTTTGCTTTATTTATTTCTTGACAAATATCCATATTACAGCTTCATTACATAGATTACCGCATAATAAGGCGGCCTGTTCTCATGCGCAACGCCTTCCCCAGTATTTCCAATAACTAAGCCAGTATTCGATAAATTTGTTTGGGTAATCCCAATACTAGCCATTTGATTTGATATTGATATTGATGCAGATGTAACCGTCACAGAATTAGTCGCAGAACTTGTAGTTCCATTTACAGAGTGACTATGCACCCCTTCAGAACTTGTCGCGGCGCCTGCATTCGCATTCGCTTGCCTTAAATTCGCGCCAGTACCACCACTGCCTACAGTTTCTGATCCAGTTGAGTGTTCGTGAGATCCATTTTGACTTGTCTCCGCTGAAAAAGTGTGGGTATGAGCGCCTCCAGATGCAGCGTGAGTATGTGGGCTTTGGACCATACCATGAGTATGACCAGGATCTGTAATGTCATGATTATGCCCAGGATCAAACAAGTCATGTAAGTGCGCTGGAAGTTGTGGGACAGATAAAGCTACTGTGTTTGCTCCACCAGTATCATTTACATCATACAGTTCTCCAACGTTAACTAAAAATTTATCTAAAAAATTAGGAGTGGTAATAAAAGTGCCTGTTTTTTCAGAGTAATATGTGCCACCATTGCAATAAGCAAATCCCGCCCACCTCTTTTCGCCAATACCCGTTTCACTGTTAAATAAAGCAACATCTTCACTATTCTGAATGATCATAATAGGATGTCCATTCAAAAAATCAGAATTTCCTTTTATTTCATCAACAACACTCCTGAGTTCCTGTATTTCGTTTTTTAAAGAAGCTACCTCCTTTAATCCTGATGGGGAGCATCCACCAGAGCAACTATTATTTTTACAATTTTTATACATTTTTCTTAATTTAAAAAACCTGATAGATTTTCAAGATTTATAACAAATCCACCTAACGAAGATATGTTGTGAGCATTTACACTAAAAGGATTTATTCCGGCAGAAGCTGGGATTGTAAAAGGATTATCATCCGTAGAGGCAATATAATCCGCTGCTAACACTGATACTGTAGCCCTACTTATTTGTAACGCTAAAGGATCATTTCCAATCGGAGGTGTGCCAGCGCCATCAAATTCTTCGTTAAACGGTGAAAACACCATAAGGCAGCCTGTGCCTTGATTACCTGAATTTTGATAAACAGTTGTAGCGCTTCCTATCCTTATTGAAACCAAACTTCTATAATTAGTTACATATCCATTTCCTGTATACCTACGGGAACAAACCACATTGTTAAATACAATATCCCTGTTTAATGGTATAGCTAGTGTTGGGAAGTTTTTAGCAGACGTTACATTGTTCGTCATAAAGCGTCCCTGTGGAGTGCCGGAATTGTTATTGGCATTTGATATTATAGATAATCGTGTGTCGTCTGTGGTAGCGCTTGGAATGCTCAAATAAGAGTTACTGCCGAATACATTTAAACTTGTACCTCCATTAGATAATGGGATAAATAGTAATCCCCTGAAAGATATTCTATTGCCCTCTATGGTATATTGTGGCTTAAAGCTTTCGGAGCCGGTCATGTACCAAGCTAAATTCTGAATGTCACTCCAAACTGTAGCTGGCGGTGTAAATTTAACTTCAGCAACACCACCGCCAAGATTAGTTACAATTGCATTGGCATCAGTAAATCTTAATTCTGTAACATTATTAACAGTAGTAGAAAGGCTTTTTACTGTAATGCCATCAGATACAGGAGTGGCATCTTTTCCCGGAGGACCTTGCGGACCCCTAGGCCCACGGAGCCCTTGTTTACTTATTACTTTTTCACAGAAGCAAACAGACTTGCCACATTTAATACAACTCATATTTAATAAGGTTTAGCATCCTGAACATTTACAGTTAAATTTCAGATATTCTATCGTCTTACTTGCATGATCGTATCTTCCGGATTCAATTTGATATTTTACATCTTGTAAAAGGGTGCTCAGTTCTATGGTTTTTTTTTGCCTTGGATCTGAGAAGGCATTGTGGTCTAATTTGGCTGTATTCTTGTCAACACAACACTCAATAGACTTTATGAGTATCTCAGTAGCATAAGCGGTAAAGGTTTTTACGGTGCCGTTTTTTGTGTTTATAGATACTTTTAGTGTAAATTTCCATTGCCCGCTTTCAATTTCATCATTGCTTTGCCCTACCTGTGAAG
>Ga0247741_1000743_pt1 | contig 17814 bp, 14 predicted proteins | sample UWRJL213509R2_FD_180945 | JGI IMG/M metagenome (GOLD analysis project Ga0247741, IMG submission 180945) | Plant litter microbial communities from Arlington Agricultural Research Station in Wisconsin, United States - UWRJ-L213-509R-2 | ecosystem: Environmental > Terrestrial > Plant litter >... | reverse complement strand
CAGAGAGCGTTTATTATGCGGCGGAGTATTAGTCGGAGCCGGAATTGGCACCATGCACTACTCCGGTATGGCCGCCATGCATATGGATATGACGCTCAAGTACGACCCCTGGTGGTTTTGTTTTTCAATTTTGGTCGCCGTACTACTCGCGGTATTGGCGTTATGGATTCGCTTTGGATTGCGCGAACAAAGCTGGCTAAGCAAGCTGCAAAAGAATCTTCTGGCAAGCACGGTGATGGGTTTTGCCATTGCGGGAATGCACTATACAGGCATGAAAGCAGCGCGCTTTATCGGCGTTGCAAACAACACAGTGGATACCACTTCAAACCATATTTTCCTTGCTTCTATTATCACTGCCATAACTGTAGCGCTCAGCGTATTTGCGCTTGCTGGGAATCTGCTACTGCGCTATCGACAACTTTACGTTCAACTTCAAGGTAGCGAATCTCGTTTACGCGAGCGCGAGCAACAATACAGTAGCCTGATCAGCAATATGCCGGGTATTACCTTCCGTTGTGAATTTGCGCCGCCGTGGCGAACGCTTTTTATTAGCGACGCAGTACAGCGTGTTACGGGCTGGAATGCTGAAGATTTTATGTCTTACCAAATTAATCTGGGTGATGTTATTCACCCCGGCGATATGGAGCGAATCAATAAACAGTTGCAGGATGCCTTGGCCAATAAACAGTCTTTATATTGCGAATACCGCATTATTCACCGCAACGGTGCCGAGCATTGGGTGTCGGAAACGTCTTGCGGTGTTTACGATGAGAGCGGCAATACCATTTGGATCGACGGCGTCATCATTGATATCACCGACTCGATACAGCGTGCCCGCGAATTCGAAGGTGTAGTGCAATCCATCGGCCGTGCGCTCGCGGTGGCGGAGTTTGATATGGACGGCAAAATCATTGCCGTTAACGAAAATTTTCTGCACCTGACCGGTTACGAAAAAGCAGAATTGATTGGCCAACATCATCGAACACTCTGCGCGCATGAAGAAGCAGATAGCGATGACTACAAGGCGTTTTGGCGCAAGCTTAACGACGGGAACTTCCAGAGTGGAGAGTTCTGCCGCATTGGCCGTGAGGGAAATCTCGTTTGGATTCAGGCCGCTTACAACCCTATTCTAGATGCGAGCGGAAAGCCTTGGAAAGTTTTCAAAGTCGCTATTGACCTCACTGATCGCAAAGCCATGGAACACGACCTGATGATTGCGAAGGATCGAGCAGAGGAAGCGGCGGTTGCTAAGGGGATGTTCCTTGCAAACATGAGTCATGAAATACGCACGCCGATGAACGCGATTATTGGTTTTACCGAGCTCTTAATAGACTCGCCGCTGAATCCCATGCAATACAAACATATGCAGACGGTTCGCCAATCGGCACGATCACTCCTTGGTTTGCTGAACGATATTTTAGACACTGCCAAGTTAGAGCGCGGTGCTTTGGAACTGGACAACCACGTCTTCTCGTTAAAATATCTTTGCGAACAAATTCTTAATGAGATGCATTTGCAGGCGGATAAAAAAGGCTTGCAGCTCAATCTCGAATACCCGCCGGAATTAAACGAACACGTTGTTGGTGATGAGATGCGTGTTCGTCAAATACTGACCAATATGCTCGGCAACGCCATTAAATTTACGTTGAAGGGCGAAGTAAAAGTGACAGTGAGTCATGTCAATGAAGGCATTCAACTACAGGTGATTGATAGCGGCATAGGCATAGCGGCAGACCGACTCGAACATATTTTTTCACCTTTCACACAAGCTGACGCGTCCATGGCACGTCGCTTCGGCGGCACTGGTTTAGGTACAACCATCGCCCGCCAACTGACCGAACTTATGGGCGGAAAAATTAGTGTGACTAGCCAAGAGGGACATGGAAGTTGCTTCACCATTTTTCTACCGCTGACGATTGCATCTGCAAATGAGCTGCCAGAAAAAATCACCGTCACAAAACTTAAAACCCTCAACATTCTAATCGCGGATGACGTGCTTCAAAATATCGAACTATTGGAGTCGATGCTCACCCGCGATGGGCATCAAGTCAAAACCGCCAATAACGGCCTTGATGCATGGACAAAATTCCAGCGAGAAGTTTTTGACATTATCCTCATGGATATTCAAATGCCCGAGATAGACGGATTGCAAGCCAGCAAAATTATTCGCGACTGGGAGCAATTACAAAAACGCACACCGACACCGATCATCGCACTTACAGCGAGCGTGCTACCTAAAGACCGTGAAGATGCATATCAAGCGGGAATGAATGGATTTGCATCCAAACCCATCGATAAAACTGCGCTTTATATGGAAATCGCGCGCTGCCTGAATCCGAATTCTGCTAATCAAAATACTCAAGTATCAACCGATCGAATTACCTCAACAAATTCTGTAATTGATATCGCTGCCGCTGAAGCACGCTGGGGGAACAGAGATCGCCTATTCAAAGCCATTGCGCAATTTTGTGAAGAATTCAAACGCAATCCATTGCCAACAGCGAGTAGCGATAAAGCACTCGCACACAAATACAAAGGCACAGCAGCAAATCTTGGCCTAAATCAGGTCGCGCACATATTGGCGGATGTTGAACAAATTGAATCGCCGCGACAGTCTCAACTTGCCGCATTGTCACGAGCGATTACTGACGTGGAGGCGAAAATACGTGTACAGGTTTCAACGCATTTTTATGACCAGAATAGTGAAGTTCGTGAGCAGGAAAATTCAAAACAGTTTGATGTTCCGTTTGAACTCCTCAAGCGTGTTGTCATCGCTTGCGAGCATTCAACGATTGATGACGCGAGCTTGGAAGAATTAAAAACACTCATGCCAGCTAACGATTGGACGCAACTGGAAAACACGTTGGATCAATTCGATTTTGATGCCGCGACCGCCCTATTGGAGAATTGGATTAATAACGCCGCTTGGGTAAAACGACCATCTGAAGGTACAAGAGAAGCAATATGATTCCACATCGCGATAGCCGCCCAACGCTGTTGATCGTCGACGACGAACCTATAAATTTGCAGGTTCTGCGGCAGATACTGCAGCAAGACTATCAACTAATTTTCGCCCGCGATGGCGAGAAAGCCTTAGCACTTGCTAAATCAGAACAACCGCAATTGATCTTGCTAGATATCATGATGCCCGGCTTAACTGGTTTGGAAACCTGCGAACGACTTAAACAAAATTCCGATACGCAGAACATCCCGGTTATTTTTGTCACAGCACTTGCCGATGATCGCGATGAGACCGAAGGCTTTGCTGTGGGCTGCGTGGATTACATCACCAAACCTGTGAGCGCACCCATTGTGCTCGCACGCGTGAAATCGCAATTGTCATTGGTCAGCGCAAAAGTTTTGCGTGAAACGCGTCTTCAAATTATCCAACGACTTGGTCGCGCCGCTGAATATAAAGATAACGAAACCGGTTTGCATGTTATCCGCATGAGCCACTACGCCCGTGAAATTGCACTCGCTGCCGGAATGGATTTTGCGGACGCCGAAGAATTATTTAACGCAGCGCCACTACATGACGTTGGCAAAATGGGAATACCCGATGCCGTGTTACAAAAACCCGGCAAACTTACTCCGGACGAATGGGAAGTCATGAAAAGCCACGTGCTAATCGGCGCAGAAATTATCGGCGATGACGATTCATCACTCTTAAAGCTAGCAAATCGTGTCGCGCTTTATCACCACGAAAAATGGGATGGCACCGGCTATCCACATGGCCTCGCTGGCGAAGCCATTCCACTCGAAGCCCGCATAGTCGCCCTCGCCGATGTATTCGATGCCCTCACAAGTAAACGCCCCTACAAAGAACCATGGACAATTGAAGACACAACGAATTACATCCTTAACGAATCCAACAAACAATTTGATCCGGAATTAGTAAAAGCATTTCAAATAGCACTGCCGAAAATTATTGAAATACGTGGTGGGTTGCTTGACCCGTAGAATAAAGAAAATTTTCAATACTAAAACTTATCATCATCCATTTTTACGTTTTATTAACCAAAATAATTTTAGCGTCCAAACTGTATAACTCCGAAGCCAGCTACGTATCCTGACTAAGCTTATGACTGGATTTAGTTTTTTGTAGGTAAATAGTTTCATATCCGGAGTTATACAGCAAAACCCAAAATCACTTGGCTTTAAAATGTGCGGGTTATATAGTTGGCGCTGTTTAATAAACTATTATGAAATCTCAAGGAGTGCAAATGGAGAGTTTTTTAAAGAATAAAGATTTATATAAAGAGTCTATACAAAGCTTTAGTTATTTAATGCTGGTGGCCGGCTTGGCGCGACTAATGGCTCCGTTAATAAAAGGAGAGTCTTTGTGGATTATTCTTCTATTCTCATTTTCAATTATGGCCCTTCTTTGTTTTGTTATTGGCTATATAATTTTACATGTCATTGTTCCAATAACTAAACTCTATTTTCCAAGTTTTCTTGGGCCAGCAGATCCACCAAACCCTTCGATAGAAAAATCTTGGAAAAGAGCAATTTCTTTAGAGTTATGGGTTTTTCTATTACTTTCATTCGCAATAATATTTATTTCAAGTATTCTGCTTAGGGCAGCTGTTAAAATTGCCGCTACCTAATTCATAACAAATCGTTGCAGCTCGCACACTTCGTGTGCTGGACAGTTTTAAGTCGCAGTTTTAGCTAGGCGCCCCCATGGGTTTGCTGCGCAAAAGTATTCTATAAAACCACAATTTAAAAACTGCCGCTGAACTCGGCGTTAGAACATTTCCCATAAAGAAAATATTTTAATTAAGGAATGAAAAATGAATGTAATCTCTACTTTTCAAGTATTAAAGAAACTCTATTTAGCTGATTTATTCCTTTTGCTGCCTATTTTATATAGTTTTAAAGTTGCAGTTAACGATAAAGATTTTGCCCAAATGACTGTTACCGTTTGTTTAGTGTTTTTTGCGTGGGGATTCAGTATTTTAAAGTCGGCGAAGCATATCGCACAAATTTCAACCGTTGAAAACTCAGCAGTTTAGGCTCCGAGTAATTTTCCAATATATTTATACGTTAGCCGAGCCTTTCGGCCAGAAGCCACTACATAAGGTGTTTTTTGTTGCAGCATCATTCGCTGATGCCCCTTGGACAGTTTTTAAGTTGCTGTTTCAGCTAGGCGCCCCCCCATGGATTTGCTGCGCAAAAGTATTCCATAAAACCACAAATTAATAATTGCCACTGAAATGGGCGTTATGCAAAGAGGAATCCGTGCAAAATAGAGGAATACTTACAAAGTGGAATGATGATCGTGGTTTTGGTTTCATAAAACATAGTGAAACTGAAACTATTTTTCTTCATATATCTGCCGTAAAAATGATGCCAAGGCGGCCTAAAGAAGGTGATTTTCTCTTTTATGATATTGTCATTGACTCTTCTAATAAGAAAAAAGCCGCTTGCGTAACAATTGAAGGTTTGCAGAAGAACTCTATAAGCATGCCTAGAGTTTCAAAAATAAATAAATCTTCAAAGCCTAATTATTCTTACGTTACATTAATTATTATTCTGGCGGTATTATTTTTTTCCTTTAGGCATCACTTTTTTAGCTTGAGTAAAAGTAGTACTTCTAAAATTACCACTTCAGAAAATATACAAGGTACAGAAATTAAAAGTTCAGAAAGTAAATTTACGTGCGAGGGTAAAACATATTGCTCCGAAATGACATCGTGTGAAGAGGCTAAATTTTACCTTAAAAACTGTCCCAATCAGAACACTGACGGTAACGGTGATGGCGAGCCTTGTGAAAGTCAGTGGTGCAATTAAACATACATAACAAATCGTTCCAGCATCGCCCGAATGTCATCATTCTGATTTTTTTGTTTTAGGCTTCGGTTGGTTTTGTTACTTTACCGTTTTAAAGGATGAGGTTGTTTTTGAGCGTGTTGCTAGATGGTTCAGGTTTCTCCATTTCTTTAAGTAATAATTTTTTGAGCGTAATATTTATTAGGTCAAATTTTATAGGTTATCCATGAAAAATATTTTTATTGTAGTGCTTCTAATGTCGTCTTTATCTGGCTGTACGTTGTTTGGCTATCAGCCGGCAGACTCACACTATCAACAAAATAAAAAGCAAAATTAAAAAGTAAATTAATCTTTTTATTAAAAGTCTTTTTGTTCAAAACTTTTTGCAAAGTAAATCCATTTAACAAGTAGCTGCAACTTTTACACTTCGTTTGCTGGACAGCTTTAAGTCGTGGCATTAGCTAGGCGCCCCCATGGGTTTGCTGCGCAAAAGTATTCCACAAAACGACAACTAAAAAAATGCCGCTGAACTCGGCGTTACATTCAAATACACGAAGCATGGAGTGTTAAAATATTAAAATTTTATTGAAATGTGGCGCTTTGATAAAGGCCTATAAAATAGGCGGCTTCGCTCTATTATTTGTCGGAATTCTATTTGTAATTCCTAATACAGGAATACTCTTCAAAGTAATTGGAACTATTCCTATTTTTTTTGCAGTTTACTTATTAATGCTCGATGTAACGCTGGAAATTGGATCGCAAGGACTTATTAAAACAACAAAACGGTTAAATTTCTTCAAAAGCATCCATTCAGAACCAATTAATCAATATAAGTGCTTGGAGCTTTCTACAAAATCAAATTACCAAAGTAATAGTGCTACCGTATCAACGGTATACTATAGCCTTACTTTTTTACCTGTAGACGAAAATGAATTTCCTAAAAATGACATATCCATGTACCTCGAACATTATGGTAGGAGCAACATGAATGAATTTTTAGCTTCAGCCGAATCAATATCAAAAATTACAAAATTGCCAATTTCATATAGTGAGTCATTTGCTTTGGAAATGGAGCGCAATAATGAAACGGCAATAGGAGGTGGTAACAATAGAATTTACTACAATTTATTTAGAATATTTATCGTTATATTATTTCTGTGTTATATATTCCGAGAAAAGTTAATGTAACAAATCGCTTAAGCATCGCGCACTACGTGCGCTGGACAGTTTTTAAGTCGCGGTTTTGTGGGAGAAATATGGCCGGGCCAACCGTAGAAATATTAGCCCCTAAAAAACTGGATGAAAAAACCGAGAATACTATCTTGGAATATATTCATAAAGTTTCCGATTAAGTAAACGGAAAAGACTTCTGGATAAATTCTCGAACGTTCATATTCTGGTTAGACCCAAAATATCCGAAGGAGTTAGAAGAATATTCTGAACTGAATTTCATTTCAAATTTGAATCCAAAGGACATAATTGGTTTGTGTGCTATGTGCAACGACTTCGTCGACCATCAAGAGTTAGGTAAGCTCGCGCTGGAAATTGTTAAATTAGTTGACGGCAAAATAGCTTTTCGCCACACATTAAGTTACTACACGTCAGACTCGGAAATTCGCGAAAGCAAAGAGTTTGTCGAGCTAGAAGGTGAATCAATAATGAGTCCCAACTTGTTTTCAATTTGGCTAAAACATCAAGATTTTCGCATGCATAACAAGTCTCTGAAGCACCGCACACCTCGTGTGCTGGACATTTTTTAATGTCGCAGCTTTAGCTAGGCGCCCCCATGGATTTGCTGTGCAAAAGCGCTCCATAAAATCACAACTTAAAAACTGCCGCTGAACTCAGCGTTATAACCGGTACGAAATATGAATAAATACCTGCTAATAATTCTTCTATTGTGTTCTAAATACTGTTGCGCTTCCTGTGAACTTGATGAATATACAAAGTATCTAAATTATCAAAATGAATCATTTTTAGAGGCTGCCGCTGTCATGTCTAAGGCTGATGGGGTTGCATATAAAGAAGTTCAAGAGTTTGTCGTGCTGCATATAAGGGCTAACAAACTAAAAATATACACTGCAAAAAAGCTAGAGGCTGTAAAGTCTGAGCTCATTGATAAATCTAGAAATATACCAAATCTAGTGAAAGGTACGCAGCGCGTTATGCCTAATGGTCAAATGGTGTCAGTTGAAGCGGAAACATTAAAAAATGATTCTTTCTATATTTCTGAAACTAAAGCTCTTAGCCATTTTAATGGCTTCTATATTTTTGGGTTTAATTTAACTGGTGCGGAAAGAGAAAAATGGAATAAGTTTTCGAGTGCCAGAGTTGTATTAAATAATTACCTAGAGAAATCAAATTCCCAACATTTTGTATCAGAAGCGTTCAATAAAAAATATTCAGAAGTTTGTAAGTTATAAAAAGTTGCTGCAGCATCGTTCCGCCTCGCTGCACTGGACAGTTTTTAAGTCGCAGTTCTAGCTAGGCGCCCCCATGAGTTTGATTGAGACTACTTAAAGAGGCGATATTCTCGCCTCTTTTTTATTTTGCAAATGTGAAGCCACGTTTTATTAAAATTGTGTGTTACTCACAAACGCAATTTTAGAACCGTCGGGCGACCAGCTGGGTACATTTATCGTGCCTTGCCCGCCATATATATAAGCAATAATTTTCGCAGCACCGCCGTCTACAAACATCTCGCGTAAATATACATGGCGATAGAACGGATGTTCGTTCGGGTCTATGTCGGTCATAAAAGATAAAAACACGAGTTTTTTTCCATCCGGTGAAACATGTGGAAACCAATTATTGTGATCATCAAACGTTAGCTGCTCTTGTTTACTTCCATCCGCAAGCATGCGCCACAATTGCATTAGACCCGTGCGATTAGAATTGAAATAAATGTATTTTCCATCCGGTGAGTATTCCGATCCATCATCCAATCCAGGTGAGGTGGTTAGTTGAGTTTCTTTTTTGGTTTTTAAATCGATGGTAAAAATATTAAATTCATTATTGCGCTGCCCCGTGAAAATTACTTTTTTATCGTCAGGTGAAAAGCCGTGCAAATAGGAATGGCCTGCGCCTGTTGCGCTAATTTGAACGGGTTTACTACTACCCTTAATTGGTAAGGTGTAAATCGTTGAATAATTATTATCATCTGCAACATGGCTACTAATACCAATTTGTTTGCCATCCCAGGACAAGACATGATCGTTATTGTTAGATATTGCCATGCCGGTGTTAATAGTTGTTGATTTCCCACTCGCAATATCAAAATTAAACAGAAGACCTTTAGAGTTATAAATTAATGATTTTCCGTCAAGCGTCCAGTTAGGTGCCTGAATAGAATCTGGTGAGCGAAATACAATTCGGCTGTTACCGGTGTTTAAATCCAGAATTTCCAAATTGCTGCCAATATAATCTTTGTAAGGTTTAAAGTTTTTCGCGGCGGGAATGGTAATACGAACATTTGAAAAAATCGCGGTTTCAACCACATCAGGATTATGCGCACACAGCGTTAATCCTACATAAACTTTTTCGCCAAGTTTAATATGCGAAACCGACGTAACTTGAAAAGGTTCGCCTTTTTTTGCCGCGCTAAAAATATATACATCACCGCGACGTTCTAATTGAATTATATCCGGCGCTTTAATTTGCAACGGATAATGATCCGTATCGCCACCCGCTTTTTCACGAAATTGCAACGAAGCCATTCCATCGCCGTGAACAGCAGCATGTACATTGGGTGATGCTGTATCTAAACTTGTTCGCACATCCCAACCCATTTTGCGATGCGGATCAGCACCTTCACCCTCAAAAGCAATTTGTGCACTTACAATAAAATCGCCTGACATTTGATTGTAAATATAATGAAGCTGGTCTTCACCAACCCACATATTTTTACCCGAACTGTTTATTTTATATTTTTGTTCTATAGATTCATAAATTACAGAACCTGCATGTTTTACTGCACCTATATCTGCATGCCCGGAGAATTGCCCGATGGGCTCAGCTAAAACCGACATTGAATAATTCATTAAGACACCTATGACACCGAAGGCCGCTATTTTTATTTTCATATTATTCTCTTATTAGATTAGGTTAAAACCCAAACCGCATTATTCCTACTGCGTTGAATTGCATCGCGGATACACCATACAACTTCAGGAAATTTCGATTGTTAGTCAAATTGATTTTACAATGGAGGGTTTTTACGCATATTTACAGAGAACTGTATCGAGCAATAACAAAGCTTGAATATTTACTACAGGAATTAAGGCAGAGTAATAATAAAAAAGGGCGCAACTTCTGCACCCTTTTATGTGAGCAACTAATTTTTAAACTTATTTATTCGCACGATTATCAATTAATTGCGTTACTACCGATGGGTCTGCAAGCGTTGAGGTGTCTCCTAGCGAATCAATTTCGTTCGCGGCGATTTTGCGCAGTATGCGGCGCATGATTTTTCCCGAGCGAGTTTTCGGTAAACCTGGTGCCCATTGAATAATATCTGGCCGTGCGATTGCGCCGATTTCTTTTACGACTAGAGAGAGCAATTCTTTCTTCAATTCATCACTGGGTTGTTCGCCGCTCATTAAGGTCACGTAGGCGTAAATGCCTTGGCCTTTGATGTCGTGGGGATAACCAACCACCGCAGCTTCAGCAACTTTTTCGTGCAGCACTAAGGCTGACTCCACTTCAGCGGTGCCCATGCGGTGGCCGGATACGTTGAGTACATCGTCTACGCGGCCGGTGATCCAGTAATAACCGTCTTGGTCGCGTCGCGCGCCATCGCCGGTAAAATAATAGCCGGGATAAGTGCTGTAATAGGTATCGATGCAACGTTGATGATCGCCATAAACACTGCGGATTTGGCTTGGCCATGCGGTTTTGATAACAAGATTGCCCTCGCCTGCGCCCTGCACTTCTTTTCCTTCTGCGTCCAACAAAGCGGGTTGCACACCAAAGAACGGAAGTGTTGCGGAGCCAGGTTTTAAATCTATGGCTCCAGGTAACGGTGTGAGCATATGTGCACCGGTTTCGGTTTGCCACCAGGTATCAACAATCGGGCAATTACTATTGCCGATCACGCGGTAATACCATTCCCAGGCTTCTGGATTAATAGGTTCGCCGACTGTACCCAGCACTCGCAAACTGGTGCGTGCGGTTTTCTTAACCCAATCATCGCCCGCGCCCATAAGTGCACGAATTGCGGTGGGCGCGGTGTAGAAAATATTGACCTGATGTTTGTCGATAACCTGCCAAAAACGCGAGGCATCGGGATAAGTAGGAATGCCTTCAAACACTAGAGTCGTTGCGCCGTTAGCGAGTGGGCCGTAAACAATATAACTGTGGCCGGTCACCCAGCCTACATCCGCCGTGCACCAGTAGGTGTCGCCTTCTTGATAATCAAATACATATTTATGAGTCATCGCAGCTTGTAGCAAATAACCTGCGGTGGTGTGCAGCACACCTTTTGGTTTACCGGTGGAGCCGGAGGTATAAAGAATAAATAGTGGATCTTCCGAATCCATTACTTCCGGTTCGCACTGCGTTGGCTGCTTCGCGATAAGGTCGTGATACCAAAAATCGCGGGCGCCGTCCCAACTGATCGAGCCAGCGGTGCGACGTACAACAATACAGGTATGAACATTCGGACACTGGGCCAAAGCGGTATCGGTATTAGCTTTAAGCGGTACGCGTTTACCACCGCGTAAACCTTCGTCGGCGGTGATTACTACTCGGCAATCAGCATCCAAAATACGATCTTTTAAAGCCTCAGGAGAGAAACCACCGAACACGACTGAATGCACCGCACCAACGCGTGCGCAGGCCAGCATGGCGTAAGTCGCTTCGGGAATCATGGGCATGTAAATACAAACGCGATCACCCTTTTTAACACCACGCGCACGTAGCGCATTGGCTAACTTGCAAACCTCGTCATGCAATTCCTGATAGGAAATAAACTGGTCTTCGTCGGGGTCATCGCCTTCCCATATAATCGCGACTTGTTCGGCACGCGCTGGCAAATGACGGTCAATACAATTAACGCTGACATTTAATTTGCCATCAATAAACCAAGCCACCTCGCCTTTTCGTAAGTCGCTTCTGGTCACCTGAGACCAAGGTGCTTGCCATGTCAAAAATTGCTTAGCCTGCTCCGCCCAAAAATTGTCAGCATCATTAATTGACTGCGCATACATTGCTTTGTAACGTTCAAGATCAATTGCAGCATTAGTTTTAAAACTTTCAGGAACGGGATAAAGATGGGCTTCTGACATGATTTCTACCTGGATGACTTTTTCATTATTGGCTTATGGTGATTTAACGTGGCTACGAGTGGACGCGCTAGATGCAAAATAAGGCCGCTGCCCATTACCGGTGCGGCCTTTCAAACACCTAGCTAGCTTACCAGCTCATACCTGAAAAGCTCAATGACAACGCAGTGCGCCACTGTTACATTGTTACTTTTAATTACTACATAAAATCAAGCTGACTTTCGAATCAACTTTTTTTCAATCAAATATTTCCAATAACGTTTAGGTACGTGACGCAAATGTAGTTTGGGGTTTTTTCGTTCTTTAATATTTACCGAGTGAAAATAATTTTCCCACAATGTCTGATAAATTTTTTCTGCATCGTCCACGATTTCCGGTTTTAAATCGCCGCTACTAAGATTAAAAACCGGATTATCCAAAGTCACAAACTGAACTTCAGTTAAATCGTAATAAATTCCGTAATGGCGCTTGGTATCAAATATCACCCAACGCTGATCGGCATATCGTCGTTCGAAATGTTCGCCAATTAAAGGCAGCACATTAAAATCCGGCTCAATCGCTGCATAAAAAATTCCCTCTTTGGCTTTTTGGAAACGCACAAATGCATGCATGCGATGAATTTCACGGTGCATCATCCGTTCAATTTGCGAAGCTTTTAAAATAAACTCATTGGCAAAATTTTCTAAAATAGAAACATGATTTCGCTGAATAACGGCTGCGATAAAATTGAAAATGAGCATTTCAACTTTGGGTAGTTCCGAGAGAAATAATTGGTAGACAATAGTTGAAGCTCTATCTTCAGTGCGCGCATCAATACCGGTCAACACCCGTGCAGCCAAACCCTCATCGGCCGGAATATGCTGAACATCTTCCAACAAGGTAAATTGGTGATACTGTTCTTCCACAATATTTTCTGGAACAGTTTTGGTTCGAAAGACTTCGAAAACACAGCTTAATAATCCCTCAAAACTTCCGTCATAAACGTAAGTTGCCATTTACGGTTATCCAAACAAGCTAAGTTGCGGCGGCATTTGCGCAGTTTCACCAGCGATAATTAACTGCTTTATATCAATCATCTGATGATCTTTTTGCTGTGCAGGCAACCCTGGGCACGAAATAAAATAACGCGCCCGTTTTAGTACCACGCCAATTTTATGTAAGTGATCCGAATTTAATCGTTGGTGAAAGCGCGACGAAATTATTTTCTTGGCAGATTTAACGCCGATTCCCGGTACACGCAAAATCATTTCGTAATCATCCCGATTAATATCTACCGGAAATTTTTCCGGATGACGCAATGCATAACCTAATTTTGGGTCTATATCTAAATCCAGATTAGGATTTTTTTCGTCCAGAATTTCATCGACTGAAAATTTATAAAATCGCAATAGCCAATCTGCTTGGTAAATTCTATTTTCTCGCAACAATGGCGGTGCAGAAAGCAACGGAACGCGATTGTCCGTTTGAATGGGAACATAGCCGGAATAATAAACGCGCTTTAATTTTTGGGTTTTATAAAGATCATCCGCCAGGCGCAAAATTTGCGTATCGCTTTCGGGTGAAGCGCCTACAATTAGTTGCGTGCTTTGGCCCGCGGGTAAAAACTGCGGGGTAGATTTGAAATGAAGTTTGTCATCAATATAACGATCTTTTTCGCCCGACAAATAATTCATGGGTGTAATGATATCGCTGTAATTTTTTTCCGGCGCAACCTTTTGCAAACTCGCTTCTGAAGGAATTTCAATATTGACGCTGAGCCTGTCTGAATATAAACCCGCTTCATGCAAAAGTTCAGGGCTCGCACCGGGAATTGCTTTTAAATGAATGTAGCCGTTGAAGTTGTGCACGGTGCGCAACGTCTTCGCAACTCGCACCAAGCGCTCCATAGTGTAATCAGCGTTTTTAAAAATACCCGAGCTGAGAAATAAACCTTCTATATAATTTCGGCGATAAAAATTAATAGTAAGATCGACAACTTCTTCCACCGTAAAGGCAGCGCGTTTTACATCATTAGTGCGGCGGCTCACGCAATAGGCGCAATCGTAAATGCAGTGATTCGTAAACAGAATTTTGAGCAGCGAAACACAGCGACCATCCTCCGTGTAACTGTGGCAAATTCCAACGCCATCGGAATTGCCTAAACCTTTAGATGCATTTGCCCGTTTACTTCCGCTGGATGAGCAGGATGCATCGTATTTAGCGGCATCCGACAAAATGGTTAACTTCTCTAAAATTTTGCTCATAATTCACCGCCCACCAAATACTGTATATATAACCATATCATTAAGGTTTTGATCTGGCAAACAGTACGAGCATTTAAATAATGAGGCATAAAAAAAAGCCGCACGAGGCGGCCTTTTTGCAGATTAGCTACGTCTTAATTTTTGAGCGGTAGCGTGTCTTTATCCTGCGTCGGAATTGAATCCGAGGTGCGATTCACCGTGTTATCTTCATTCAGATACACAAGCTTGGGCTTATGCTCGGCCAACTCTGCATCATTAAAATATGCGTAGGTAGCGATAATCACGCGATCACCCACCCCCACTTTACGCGCAGCGGCACCGTTCATAGAGAAAGTACCTGAACCCGCTTCAGCGAGAATGATGTAAGTGTGAAAACGCTCGCCATTGCTCACGTTATAAATATCGATTTGTTCAAACTCGCGCATACCCGCCAACTTCACGAGATCGGCGTCAATTGCGCAGGAACCGTCATACCAAAGCTCCGCCTGGGTCACTTTGGCCATGTGTAATTTTGCTTTAAGCATGTGAGTTAACATAAAAATCTCCAGAAGCCGAAGTGTTGATGTGTTGCCCGTTTAAGGAGGTTGCGGCCAAATTATGCTGCAACCTTATCCTCGATCGACTTCCATCGTCAGCTGTAAAAACTGACGCACCATTTAAGTATCACCTCAGCGCATACTCAGGGATCTCGTTTATCCCGCCCTAAATGTCGTTTGAGTTTTATCCCAAAACGACGGAAACATTATCTATCAAGCGTGCGCCTTGTGTATACATTGCGCCGAGAATCGTAATTTCCTTATCGTCGTGCGCAGCCATTTCCAAGGTGCGGCTATTCGATATATTTACATAATCCACTTTGAAGCCAGAAGCTTGTATTTGTTCCTTCGCGGTTTCGACCAAGCCGCCAAAGTCGCGATTGCCTTGCTCAACTTGCTGTTTGATCCAATTCAATGTGCGATTTAATTGTGCGACCCGTGGACGCTCATCTGCAGTAATAAATCCATTGCGCGAACTCATTGCCAAACCGTCCGCTTCGCGAACTATCTCCCCCGCCACAATCTTGATTGGGATGCACAGGTCTTCCACCATGCGACGAATAACGGCCAATTGCTGGAAGTCTTTAACTCCAAATACCGCTTCATCCGGCTGAACAATATTGAATAACTTGGTGACAACCGTGGTCACACCTTCGAAATGACCGGGGCGACTTGCGCCGCAAAGCACATCGGTCATAGTCGGAACAATAACGCGGGTTTGCTCGGACATGCCATTGGGATAGATTTCTTTATCATTGGGGCAGAATAAATAATCACAATTAGCGGCTTCCAGCTTGGCGGAATCAGCGGCCAAGGTGCGCGGATATTTATCCCAATCTTCATTCAAGCCGAACTGCAGCGGGTTCACGAAAATACTGGTTACCACTACATCACAATTGCGTTGGGCGATTTTCACCAACTCAATATGCGCGCTATGTAAATTGCCCATGGTCGGTACAAAACCTATGCGTTTACCGGCTTTGCGTTCAACGGCAAGAGCATCGCGGAGGGATTGGATGTGATGGAAAACCTGCATCTGAAGACCTTTTAGGGAGTACTAAAATGGGCGCGGATAATACACCTTTGCTAAACCCAAGTACATTTCAAGTGATCAAATTTTAGCCTATAGGACACGCAATAACTTTTTTTATATTCAGGTGATAAATAGCTCCATGACATCGATCTTTCATCCTCCGTCTATCGAATGGTTTATCACGACCTTCAACTGATCGCGCTCAGGATGGCCGCGAGGTGCGAAAGGGCGACGAAAGACCAAAACATCCACAATACATTCGGCAGCCAAATGGCATTTGTACTAAACCTATAAAAGCTCCTTGACGCAGGGTAAAGTCTTAGAATAATATCTGCCCAAGCAAACATTGTTAAGGCAGATATTGCCTATGCAATGTTTGGCAAAGCAAACTCTGGCGAGGCAACCAATTCCATGGTACAGCATTACGATCCCCACAATTTCAGTCCGCGCAACAGTCTTGGCTATTTGCTAAAGACCAATCACCAGCTTATGCACGAATGCGCTGATCGCGTGTTCGCGAACCACGACATGACCTTTATGCAATGGCTGGCACTGGTAAAGCTGAAACATGGCTTGGCTGAAACCGCCAGCGACCTGTGCCGCAGTCTGTCACACGACAATGGTGCAATTACACGTTTGGTTGATCATCTGGAAAATCGTGGCTTTGTAGAGCGCGAGCGCAGTCAGCAAGATCGTCGCGTTGTAAAGCTGAGCATTACCGATGCAGGCAGCGCAACACTTGCCGAACTGACCCCACCCTTTATAGAAAACTTAAATAGTGCGCTGGATGCATTTAGCGCAGAAGAATTTGCAGAATTAAACCGTTTATTAGGAAAACTGAAAACGTGCTTTGAACAAAAATCTGCTTCTCAGAGGGAATCCTCATGAAATTTATTCCACGCGTATCGCAACTCTCCCGTTATCTGGGGTTTGCAATAAGTACATCGATCATTTTATCTGGTTGCGTATCACCCCCAACATCTGAATTACAGATTAAGGAGTTGGATTCCAGTACCCTTGGCCTCAGTGAAAGCCAGTCACCGCGCGTTGCCGATGGTTGGTGGAAGGTCTTTGGCGATGCCCAACTCAACAGCCTGATTGATGATTCACTTTCAAATAGCCCAAGTCTTAATGAAGCGCTGATTCGTGTTCGCGGCGCGCAAGCTCAGGCGATTGCTGCTGGTGCGGCATTAAAACCGGGCCTTGCGCTGGACGCGGACGAGACCTATCAACGCCTTTCTGAAAACTATATTTATCCCCCCAAAGAAGCTGGTCTTGGCGTAGCAGGTGGCGATAAGGTCTGGATGGGGCAAACGACTCTGGGGTTGTCTTGGGATCTGGATTTCTGGGGCCAGCAGGCTAATTTGCTCAAGCAAGCTCGCAATAAGGTATTGGCCGCAGAACTGGATAGCGCAACAGCGCGTCTGGCGCTGTCGGGTGCCATTGCACAATCTTATGTAGAACTTTATCGCTCTTACGCGCTAACTGATCTTGCGATCCAGACCGAGCAACAGCGGCGATCGCTATTCAAGTTGACCAAAGGTCGGGTAGACGCTGGACTAGACACCCAAGTTGAATTAAAACTCGCCGAAGCCGCACTTCCGCAAGCGCTTAATGCGAGGTTGCAGGCGGAAAATCAACGCGACGCCGCCATTCATAGCCTCGCCGCTCTGTCTGGTCACGGGGCGGATGTTTACAACAATATCGGTCGCCCGCAGATAAATGCGGCGGCAACCCTGCCCTTGCCAACCGAACTTACACTCGACCTGCTAGCACGCCGCCCCGACGTACTGGCCGCAAAAGCACGGGTTGAAGCTGCATCGGCCGGGCGCTCAGCGGCAAAAGCGGCGTTTTATCCCGACATCAATCTGAAAGCATTTATCGGCTTACAAGCGGTTGGCTTGGAAAACCTTACCAAATCCGGCAGTACCATTTACGGCGCGGGCCCT
>Ga0247741_1000742_pt1 | contig 17841 bp, 20 predicted proteins | sample UWRJL213509R2_FD_180945 | JGI IMG/M metagenome (GOLD analysis project Ga0247741, IMG submission 180945) | Plant litter microbial communities from Arlington Agricultural Research Station in Wisconsin, United States - UWRJ-L213-509R-2 | ecosystem: Environmental > Terrestrial > Plant litter >... | reverse complement strand
TAGGCGAATTGAAGGAGATCCTGAAGTGTTGGCAGATTTTCTAAATAGACGTACGGCGGTGTCAGAGTCGGCAGAATCTTTCGTGTGTTGAAATTGAGACAGAAATGATGTTCCAAGATTTATCAGTAGGGCTGGCACATGTGGGTGGCCGTGGGGAGTGAATTGAACAGCACGCTGCTGCGCTGAGATAGCATTCGAGAGGTCCGAAAGATCGCCCATCCGCTCAAAACGGCGCCCGAATGAAACTCCAATGTCATTCAGGCATGCCGGCAGATGAGGGTGACCTTCAGGATAGAGTTGAACAGCACGCTGCTGAGCTGAAATAGCTTCCGAGAGGTCTGAAAGATCTCCCAATCGCTTAAAACGAGGTAGGAATGAATTTCCAAGATTTTGCAGCAGGGTCGGCAAATCCGGGTGGCCGTCGGGAGTGAGTTGAACGGCACGCCGGTGAACGGAAATGGATTTAGAGAGGTCCATAGGGTCTCCCAAGCGCTCAAAACGATGCTCTAATAAATTTCCAAGATTGTTCAACCATTTTGGCATATATGGGTGACCGTCGGGAGCGAGTTGGATGGAGCGCTGCTGGGCTGAGAGGGCATCTGAGAGATCTGAGAGATCACCCATGCGCTTAAAACGAGAATGCTGCGAATTTCCAAGATCGTTCAGCATGATCGGCATATCTGGGTGGCCATCGGGAGTGAGTTGAACGGCACGCTGATGGGCTGAAATAGCTTCTGAGAGGTCTGAGAGGTCTCCCATTCGCTCGAAACGACACTCGAATGAAATTCCAAGATTATTCAGGCATAATGGCATATGTTGGTGGCCGTCAAGAGCGAGTTGGACAGCGCGTCGGTGGGCTGAGAGGGCTTCCGAGATGTCCGAGAGATCTCCCATGCGCTCAAAACGTAACCGAAACAGTGTTCCGAGACTACTCAGCATGGCTGGCATATTTCGGTGGCCGCTACGAGTTAACCAAATAGCATGTTGCTGGAATGAGAGGGCTTCGGAGAGATCTGAGATATCTCCTGTGTGTTGAAAGCGAAATATAAGTGCAGCGGCAAGGTTGGCCAGCGACACTGGAACATCTCTATGTCCATTGGGAGTGAGTTCAAGTACTTGCCGCAGGATGGAGATGGCTTGAGTAATATCTGCCAGATTTCCTCCTTGTTTAAATTTTCGTGTTAGTGTAGTTCCACGGTTCGAGACCTCTCGAGCTGCAAATTGTTAATGGTCTTTGTCTTTCGCAGCTGTAGAGAGAACATACCAATTTGGGCCAACTCTTCATCATTTCGATCTTGCCTACCTATTTCTTCCTGTGGGGCCTGAGCGATGATGAACGATAAGCGGAGTGAGGGAACCTCAACGTCAGAGGTAAATTTTTTCGTGATTCCTTGTATTATTAGAGGATTCAATTTGCATAAGCAACCCATCGCGTGAAGCCTAGAACATACTTATACTTACGAGGTTCACGGGTCCCTTGACCTAATCCCAGTTCTTCTTTTGTCAAAGATACGTGCGCGAAGTCGATTGAATCCACTGATGTAGCTACAATGGTGAGGCCATCAGCGTCTGCTGGTCTGAGGGTGATTGATGTCAAAACGTTCGCTTATCTCCAAAGGGTCATCCTTACATTTCAGCGACAGACTCGGATGTTTGCTTCCACGTGCATAGCGATCCTTTTTCCAAAACTAACACATGCCCCTCCGCATCGGCGAGCCCAAAAACAACCAGCTTGATTGTATCGAAAGGCGGAAAGTTCATCCCTTCAGATGTACAATAAAGGCGGAGGTCTGATAGCAACGTTATAGAGGCGTGATCTCTGGACTATGTATACTCTTACCAGTTATATAGTGCCGGTGATTGGGCGTTGTAACCCTATTGACGCTGTGACCGTCTGTCTCAGCTGTCATTTGCGGTGCTGGAATCTCGGAAAGCCTTTGTTTGACGTCGAAGAGCACAGTGTGGCCATGCGTAGGATCTAAGAATCCGTCACCCGTAAGATACAGTATATGAGTTGAAATATCTGTAAAGCTTACAGGCTATAGGGGTACTTCCGGCCTCGTCGTGAGTAACTTCAGCTGCTTTGGTGCACTCGAGTGTAAAGTCTGAAAGGTGTTTAATAAGACACAAAATGTGTTCGCGATGAACACATCGTGTTTACCTTGTGCTCCTCCGTCAAATCCTGTCGCACTATCAGTACTTGCTCCCTGCAGAGGAGTGGTATTGGTGTGTGGAGATTTCATTGCGTTGTTGGACAGAGATGGTACAATATTTTGAGGAGGGAGCTCCAAGCGATCACGCTTGTAGTATTCGGGGTTCGTTGGGGCTTGGTGAGAGTCAGACGACATGTTAGTGGATGGGATAAGAAAGCCAGGGAGCGCCGATACGAAGAAGCGAATGGGTTACACGTGCTGAGGACGTGTGCGCTGCTTATCAGTGTCACATTAAATCAATGGCGATGGTGTTCGAGCTGCAAGCCTCGAGGAGGAATCCCAAGTCATGCGACATGAGTAATATATCATTATTTCCGCGGTGTTAGTGTTTATTAAAATTTCCCATTTAGATCAATGGAGCGAATCTTTCGATTTAAATTTTGGTTCGTCGTGTTGTTCGATCGAGGTCAGGTGCCTTGTCCACATATTGTGGCCAAGACGCACACCGGAGTTCAACGTTCAAAGCCGAGTTTGGCGTTCCTCGTCCCCATCTTCCTTGATATATCGTCGGCCTCATCCCGATAACGCGACGGACGTCGTCACCAGCCTCAAAGTTCGCTTGTGCCGTTTGGCGTACATATTCCTAATCGTCTCAGCATCGGTACCCCTGCCCACCCTTCGCCAGCATCCAATCCAAGACTCACAATGATGATTATTCTCTCTGCAATACTATCATCCGTCCACTGCATCCGACCGTTTATCCAATTCTCCTTCATCACCATGCGCACCACTACCGTGACTATGGTTGTCCTTCAACGTTCAACGCCCATCGATCCTCTGCCTTCGGCTGCTCCATGCCACCGACGACGCCACTTTCAACTTCGCCTTCTCTGTTGAGCCTCTAATTTCACATCCACATCTGCCTAGATGCTCGACCGTCATCGCCTTCAAATACTCAAGAGAATGGATTAGCTTGCTTGCAGCGTAACCCTTGATTCAACGTTCACAATTCGCCACCACCGTTTGAGCTCGCTGTTAACGAGCAGACCTCAAGCCTTCTGCTACGCATGTAATGTACTCTGCAGTAATCGTGATCGAATCCCAATTTTCGCATGGTCTATGCTGGTACCCATCAAAAGCCACTTCAGCACTTCAGAGCTTAGAGTCTATCCTGACCATCGCCCACGTCACCCTCGACATGTCTTAAAGCTTAAATCTTCTTTCCGCCACGGAATTTGTTCGGGGGAAAGATTTCCATTCTCTATCCCCCGACACTCAACGCCCAATCTTCGCCTGATTCCCATACTCGTGCTCGTCAACGCCATCTCAGCAGCCCCTTGGTCGCCGTATCAGGTTCGACGTCAGCCTCGACATGTCATGACGCTGCGACCCGTTCACCTGCTATGGCTACCTCAGGTCTCTCCTTCGGAGTCCTCCCTCCTCTCATCTGGGCTTTGTGTGCGCCAGAAAAGGAGGTCCGATATCAAGCGGTTCTGCTAGTAAAGGAATGGATGTAGGGTTCGAGGTGAACACCAAAGTCGTCCACGAGAAGGCGTATTTCAACCTCCTTGCCGTTCGTGGTAGATTTGAGAATCTTGCCATATCGGGGGATATCGCCCAAAAAAACTCACCATCACCAGCCGACCGAGATGAGGATTCTGATGGCTGGAAGATAAGAACAGAACCTGGAAGGAGCAGCTGTGAGTTCATGTACGGGATGACTTTCGCAACTGAGATGTGGGCATACCACTCATCACGCGCTGGCCTGCGAAATGGTGTCTGAGTCGTAGTTCGTGGTATAGCTCTTCCATACTGGTTTATGAACGAGGAGGTCGAAGTAATGCGCCATTGTCTAGAATCCAAGGAGTTGTCGATCTTGCATAATCTGGGCCGGAGAGCAGTGAGGGAGGAACGGCGAGGGGCGGCTGAGATAACCACCCGAGTCACCTAAAGGTATGACGTTGCTTAGGGGGCGACCCGGAGAGGTTCCGGCGATATTTGGTAGGAGTGGGTTCGGGAAGTGTCGTTTTGGGACAAAACCTGTACGAAGGTTTTTTTAGCATAAGATATGAGATTATTGGCTTTTACTATCACTCACCACATCAAAAAATACCCACACCAGCTTCCTTCTACACTTGCTTGATTATACCGCTAGAATCGCAGCTCGCTTTGCGCACACTCAATCTGAATCCATATATGAAACCACCTTCTTCGCAGCTTTTCGCCCAACATAGCTTAGCATCGTCCGAGTCAGGGAGGTCCTCGACGACAACGAAAAGCCCGTGCTTCTTCTCCATGTTTTTGACGTCTTCGGTGGGTGGAAAGGTACCAGCGAAAGCAGGAATGGGAAGAGTGTAGGCAAGCCAGCAGAAAATTGAATTATAGAGGACGCGGTGCCATGGTTTGGTCTTCTCCGCCCGAAATATTGGAGACATGGGAAGGCGAGTGAGGTAAACAGCAGCTGAAGGTCTGTAGCATGCGGTTGAGGATTTACGCATAATGGCAGAACGACAAAGCTAACTTACAAAGAGAGAGCTATGATTTGAGGTCGAGTCGCAGCAGGTGGCTGCAACGTTGAAAAAGAAGGGAGTCTCAAGAAGTAGCGCAGCGCATAAGCTCTAAAGTGGATTTGAGGAGAATAAGCAGAGAGCTCGAGTCTGAGAAGACTTCGAAATTACAGACGAGGTGGCTGGCCGTTGACTAGTTTATCAGTCACGAATGCTCGGGCCGACTGCGCGATAACCTGTGGGAACAATCTTGCCCTTGTACTCACCAGTTCATGAACGAACAATGAATTAATAACGTCTTTCAGGTCCTACGCTCTTACATATATAGCTACAAGATATCCGCCTCGCTTCGCTTCGCGTCGATATTGAGTCTCGATATCCACAGTACATCAGTTCACCGACACTTTTTCTTGCCGTCTGACGAACTTAGTTTGTTGTCTAGGCTAAACCGTTGGGATCCCCTCCTTCCTTCCCTTTTTGTACTTAATTCGGATCTCGCAATAATAATGCTGCTTGGTCCTAGCATTTATTGAGGAGAGCGAGATCTTCTGAAGTGTTGAACAATGTAGATTTAGAAATATCATCAACCTCCATGCGCACGGGGTGCGTCGTTTGTCGCCGAGCCTCCGGCTCGCTCCTCACGACTCTTAAAACTCAAATGTTATTTTTAACCAAGACAAATTTATTTATTTGAATCCAGGTGATAGGACAGCGTCAGGATGGGGCCAACGAATGTTTCTACGAAAAGAAAAGTAGTCTAATTGTCGAAAACTTTTGCCATGCTGATCCAGCGTCTACAATAAGTATCTTCATCCTCACCAAGGTCATCGTGACATCGCCTCCGTCCTCAGATGCATCTTCGGGTTGAGAACAACTCTTGGTGTCCTCAAGCAGGCGTGATGTCGCCTTTTGTGGGTGGTGCATGGGCCACTTCATATCAACATGGCGAAAGTGCACCATTACTCAGGAAGATCCGTTGTGGCAAGATTTGCAAGAGTTGAGAGACCGGAAGTTCACAATAATAAAGTTATTGTTAATCCCTAAACAATATATCCATTTTAATATAATCAGTACAGAGGCCAAAAGCGCAAAAAAAGCATAAAAGTTGGGACCGCCAAGATGGGCGCTAACAAAAAGAATTTGACACCTGATATTTTATTACTTCTCATCCGTTAAACTTTGTTGTTTAGGTGGCTGGACAATCACTCAAGAAACTGACGCTGGATTTCCGGAACGAATTAAATTTTATTTTCGAGAAAAGTCCGGAAGGTGCACCATAGCGATAGGCAGTAAGTCTACTGGTGTGTTTGAAGTTAAAATTACCTGCAACACGAGAATTTCTTCGACACGATCTTTACACCGGCAGAAAATACACACATCAAACGTGGCAGGAGATACACATGCGAAGGCAAACACCTTGCTACTCTAATCCAGTTGTTCGCTCTCTTCCACGCAATTCGAAAGTATGGCCTCGAAAGTTCACATCAGAAGCGGAGAAATGGGATAAAGTAAAGAGCACTTGGAAATAAATTTACCCTTCGACTCTCAAGCTTCAACAACGACGAATTCAACTTCAGCAGTATGAATCGAAGGTCGGGGACAGGTGCGGTCTGGAGGTAGCAATGAATTGTATCGTCAGTATTTGAAGCGGGATTGCTGTCTGGCTGCAGGCGACTCGTGAGGGCGAAGTATTCAATGACGGTGGAAGACGGGACAGGTGAAAAAGTAGGAAAGGTGAGTTGGGGTCAAACAGAAACTGAGAGCACTTTTATATGGAATTGTGATAGATTGAGAGACAAAAGAAATGTATTGTGACCGGTCAATGGAAAGAGCTGAAGCAGGTTCACGTACCGTATGAAGATACTCTCGTAAGCGACAGAGTAACCGAATACCTAGCTGCAGATTGCCAGATATACGCAATACCCAGTGGACATGAACACTTTGTGTCTCTAAACCATATGTTCGCTTCCGTCCACGCAAGTCGAAGGGCGCGGTTTGCAGTAACGATGGATGACGATATCAGAAATTGTGTCGTCGGAGCGTTGTAAGGAGGAATTCTAGTCTAGCCGCTGGTAAGGGAGGATTATCCGACAATGATGCAAGAGGAGACGGTGGAAAGAGCGGGTTAAAATTGAATCGAAACAGAAAGCACTTTTGGTGAATTTATAGATGGAGCAGAAGACAAAAGTGAACAATTATCAATCGGTCATGCGACAAAGATCGAGCGAGCAATGGTCCGATTTGGACATAGGCGGGGTCGCCAAGGGATCCAGAAGACAAAAGGTTTGGTGCCAAGAGGCGCGAAACACAAAAGAAAGGGTCTAAATTAGGCAATGAAACAAACATGTGCAAGCGAAATGGGGGGATCTGCTTGATAGTAGAGGTATGTCATCTCGTATGCCAACTGTGCTTACTCACCAGGTTCGACTCGGCACATTCTTATAGGCACGCAGAACGAACGCGGTGGTCATCTCTATCCGCCTTCTACGCCCTTCACCAGCATACAAGGACAATCTCTCTGTAACATCAAATACGACGAAGGTCCTGTCGCTGAGTCGACAGAGTTCTTTTTTCAATCTTGGTTTAGGTGTGGAAAGGGAGGCGATTCACCGAATCTACCAAAGAGGAGTAGTGGGCTCGAGGCGTTTGAAACTGATGAGCGCGTATGCCTCAAGGGAGGAAAAAACTGCTTTGGTACAAGTTTAAGTGAATCTCATTCCCTACGAGCTCTCTGGTGCGTCTCTCGCCTCTTTCATTACTCCAGTTATTCACTGTCGTTGAAGCTCATGCTATATTCCTGGGGTGCCCTGGTCGTCTCCCTCTTCACATGGTTCGACGTTTGGAAAAACGCCGATGTCATACGCACGGGCAATCACCCGGAACTCATCCCGTCCACCGCAAGGGTAGGCACCTTCACCTCCATCATCGGCTGGGTTGGTATCCTCCTCAACAACCGCAGCTTTCTTACCTCAGTTATAAACATCGTACATTCAGTCTCGAAGACAAGTGTACAGTGGTCGGGTTACTTTAACCCGTTTGTTGCGGCCACGACCACCCAGTGCTATTATGTGCGGGGTATTCTCCCATCGTGAATCTGCCTTACGTGCAGCTCAAGCACACGATGTCGGACTATGGTAATCAGGAACCTCAGTCCTTTTACCAGCGCATATTTCTGTGGTGCTCTGCTCGAACAATATTACGCATAGGTTCGGGAAAGACGTGATGCCAGAGGCATATAGGGCGAACATGAGCACAATGGCGGTCATTGTGGGGAATTGTGCGAAGTAAGTTTACTCCAAGTTATGATAGTCAGACTCGCTGAGCAGTTGCGGACAAGACATCGCAACGGATATCTTCAAATGAACCCAAACTGCACGCCAGGAGAGCTGTCGGCTACTCTATCACCATGCGGAAGTGATACACAATCACCCATTTCGCCCTTCAATGGTATAAATCTGACCTCGCGAAGACCGTACGCTGTGATCTCGTTGGTTGGACACCACGAATACACCGTCTACGTTCATACAGACCCAATTTTCGTCTCATTTGCCGTTGCCGCCAATTCTCATTAATTATCAAGTACCTAGAACTCGCGTCAAAACCTCGCCGGTATATCTGTATCATTCACCTCCACCTACCCATGAGAAGTCGCCGACTAACCATCATCACTTCTTATCACCGTAGCCAGCGCCGGAGCGACAATGTAAATATACACATCCTTCCTTACGGTTCGAGTCATTGACGTGTTGTCATTTTAGGTCAATTGCACTAATCAATCCAAGGACCTCTCTTCAAGTGTCATCGTCTTCTTTCGTTCTGAAGTCAAGCCTCGCCGTGCTGATAGGTCTTCACGGTACTCCTCATTCCTTCGAGTTACTTTGCTTTCGATTCTCTCTCGTTCTTGTTGCTCAATCTAGTACAAATTCAAACATGTAGGCACCTAAATTGTGAGTGATATATACCCTCATGTCCGCTCACCACTTTCTCGCCCGACGGAATAGCGGCTAGGGGAAAGTAATTCAACTCCGTGTCATAGAGCCAAAATGAGCCGTTGCTCCGTTCTAAAATCTTCTGAAGGCTGTGTATAGGTCTGATCCCGCTCGCACAGAAGAAGAGAATGGCTGGAAACGAACACAAGTGTAGAAAATAACATGCGTGATATGTGTCAAGGTTATCATAGAAGTGTTTCCAGCCCCCCGGGATTGATGAACGAACATCAACGGCGTCACAGACTCACAGCCGTAAAAACGGCAAATGAGAGGCTGCCTTTCGAACGACAAAGGTGATTAGTCCTAGGCAGCACAATGGACTGAAATCGGAATATAATTATCGCTATTCAATGAAGGACGTTAATACCCTCGCAGAATCTTATGTATAGACTTCTTCGATCTCAGTATTGAGCCATGTTTGAAACTCCAATGCTATAACATGTATCACTGTGTTCTGCTGTCTGGGTTCTCTGGCCATTCTAATGACTTCAAATCGGAGAACTTCATTTTGGGAGTCAAGACTCACCGAGAAGCATGTATTGTAGATCTTGGTGCCGTGAAATATCCGAGAACTATCCAGCATCGAAGCAGAGCTGACTGGTGATATGATTTTAATCCTGCGGGTCCTCGGACGCTCTCCAAGCCCCAAACAGATACATTTACTGACTAGAAGACTATAAATACGTATCTGAGTTTCACTACATGGGTCGAGGTGAAGTCATAATCTACGATGGCACCATAATGAGTACAAAGCTCGTATCTTGACCACCACGCTCCCCAGTGCTTCGTACCTCTCCTTATCTCTGGGCTACATTTATCGGGGCCATGAAATCTGCTCTTTCAACAGAATAGAATCATATTCGTCGAAGAGAAAAACATCTGACCTTCTTAGTCCACATGCGAGACGCATGGAGGCGAAGCGTTATTTTTAGCTAACTTCTTGGCTCACTTAGCGATTGAAGACTCGCCCAAAATAGCAACTCAGGTGCTGAAGAAAACATGTGTAATAGTTTTCTCACCAGTCTCAAGTATGCATGAACAATTAGTAGCTAGAATATATACAACAGGCTCTGCAATTCTGCCTCAAGTCTGCGCATCGTCGCAGACGTCGCGTTGCCGCAAAAAGGTGTAGGCAAACAAGGGCAAATTGATGACTACCCACCAAATCTAACGTTGACGTGTCTTGATACCGTCCAATGCTCACCTTAGGCAACAGCGACGCATGGACACCGTGCTATACAACAGTACACTGCTTAGACCGCCAGACTGCAAGTCTATCTTTGTCTTATCTCCTGAATCTCCATCCTAGACGATCAACTAAGACAATTGAACCTCGAGAAACTCGTGGCTCCGGTCCATCGTCTAAGTCGTCATATGGCGTGTTCTGTAATCCGACTTCAACATGTTATACATAAGTTTGAAGATACGCATGCGTTGTGCCTGGTCTGGGTTTCTCTGTTTTAGGAGTTATTTCTTGTGATTGGATACCGGTGACGTTCTTATTCTGCTATAAACGACAATCCGAGAAGCACCTAGGATTCATCATCAGCAATAGGGTCCAGGGCTTCTTGCCTTCTATCACAGCGACACCTTGAGTGCACCCTTTCAACTTCGACCATTCATGACAGCTCAACATGCTACCATTATGAAAGATCCATACTACGAGCGCATGGGCGTTCAAGCTTTGCTTTCCGGACAACATCAATGGAACGTTGTCCGGGCTCCCGCCAGGACTATCAGCGGATGGGGCACTGTCTATCTCTGAACCAATTCCATGTGCTATGTTTTTGGCGCATACAGCCTCGCCCGCTGTATTATAGGTATAAATGCAACGATCCATTGACGGTAATCTTCAGTTCTTCCACCCCTCGAAGCTAACTACATCATATACTTACCATGCACTTCTTCGCAACCACTGTCACCGCCGCTGTCCTCGCAGCCTCTGCTCTGGCTGCCGTGGCCCCCATCCACGCCGTCGAGAAGTATCATGGCGAGACCACAGGTCGATTCATCGTTCAGCTGAAGAAGGGTGTCTCGAAAGACAGCGTTGTCCAGCAAGTCGGTGCTGGTAGCAATGTCACTCACAACTGGCAGAATTTGAACGGTTTCGCTGGTATGTATATGTCTGATCCATCCTTTAACACGAGACTAACCTAGCCTTAGGTGAATTCACAGCTGAGACCCTCACTGCCCTCCGCGCCAACCCGAACATCGAATCCATTCATGAGGACGGTATCATGCACACAATGACCACCCAGTATGCTTCTATCACCAGCTAATACACCACATACCCACCTAATTTTCTATTAGGACAAATGCACCTTGGGGTATCGCCCGCCTTAGCGCCTCCGGCAAGCTCACCGGTTCAGACAGGTACTTTGATCTCAAATGGTCCGAGCTCGCACTTTCGCTGATTTCGTTCATCCAGCTCTCTGACTTTCAGCTACACCTACGATGCGTCTGCTGGATCGGGTGTCGACATCTACGTTGTTGACACTGGCATCTACACTGCTCACGCGAGTTTCTTGTGGTTTCTGTCCAGGTATATGCATAATTGAACCTCATTCTGTTTTTTCCATCTAGTCGACCTTCGGTGGGCGCGCCAAGTGGGGAGCTACCTTCGGCGGCTACGCCAACGCCGATGGCAATGGTCATGGAACTCACTGCTCGTGAGTGGACCAAGATACACTATCTGTTACGCAGGAGTCTCACTTTTTCAGTGGTACCGCTGCTGGTTCCCAATACGGTGTGGCCAAAAATGCCAACCTCATCGCGGTTAAGGTCTTGAGCGACGCTGGGTAAGATCCCGTCCATGCCGTTGAGTTCTATTCTTACCACTCGATCACCCGATAGATCCGGCTCTGTCGCCGACATGTGTGTTTTCTTTCTTGCTTCCATGACCACGAAACTTATTTCTCCTTCTCTAGTGTCTCTGGCCTCAACTGGGTTATCACTAACCAGAGGTCTACTGGCCGTCCTTCCGTTGTCTCACTGTCTCTTGGTGGAAGTGCTAGCACTGCCTTAGACAATGCCATTACCTCTGTGAGGCACTCCTTCCTCTGTGTCCATGCAAGCCGATTCAACTTCCTATAGATTACCAACGCTGGTATCCACGCCGCCGTTGCTGCGGGCAACTCCAACACCAACGCGGGCAGCACATCCCCTGCTCGTGCCCCATCCGCCAATACCGTTGGAGCCACAACCATCGCCGACGCCCGTGCTTCGTTCTCCAACTACGGCTCCGTTGTCGACATCTGGGCCCCTGGCCAGAACGTCATCTCTTCCTGGATTGGCAGCACCACCGTAAGACTCCTTTTTCCATTCGACACCTGTTGATACTCATCTGCATTCAAGGCCACCAATAGCATCTCGGGAACTTCCATGGCCACCCCGCACATTGCTGGTCTCATCGCCTACTTGATTGCCCTCCAGGGCAATGTTTCCCCTGCTGCCATGACCGCCAAGCTCCAGAGCCTCAGCCAGAAGGGTGTCATCAGCGGCATTCGTAAGTATTCCTCCTTTATCATTATTGTTCTGAGCTGACGTATGCAAACTACCAGCCTCTGGAACTATCAACGACTTCGCCCACAATGCCTAAGTAGCTGTTACAGCCAGCTTAGTACCAACCTCGCAGGGCTACCGCACAACGTAAAAGGGGTGTTATGTATGACTTATCTATAAAGAATGAAATAGTGGCGCTTTGGTCCATATATGACCGTTGTAGAAATCAGATTGACGTCCATGGTCCATTAAGTAGACTAAGATGATTCAAAATCGGGGCTGTTCATTTTTCCGAGGCTTGTTGGGAAGATCAAAGATAACTTGTTGACGCATTTGCTCAAGCGAAGGATCGACTTACTTCTCCTGGGCTTATGGACTTGCGAGTCGCAGGAAATATCAGTCATCTCATATATCGGCTTCCAATCCAGGTTTGCTTCAATTCTATGTTGAACAATACCCCTGACCTACATCATGCCTCTGCTATCTCCTCTGGTCCAGGCGCCATCGATTGCTGACCACCGTCTTTCTCTCGCCGAACAGCCTGGACAACATCGTCGACGCGGAGTAGCATGCGAGCAGCCTAAAGAAACACGTTAGGCTAGATTCAACAAACCGACGAAATAGAGCATACTTCGATGGCCGTTTTAAGGGTTTGGATCTAGAAATGTCAGTCAAGGTCGACATGCAGGTGACGAAGACATACCTTGACGCTGGCAGACTCATATAATCCGTACGTTTTCATGTCTACTATCTTGCCAGTATCACCATCAACCCCCCAAGAGCTCTCTCCATTCGCGTGTTTGGCCTAAGAAGAATCAAATTTTGAGAACAGGGCCAAAATCGAAAACAGCCGACGCACTCTGAGTTCGGTCAATACTCTGATCGCGTTTCCTCCACTATTTTGAACCAACGTCCGTGGAATGACTTCCATCGCGTCTGCAACGGCACGATACGGCCAACCCTCAACTCCAATGACACTCCTTGCCTTTGCATGGAGTCCGACCGATATCGCCATTTCAGTGGCACCACCTCCAGGGGCGAGTGTTGGGTTGAAAACGACATTACGAGCCACCGACATCGCGTCGGCAAGATTTCTGTCGATTTCATTCAAGATGTCCTTCGAAGGACCACGGAGGAGAATGGTGCAAGCCTTGGGTGAAGTACATTCTGTGAGGAAAGTGAAATATCTAATGTGTTGATTAATCGCAAGTCCATGTAAAACCGCAAAACACATACTCATCGCCAATCTTCTCAATGTAAAACAACCCGCACTCGGTGCCAACGTCAGAATCCCTCAGATCCTCTATCCTGTTAACGATAGTTGCGCCAACCGCAAGAGCAACCCGATTGTTGTCAGACTTGCGAACGCGACGGATGGCCGATACATTGTTCTGGACGAAGACATGTTGGGCAAGATCTGGTGAATCGTTAGTCGTGAGATCTGCGCGCGAAAGCAACTGAACATACCTGAGATACCCTTCTCAGTGATGATGATATCGGGTTTGAATTCGAGGATCTTGTAACAAAGCTCTTTCACCTGCTCTTCCTCGATCTCCTGAGCGCGTGCCCAGTCAGCCTCCTTTGAAAACTCCATGTTCGTCTGCGACTCGCCCTTCTTGTATTCCAACGGGCAATCAAGAAGAATGATACGCGGTTTTTGGATCCGTCTTCGCATTTTGGGATGGGTGATGTCCTTATTCAGCATGACACCACGTAGAACTTTGCTCTGCTCAATCTCCCCACCGGGAACTTTCTCCACCCTCGCGTACCGTTTGATGTCGACCGTCTTCAATCCGTTGATGTCTTGAGCAACAGTTCGAACCGCCTGAAGAGCAAGGTTGCACATAAGATCTGACCAGCGGACGACGAACTTGGTACCGATGGAAGTTTTTATCAAAGAGAGCATCTGTTTGTCGTCATTCACGTCGATCGGTATTGATATCCTTTTAACGATTTCGAGAGCTTCCTTCAGAGCCTTGTTGTAAGCAGATATAATGACCACAGGATGTATGTCGCGTTCCAGTTGGGATAGCGATTGCGCCAAAATTTCTCCAGCTGTATATGCAGAGGATCAGATGAGGTGCGCACGAAGGTACTAAAAATGCTTACCAAGGATTATCACACTCGTTGTGCCATCGCCACATTCCTCGTCTTGCGTCCGGCTTAGCTCGATCATGTTCTTCGCCGCTGGATGAGCAACGTCAATTTCACGGAGTATGGCATTTCCGTCATTTGTAAGCCTGAAGAGCGGTTAGAAGATTGAGGTATGTCCAATCTGTGAGAAGCGTTGCGACGTACAAAATTCCGCCCATCGGGTCCAGAATCATCTTCAGCATGGCTTTGGGCCCCAAGCAGGTCCGAATTACATCCGCGACAGTCTACCCTAGTAAATAAGAGAGAATAAACCAGAAAAAGTAGATGGTGCTTACTTTGGCTGCGGTAATGTTAGAGATTTGTGCTTTTCGACCCGATTGCCTCTCGGGCGCAGTGTCTGGAGGAGTGTTTGAGCTCAGTTCACGTAAGAAATTGGCGTCTCTCACTCATCACGAAAACAGGTGTTTGGGACATATTGGGCGAGTAGGGACTTAGAGGTGTGCAAGCAAGCGATCTTCAAATTTGCAGCAATCGCGGTCGACGCGTCCAAGCGTGTTACGTAATGAATCTACTTTCTCACACTCCAGGGTCCGCGAGAGCATTTAGTTGCGGAAAGTCCGGCCTATAACTTCCTCAGCGCAAGTACATTCCCGCCTTGTTTATGAGCCAGTGAGTTGCTTATAAAGTAAATTAAATAAATAAACATGAACATCTGGCAGCTCTTCGACTTGTTGTGGACCTTGTATGAAGCGCACGCTCTCAAAAATGTAGATATAAGTAACTGAAAATAAGAACGGCAAGTCGTACATGCATTAGTGCCTTTTTCTTCCACGTCGCCTTTAAAGCCTTACCCAGAACACTGTAAATATAGTGAAGATGTATGAATGGCTCTCTAGTCAACATTGGACTGACAACATACTGCAAAGTCGGGCACTCGCTTGAAGTCTGCTTCGAAGTGCTTGATTGAAACGACCTCGTATAGACCAGAATCTTTATTATCGGATAGTAAATTGCATTTTCTACTTCAGCTTGCATATTCGCAACGACAAATGCAATACTTCATTGTGTTTAAATATACGCCTTTATCAGAGGTATTGCCCACAATTTTCTCATAAATGGCTAAACGTGCTTTGAGGCAATACAAATGTAAAAATTAGGTTAGGGGATTTATATGCATGCTGTTTGACGGTTTTGCGACTGGGCATGGTTGTTTGGAGGGGCCTTGAGCCTTGAGGTGAGTGGCCATATGAAACGCGTACCGATTTCGAACGTGTGCAACGCGTCTCATCACGCGCGGTTGCTGCTGCCGGACATTCCGAAATCCAAATTCATTGGGGTCGGCAGAGGTATTTCTACTCCAACGGTTGACCAGAGTTGTCTCTGAATCGCTCAGGAAACGATGGAACTACCCACCCTTCGACATACTATCATAGCTTCCGGTATCAACCATTGCATCATCGATACAAAACAGCGTAGAACGTTCGAAAGAAATGTTCTGGTCCAGTGACCTAAGTATGTAATTCAAACGTTGCTTTCGGTGGAATTGAATCGAGTTTCACTGGTCGTCAACAGACCGGATCCCTGACGCATGCCGGCTCCGGCGTTCAACATCTGCTGCTACTCCGATCTGTCAAATAAGCACTCCACTGGCTTTTGGTACCCTCCATCGGGTTTAGTCTTACTCACAAGAGCCCTTCTGATTGTCGGTGTACTCTCTATGCGATGAGGACGGAATTCCATGGATCTCCACATTCTCTAAAATCTATTTCATGCCTCTGGATTGGACTAACGCTTCATGGTGGCTTTCTTCCCAAAATCTTACAACTGTTGAAGCTAGTTTCAATGTTCCTGAGCAATCGCCGAACTTCTGCAACTGTCGTACGAGATGATTCCAAATAGACATGGACTTCCTGATACAATACTTCTCTCTGAATGAAATGGCAGTATGTATTTTTAGTGCCGAAATTTCATCACTCCACCGTGTCTGCGTGGGTGGGAATTATATCACATTTAACCCCACCAAGACCTTTACCCAGCCACAAAACCCCGGGTTGCGCGTGCAATATCCAAATGCTTTTCTAAAATCGTCCTTAACCACCACGAACCCAATGGAACCTTTCGATGTCTTTCCGTTTTGATAAAGTTTGTCTATTCGTCTTGCCCCTTTCGTTTGCAAGTCGGATCCAGCCGCTCGACAGGTTCGGCAAAGGTCGTTGCGTTGGAATCCAATTGACATCCGCTGGTCCGTAGAGATCGATCTGTAACCCTTATGAAATTTCCCCAGAGTACAAGAACCCGGCGAGGAGTAAGTGTTCCATTTCCTTTGCTTCCCGTCGGACTCGGTCCTCGTTTGCCATATCCTTTTTTTATCCTGAAAAATGGCAACAGTTGACATTCCCAAGTCGTTTGGGGCTCTACTACTTGGGGGATTGTATGCTTCATTGTGAGTTTTTCAATGTGTTCACGGTGAGCCTAGCTCACGTTGAACTTCTTCAGACTGTCAGGTTTTGTGGTCGTCCAGGTGGTGCTATATTTTAAAATGTACCCCTCAGATCACACACATACGAAAGCCTTGGTAAGCGAACCATTACTCGCTTATATTCGAGTCTATCAGGCTAATCCTACAGGCATTAGGTATTCATTGTCTGGTACGATTGCTAATCAACGTCAACCCTCGATGGCTGCTATCTCACCCTTGCGTCAGGATACTCGATACTGTTCATACAGCTTTCATTTGGTCAGCTCTCTGGAGCTATCTCATCGGAGACTACGGTTTAGAGAGTCGTATCAACCTTATCCACTGGTAATATTGTATTCTTTAAACCATATTCCAAACTGATGACGTGCGCTCTATAGGGATCTCGCAGTAGGTAATTCTAAACCCTGCATTTGGTGCCAGGCTTACCATTGAAATAGGCCACCATCATTTTCACTGCCGTTTTAACATTCTTTGTACATATGTGTGTTCCAGCGACATTGCGCTTCTCTGTGTTGATACTAATCTAACTCCAGCTTCTTTGCGTATCGTATCCACATCCGTGAGTAAATCCATCCGCACTTTGTCCTTCAATTGCTCATTCGAGCGACACCGACCTTACTCCGCGTATTCACTACCGGACTTGCTCCTGAAGTCAGCAAACGTAACTATTGGCTCACTGCGCCCATTGTAAGACGACTACTTACAATCATAGCAATACTGTGCGTATGTGTTCTCACCATACTTTGCCCACATAGGCAGCTCTCGCCTTACTCCGCCTTGGTGAGTGCCATGAATTCAAGGATCGATTAAGCGCTCGACTGACTTGGTCATCGATCTAGTATCTGCATCTGGTAATATTCATGCCAGTGTTGGGAGGAAGAAATACTGACTTTGCGTACCGTTTTCTAGTCACGATGGGGGAGATGTGAGGGCGTTTCTTACGAATGCTAACAAATTTTTGAAGCCTTTGGCATTTGATAGGCTTCACCTCAAAACGTTCTCTTTATTCAAGGACGAATTCCGAGTTCGTCGCCTTTTCCGATCTTGCACCAGGCAAAACCACTAAAAAGTGCATGCAGTGGGTGTTCACGACAGGCCTGGCATTATCCACTGCCGTT
>Ga0247741_1000741_pt1 | contig 17843 bp, 19 predicted proteins | sample UWRJL213509R2_FD_180945 | JGI IMG/M metagenome (GOLD analysis project Ga0247741, IMG submission 180945) | Plant litter microbial communities from Arlington Agricultural Research Station in Wisconsin, United States - UWRJ-L213-509R-2 | ecosystem: Environmental > Terrestrial > Plant litter >... | reverse complement strand
CAGCTTGTAGGAGATGACCGTGGGTGGCTCTACAGCGACAAGAGCGCATTTGCAGGTGATGCCGACGATGTGGGCCATTGGTCAGCCGACTTGAATCTTCAAGCTTCCTGCCCAGTACGTCCTCAGTTCTTCAGTGGCTCTACCTTCCAAATTCACCTAGTACTAGATCTCATCCATTTCGGTGTCCGAGACATGCTGCATGTAAGTCTTACACGTCTTCCAGCTCCAATCCTCCCCACCAAGGCTTTAGATCCACCTCCCTGGGTCTTGGTAGAATTTCCGTTCAAGATCTGACTTCTCCCGAGTAAGCGGTTGAAACCTCAATGACCATATCCATAAAGACTGACAAAGAATGGGGGCAGTCGCATCTATGTACTCACTCTCAATGGCGCCCTCGATATTCGCGCCTCACATATTCAAGGACGCGAAGTCGTACTCGGTAATTTTGAATGCCGACTTGAAAATGTTATGATTGATAAATATGCCATAGGAGCTGCGACGAAAGTCGTGTATATTCCAGATATAGATTCTTCTACCACTCCTGAATACCTCCGCACCAAAAGTGATGTGCTCTCAGTCGATCAAAAACATGTATGTGTCTACGTTTGTCTGATATTAGGCCCTTCTCACAAGCAGGTAGCACCTCATTTACGCAGGGACCAGAAATGGATCCATCGAAAGGTTTGACATACGAGAGCCGGGCCATCATAGTCAAAAGCTCTTTGACTCTCGTTTCGGTCAGAACCCTCGGAGTGCAGTCACTCACCTCAAGACGATCAGCGAGTACGAGCTTCTCATCAGCCACCTGAATGGCGAAGTGCGTTCATCTCTATTCTATATATCCATGGCCTGATCTGTATTGATCAATGCCGTGTAGCTCCTGATGTTTGACCTGCGTTTCTTTCGGACCCAAACGAAAGCCGCCCCTCTCAAGACATTTGAAGGGCATAAGAACACATACCTCTACGACTTGGTGAGTGCACATGGCGGCTAGCAATGCCTTGTTCCCAACTCACTTTGCGCCTTAGGGATTTGCAGTTGACGAAGACGAAGACTTCCTATTCGCCTCTGGTCAAGACTCTAGGATAAGGGGATGGTCCTTACGCACTGGTCTTCCGATCCTGCGACCTACCTCATCAGCTACGGATGTCAAGACCAACCCCTTCCTCACCACATTTCCGTCCCCCGTCACCTCTTTGGAACTCACGCAGGATCGATCCTTATGGGCCGCATGTGATCGTGACATATATCAGTTCCACCTTGGACAACAAATTTGAGCCTTCCCCGTGCCCTCAGTTCTTGAGCTCAACCCAGTCACCCGCTGCCAAGCGGACTGTCTACTCGTCGATCGAATGTGGCCTCTGAAATTCTTCCAAGCCGAACACGCACACAGACTGGACCTTCTTTCCCCTTGGACTCTCCACGAGGTCAAAACTCAGGTTTTCAGTGTCACCGCCGTCAAGCATCGACTATATATTCGAACCCATCGCACAACGTGCACCCAGCATCGACAGTCTCGATAGACTCTTGGGTTCTACCGCTGACCAGACCTCAGCAACGGCAACTTTCTTCCATCAATTCGCGTGATCACCGAATTCTTCGCAGTCCGCGATCCGTGAGCTTCATACACGCGACTTAGATACCTCAAAAGTATCCATGGATTCTGCATATTCATAACCCCATACCTCCATGTGGCTGGCGCCATGAGAGTTTAGGTCACGCGTAGGGGCATATGCTGTAGTGGGATTGGAAACATAATATCGTTCCAAAACCATCCAGTTAGCTGCTATGACTATTGTTTAACGAGCGTTAAGTTGAGGTAGTGTTTGAATGAGGTCAGCAGCACATACTTGGATGTAACTCGTACGACAGTAGATCTGCCCTAGGCAGGTGTCTTATAGATTTTTACAGATACCATGTAACTGGGCTATACCCATTAGCATTGTGTAAGTGGGGCATTCATGATTTATTTAAGAGCAGAGAACTGAGCTCGTGCCCCTGGTATAATAAATCCATTCTTCCAGCGATGCAAGTCCATTACTGATGGAGAAGATGAGGACTGGACAAGTTGATCCATTATCGAAGATGCCTTTGGTTGAACGGCTCCATTACATCTTCCTGTTCATAGCCAAAGCTTTTGTGAGTGCAAAGAACTTTACTGCATGATGCAGTCACGACTATATATCAATCACGAACTGCAGGGCTCGTTAAGTTACAAGTACAAGAATTTGTTTCTCTCGTTACAATCTCTATCGACGACCTTTGGAAGACCAGGCTGGGTTGTTGACTTTGACTTCTCCAGGCCCGCCATCATAAACGGCATCGAGGTTGAGTCGCAAATCTGGCGAAACTGATACATATGGGATCATGGACCATAGTGCAACGGCAGCAGTGCTAAGAAAATGGTTAGTTCAGACAGTTGAGATTTTTTGACTTCGCTTGCGGCACTTACTTCTCCCCGTGGTAATCAAGTATGCCCTCATGAACCGGAAATTTCGATTGGGGTCTACGAACTTGTATGAGGTTCAACATTCTTTAAAATGCAATGGAAAACTAACCCAAGATTTCCGATTCTTTTGCCCATCATCCACCCATTGACAAATAGGAAGGCTCTATACGGTTGGCCAAAAGGTTCTTCGAAGGTGAATGAAATCATGACGTCCAATCCCTTGGGTATGTCCAGCTTGAACGTCGTCAAAAAGAAACCAACGCCAGCGGTGTTATTAGGGACGCCTTGTGCGAGATCTCTGGACGCCCATCCTTTTGTGGAGAAGGACGGCAGGTGCCACCCTTGGCGCTCTCCAAAGAGTCCACCCTCGTTCAAGACGCCTCGCACCTTGTCTGGATAGCTAGGTAAATTAGTGATTTGGACGGATATTCACTTGAGTAGACGAGAAAATTACTTCTTATATCCGCCAACCTTTCCTTGAACTTTCCATCCAGTGAAGTTGCCGCTGTCGAGCGCAAATCCTCGGATTCCGCGAGGACTCTTGGAGCTATCAGTGTCCTCTAAACTTAATTTGAGCCTTACCCGTCACCTTTTGCATGACGAGTACTTACCGCCATCAGTCTCGTTCAAACCCATATTGTCCTGTAGATATATGAGCATGATACGTTCAGGGCCGGATGTTGGTCATCTACCTGAATGATCGTGATCACATTGTCCTGGTCAGGGAGTAAAGCGCCCTTTGGGATGATAAACTTGTCATCTGTCTCTTCGATAATGTTGTTGTTATTAGTCGAGCTGAGGAAAGAGTGGTTAGCATGCCAGATAATCATATACTTAATGATGTTCTCACTTTCCGAAGGAAGTTCCAAGAAAGACACTATTTGCCCATACGCTAGCAGCAAAAGCTTCTCCGCCATTGATTGACAGGTTGACGCTCTTCTCTTTTCCCGTTGCGTTGAAGTGGCCTCTCCAGAGAACGACATTCTCACAGCTATTCTCAGCTTATCAGACGGCGAAATGTATAGGCTCATCTAGAGGAACTCACAATCCATAATCGCATCCGTAGAGTATTGTCCCGTCACCATAATACGGCTTTAGAGGTATATTGGTGCTGGTATGATTCGCCACAGTCCAATTTGAATCGTCGTAAGTATTTTCAACCTCGGGAAGGCTATCCTTGAATTTCCACCCGGAGAGCTTGGGGATGCGCACACCCCCAAACGAGGAGCTCGTTTGTAATCGAGCAACGAACCCTCCAAATGCAGATAAAGATAAGGATGCGGTTAAGTCACCGGTTACACTCTCTCCGTTCCAGGTAATCGCCCTGATGTGCGTAGATGCTATAACGCTGAGTCGAACATCGGTTTTCAGATCTCCACGGAGGGCCAGCGTCGTATCAGTGATCTTGGCCTCGCGAACGAGGTAGGGACCTCCTACAAGGATCGACTCGTTTGTCCCAATGCTCCAGAAGTTCTTGAAAGGGTCATCGGACTTTCCAGCTATTGCTGGCGACCAGAAAGTGGCTGCCGTTTCTGAGTCGGCATAGAGAACGAGCATCGTATCCGAGTCGTATATAGTGACGAGTTGTTCGATTCCGGGCAGGAGGTGGATCCACACCATGCCGTCTGACTTTGCGTTGGCCGTCGTGAATTGTACCAGGGGTGAGTGATCTGCTTGGAATTTGTTGGGCGTGCCGGTAAAGCGCATGGCAAATTCATACTCCTGGGATGAGTTCCCATGAAGAAATAGAACATCTCGATTGCCGATTACGCCACCGTAGAAAATTTGTGCAGTCGAATATTGCAATTTCGACAACGCTCCAAAAGCATAATCTGTAACGATAACTTTGGATTCCCTGCCTCCAAGTCCAATGGACGAGGCAACCATGGGGATCAGTCTGGCACCGAACTCTGAAGTGGTGACGTTCAACTTGAAGTTGACAGTCTCACTAATGACAAGAACAGAATTGAGCGCTTGGTGGTTGAAAGAGTAACGAAAGCATACGAACGTTGAGGACGAGTCCGCTTGACGCGTAATATAGTACGAAGTCCCGGAATCTGGGTTCTTCAACAGGGTAACGTATGTCGCATTGTTTGAGGCAACACTGAGGCCAGTCGAGGAATCTGCGATCCAATCTGTCTTGTAGAAGTCTGGCGAACTGCGGATAAAGAGAGATTGACGTTTCAGTTCATCATACTTCGTTGTCAATTCACGCGATTCGGTGAGCTGGATCTTTATTCAGCCGCTAGTATAATAGAAGAATCGATAAAAGTAAAACCCACAGGTGAGCCATAGTCATACGAGGTGTAGACTCCATGGAATGGGATACCACCCCACGAGGTGCCACTAAAAAAATAGAAATGAGTGCGTGGCTGATAAGGTAAAAGTAGAGACTTTTCTGACCCGTAGAACATGTAGTAATTGATCAGCTTCGCATTGCTGGCCCAGAGGTGAAGGTTGAAGACTGATTGAAAATCAGGTCCTGTCAACGTCCGACAAGGCCCGTAACCTAAAGCAACCGTTCAGTCCAAGCGCATGTATTCTCGTAAAAGTTTCGATACCTGGAGCTGTTGGACCCCACGCATCATAGGCACCTGCTTGAAACTCTGAGAATAACGTAAGTATCGGTTCTGCGGGGGTCGCACAAAACGGCTTGCCAGGGATGTACCAAGGCTGGGAAGGGTTGGCCTTCATGTGGTACTGATGATAGTCAGTGGCAACAGGTTTCCACACAGTAGGATTCGAGCAGTCGAATTCTTGTGGGTAGTAATCAACTCTTGAGGGAAGTCAATTGCTTGATCAGGCATAAGAAAATGTACACACCCATAAAGGTCGACAGCGCCCTATAAAACGCATAAGTTCTTCTCCAAATCGGATAGCACTAAGGAACACCTACCGTTCCGTTAACAAAATTCTTCCTGTTACCGGGATCGTTATAAGTCAGAGGCACGACTATGTCTGACGCATGGAACACCTCTTCGAGATCCACGAAATATTCAGCATGGCCAGGAGTTTGTGTGAACTCGTTATCTGCTCATCTGTATTATGTGGTTGTCTGGCGGTAGAAGAGGCTACCTACCGACTTGGATTGCTGCTTTCGAGTTAGCATGGTCAATAACCGCGAGTCACAGTGAACGAACCAATAACAGGACCCCCGTTGCTTATCTGGTAAGGCGCAGTGACCTTAATAATTCCTTTTATATAATCTTGCCATGCAGCCTTCCAGTCAGAGGCGTTGGTGCGAAGGGAGCCAGCGACTTCTGACGTCGTCCAGTGAGCAATACCACCAGCGGTGGTCTCTGCATTGATGTACTGAAGACGGGTTCGTTAGGACGACTTGCAGTAATAGGAAAATGCTCACCGGTCCTGGGCGCAGAACAACCCAAATGCCAGCAGCTGTAGCTGCTTCATAGAGAGGCTGTAGTGCTCTGAATCCGTCGAAATCCACCACGCCGGGTGCCGGATTGATCAAACCCATATGCGTGTAAACGCTTACGGAGTTCAATCCAGCCGCTTTCAGTTTCTCAAGAATATCTGGCCAGAGAGATGGAACTGGCAGTCGAAAAGTATGAAACTCTCCAGAGCTGAAACAAAAGTGAGCATGACGCTAGATGGCAATCAGATGCTCCTCACTGAAGAAATACTCTCTGCCCTTTCAGAATCAGACTATAGCTGTCAAATTGAACGTCATCTGTCCTTCTGTGGGCTCTGGAGTGGTTTGCCTTGGTATGGAGGAGATATTGTCCGGAAGAGAAAGGAAACGCAAGCTCATTGAGCTTAGATGGAAAGAGCCCAGCAATGGTAAGAACGAAGACTAAGTACGCCACGCATGTCATTAAGAGCATCTTTCCTTGACTTCTCCGATTCTCAGGTTCTTCAAATCCACTCCAGGACTGCTGGTTCGAGTGTAAATCCGGAGCGGAAGGCCTTGGTGTTCCTGGTTCATATTTCGTGTCTGAGAACGTGGAATGCTCGTGTGGTGACATTCTTGATGCTTTTGACTCTATCCCATGGGTTTCTGGCATCACGGAGGAGTTCTTGACGAAGGATGTGGGTTCATGAGCAACCAACTCAGGTTTACAGCTCTTTTCACATTTCTGTGGAAACGCGATTTGGATTTCTTTGCTTGTTTGGTTATCACATGATTTGAGGAAGACGCGACGTCATCGTCGGGAGATCCTCCGAGGTCCCCGAAAGACGTCGAAACCCTTATCAAGCAGCGTCGGCAGCCGTGGCGGGGCTCCCGGACGTCATCTAGTGCCATAAAGGGGTACCGAACTTCCGAATGCGAACTACGTCGCAAGCTACGTCATCGCCCCATCGGTCATGTGCAAGCCAAACAATCGATTTTTTGGAAACGCGATTCCACAGAGCACTGAAAACAGCCCATTCCGACTTCGAAGCATAGCGGCAGGTTCGGACCATGCCGAAAGCGGCACGTAGTTCCCACGAAAGTGGATGTTGGCAACTCCCACTTTGTATCTTGCTCAGCAGCCACTTGCCACAGTCAACATCGAAAGCTTTCGGATCGTGAATTCGCTCTGTCTGAATCTCGGGCGATGTGGCAGGGAACTGGGTGCGTGGCGCTGCGCAAGAAGCTTTCGTGCTCTTAGTTGCAAATTACCCTCTTGGTTTCAAGTTGCGAGGGCGACAAGAGCTGGCCTCCTCGAGATGCAGCATCATCGGAGGGCTCTGACCGTAGATTAGCTTACGGCTGTACAATCCAAGGCGCTGTAGTTTTCAGGCGCGAATCTGGTTTCTGCATGTTCCTGGGTATTCAGCGCTCATGCCCGAGATCGAAAGGGCTTCTCGAATATCAGGCAATACGCTCCCGTTGTGCCCTTTCCAAGTAACACCGCCCTCACCTCACCGCAATGAACATTCTTAGAATTTCAATACAACAATCATGATTCCAGAGGTCAAGTCTCCGGCGCTGACCGTGTTGTATCTATGGTCGGCTTTACGTGGATTTCGGGCAGCCATGCACCGAGGTGCAAGAAGTTTCCTGCATTGGAGCTTGATCATCAGTATTTCACTGGGAGGACAAGGAGGAACATCACCGCCTTTGAGCATGTCTACTTCGACTCTTGTCTTCTGATTTCTAATGCGAAGGTTCTCCATCCATCGATATCAGCACTAGAATATGATGCCGCTGTATTCTCATTTCTTACTCTGCGAATATAGAGGCTAGAAGACCTGCTGTGCTTCGAAAAAAAATTCCTCTGATAAATATCTCCCTCATGGGCATATAAATACTGTGGTCTACATAAATAAGTTTTACAACTCAGATCTTGATGTAAGGCTTATTTTACTGGTCATACGACAGCTCCAACGCCATGATTCAGAAGGTTGAGGTTCTGCTATACACACCTAACAACAGCACGACATCGAAGGCGAAATTTAGATGGTATCTGTCCTCTACGTTCAGATGACTTTTATCTCTTACTCGGTAGATTAAGCACATAGGCCAAGGAAACAAGAGGAAATTGTGCACCGCGAAGCCCAGCTCTCATTCAATGGATGCATTTTTGTCAGGGTCACGAAGCGAGCACGGCGAAAAGGACCACGCGCTTAACGTTTCGTAACCGCATGGGTCCATTTTTCATGGATATACAGCGAGCCTATATTTATATACTCTACAAAAAGGTCAAAATATGCATTTAGTACGGGAAGTACTCGGATGGGTAGAAAACTATTAAGGTGCCAATCTCTCGGACGTTCTGTGGAGTCATGGGTTAAATTTTTTGGGGGAAAGAGCAAATATGCGCTTACCTATGGATCGTAATAATTCAGTTTTGGGACATCAGGTACCAAGAACATGGCAGGTGGGTCGACCTAAGTGCCACACACATGTTCAACTGAGCGACGATCCAACGGTTACGAGGTCACTGCGCACCTTGTCCCATCGTTCGAGGTCACTTGGCCCCATACTTGGCATACGCGTGCCAAGATGAAACATATTTGTGTTGTTGGTCGTCGTTCCTCCTTGCTTATCGGTACCCCGGCCACGAACCGTTCGCCGTGTGTTTAGCCTGCGGGGTAACGAGGTAAGTACAAGAATTCGATTTGATTTGGAGAAAGGCTTCTTACGTTGCCATGAAGGAGATTGCATAAACTGGTGAACTGGGATCAGTAAAAGCGGAAAATTAGGGGGAAAACCAAGAATAAATCTTACGCTTGCTCAGAATGAAATATGTAGCAACGAAGGACAGGTTGGTAGGCGGCATTACCCGGTACTTCGTGTTTCAATCAGTACTTGCCAGGACCCTGCTATGAAGAAACACTCACCAAGATCAATACGGAAAGACTGATCGTGCTATAACGACTGCATAAGCGACAGGCTTAAAATGTCTGAACTGACATCGTACCTTGTCAGCACCCCAGTATTAATGGCGTAGGCACACAAGCTATTCACAAGACTGTCTGATCTGTCATGACGGGAAAAAAAGAAACCACATGAGTTAAGAAGCCAAGGGAAGATAAAAATATCGCGCATACGAATGTAGCCCAGTCCTTAGACGAGTGAGGAAATAACAAAGAGCAGCTGCTGTCACCACATCCGTGAACAAGCCGACAGAGATTGATATCGTTCCTAAGGTCTATTGAGTGCTTTGTTAGTACCTGTAACGTGGAGCCAAAATATGATGAATTTTACCAAGAGATGCTGTATGGTAAAGATGCTTGGAAGTAGGAAAGCTTTTATCGTGAAAGCTGAATGTGGAAGGCAATGAGGTCGATGTCGATTGAGGGAGAATTTACACACGTACCCATTGAGAGACCTGCGAAGCACCAGAAGTAGGTGTAAGTCCTTCGCCACCAGCAACTGACGTCGAATATCGCAAACTAACCCAGTTGAGAAAAGGTAGACACCAACTGTCGATATATCGTCAGTCAATGGCTCCATGATATTATACAGAAACCTTACAATGACGGCCGTGATCCAGACGTTTCGTTCACTGACTGTAGTTGGATCAATATTGGGAGAGCAAACATCGAATTGGAGAACTGACACCGCCAGACACGGAAACCAAAGTAACTGAAAATATTTTGGAGACCCGTTGAGATGATTGAAATGGGGAGAGATAGTTGGACGGTACTGACGCTTTGACAATGGCGCCAACAACACCCTAGATATGTTCGTGTCAGTGACTCAAAATCCATGCGTACATAGTCCACATACCCCAAGTGTTTGTTGCAGCTGATTTCAGACCGAACACTCAGCATGGGAAACCAACGAGCAAAGTCATGAAGACATACGATGAATGACCTACACGCGATAGGGTGAGTGATGACTGACAAGGACAGAGAGACGTGCGCTCACCAAGTTGTGGAGCCTTGAATAAGGGCAGTCGGGTTGGCGAAGTTGGATATGCTGTAGAAATATACAACATGGCCAATGAAACATTGGTCCGCGGTCTCCAATAGCCTGTCCATATAACACTTTAGTTCTTCCTTTTATGCGAGGCTCAAAACCCCAATACCAAATCAACACAACCTATACCAGGCCCAGAGAATATGAACGCAGTTCGAAGCATATAAGATAGTTGGTACTCACCAAGTACTTGAAAAGTGGCCTATCACCTGGATAGTTTCTAAAGTAGGAGAATATTTGGGAAACGAGGATACCATAGATTCCACAAGAGACGGCGAAGCCGATGAAAAGTGCGCCCAGGGTGCTGTCTATGACACCCTGTGTAACACGAACACCCTCCAAATCAGAAGACATACTGAAAGACTGAGGTAAATGAATGAAGGCGCGACAGCTCGCGAGGGTTGGGGGTCGACAGGAACGGCGGAACCTCCAATTTGACTTCACCCTCGATAGTTAAACGCGCTCCGTTGACTGTCGGATGCAATAATTATATTCCGGGCATCGTGATTGCGGGATCCTATGTAGTATGGAAGACCTACCATGCACCATGCGGTAGTAAGGGGAGGGAAAGTGGCGAGCACATGGTTGGTTGACAAGAAGCGGCGTGGGCGATGTGTCCGTCGATGCTAACTTCACTGGGTGCCTCCATCACACGTCTACCATGATGGCCGTGGTACATGAATAAAAGGATGTAACGCTGTCGACTTGATTTCTAAGAATAACCCAAGTCCCTAATGTATTAGCAATGGCTGTGGGGCGTCGACCGGGTCTCAGTCTGCAAAATGAAACGGTAAGGGGCTCGGAACAGCCAACCCCGCAACAAACCATGTACTCGAAGCATCCAATGACAATGGAATACTTATCCGACTCTAATACAAACGAGTGGCACCAACAGTGGGTTGATAAGTAAAAGTCTACATAACGTAATTATAGATACAGTTCGTTTTATGACAGCGATAGGATTATAACGAGGGAGGAATCAAATTATAAATTTGACAATGCATGTAGTTGCTCAAACCGTCGAGAAATTTTTAGGCCGTTTCGGTACCTGTAGTTGATGCGCTGAGGGGAGTTCGCTGTCGGAACAAGACCAAAACTCACCAAGGGCGGCAAGTGGTTTACGTCATCCATCTCCATCTCCATCTTCACAGAGACTTCTTGAAGAACACCGATTTCCACACTCTTTGTAAACCAAACAGGTGTACTGGAGTGTTAGCGGACGCATCGCTGTTGGAAAGGGCTAGCGCTGACCTTGGTGGCCAAATGTTTTGATGTATCTTGGCTATGTGTTGGACGACCATGATTTGGCGAGAGGATGAAGGCGCCATTATGTGCGTTGCTGGTATTCGTCGATCCTTGATCTGTCCCTCGACCACGGATTACTCGACGGGTATTCAGCGTACACAGGAATGAAATAGCGTATACTGGAAACCGCGATCTGGGTCAGTAAGCATCGAGAGACGTGGTTGGAGTAAGCTTACGCTTTCCGAGCGTGAAGTAGGTGCCCATGAAAGATAAGGTTCCTGGGCGTGCATCGTACTAAGGGGCTCGATGAGCGTTTGGAAAACAGGATGCAAGAAATTTGCTACTAGAATTATTGTGAACAGACCAACAGCGCTGAGAAGGACTGCGTGAGAGAAAAGGTAATGAAATGGAAGAGCGCCCATACCCTGTGAGCGCGCCGGTGTTAACCGCGTAGATGGTGAGTGTCTTGATTAAATTATCAGACCTTGAGAATCGCTCAGTCAGAAGGATAGAAGAAAATCATTGCCGACGGAAACTCACTGGCGAAACCCCGTCCGTAGTTGTCGCAAGTAGTAACATAGTGCTGCGGCGACAAGGAAGTCCGTTAGAACCCCTGCACCTAGAGCCAAGGACGCCACAACCTATAAGTTGCATATATGTGAGCTGTTTTTCATACGCCAGCCAGTACCTAGAAGCCCCACCATCAGCCTGTCTGCCAGATATAGTTTGTTGAGCGCAAATCTAAGTCGCCGTCAGATCATTCAAAATGTTAGGCACCCATGCGAGACTTACGCCCTGACGCAATACACTGTTTGAAATTGGTTATATTAGCATATGCGTTCCTGGTAACCAGAATAGACTTGTACCAATGGCAAGAGCAAGTTGAGTCACGACCATAAACACCTGCTTAGTCGTCAGATCGGTCGAGCGTGAAAAAAATGATTTATGCGCACAATTGCTCCTGTGATGTAGGTGTTTCGTTTGCTGACTACGAACATTTAGTTTGAGCCAGACAGAATACAAAGATGGAACATACATTTCCAGACGCGCAATGCAAAACAACTTGAATCCATACATGAGTTACGGAATACTTCCTTTATCTCAAGACGAAGACAGACCTCTTTACGATAGTCCCCACTAGACACTGTGTTTACGTTGAGTTTGACTGCTTGATCGACAGCCAGATTGAAGAGACTCACCCCCACAGCTGTTTGAATCTAATGGCGAGGACGTCCGTCAAGATCGAGCTCTCCTGAGGAGTAAATAACTTACGATAAGTGTCCTGAATGGTATTTAGTGCAAGGGTGCATTGAATGGGTGAGATAGCTCACCAGATTATATCACCTTGAATGATTACCAACACATTATTGAAATTTCTGGTGCGCTTGATCAGGATCTAGCCTGTAATTTGAAAGCCAGAAAAAAAGACCAACGTGACAGTGTAGTAGTAGACAGAGTATCCGACGAAGAATTGGTCCAATAGCTCTAGTGACCTACAAAGCCTTCAGAGACGCGCCAGTTGTTGTTGCTAAAATGTATACCACAATAAAACGACCTAACTTTTTGTCAGTATTCAACTATGGACGCGTCGTAAGTATGAGGCTTACCAAATACTTGTAGACGGGTTTGTCGAGAGGATACCGGTTAAAATAAATATATACCTGAGTAGTGAAGATTCCAAAGACGACGCAGGAGATACTGAATCCTATCGAGAGTGGTCCGAGCGTGTCGTGAGTAGAGAGATTAGGAATCATGGTAGATATCGGCTATGGGTTCTCCAGAAATCGACAGGCGCCAGGCGAGGGCAGATTTACGCGGGCTGCGTCAGGTCGCGTGAAAGAACTAGCGAACTTATAGAACTGTGAATGTTGGATCGCGGACCCTTTCGTGCACTGCCGTTCAAATTCTTATGTGAAAGCCAAGTCGGTGCCGAGGTGGATCAACCGGGGATCAGCATGTGGTCAGTAAATGAGACCTGACATTTTTCTGGGGCAAGGTGGAACAGCTCTTATCTGCGCAGCCACACATGAAATTTCGTATGTATAGGTTAATGTTACTGGCTGAGGTTTCAAATTTCAGGACTAGGTGGTGAACAACAAATGGGGGAATTACTTAGTGTGAGCGGTCCTCCGGTTTCCTCTGGTTTCCTGCACCTCCAAGCGCATGTACTATGTACTATGTCAACATCCCCACTCCGTTTGAACGTACAGCTGGCTCGGTAACTTAGTGAATACCCAGCAGTCAAGTGCCGCACATCCGACTGTAGTTAACGATCAGCTCTACGCTTAAGCGTTGGAATTTTGAAACGTTGAACGTTGATAGACGTTGACCATTAACTTGAACCTCACCGCGGCCACCAGGAAGGGATAGAGGTAGTGTTGCCGCGACTCAGGTCCCTGACTCCCTGTAAAAAGAATTCGAAGCACGAGCATGACCAATAGCATTTACATAAGATTTACCCACGCTGGGCGCTCAATCGAAGGTCAGGGACCGGCATCGTTGAAAAATATTGTACTCCTTGGCCTTATAGCTATGTTCAGCATATAGAAGATGGGACAGATATTTCCCCCTTTTCTGAGATATATCAACTCTCCGCTGATCGTAAAGCACCGGAATCAGGCGATGACCTTACTTCAGGTTGTCTCTAAAATTGAACACTACTTGAGCTTTATCCATCAAACTGGCCAACGAACACTTCTTTTACAGCGAAGTGAATAGGTCAAGTTTCTATCACAGTCAATCATGTATGCCACGTGAGGATGATTATAAACGCCTAAATCCCACTTCGGGCGCTTATCGCCGTTTGTGGCGCAAGTCGTTCCCCTAGTGTGTACTGACCGCAATCTATCTGCAAACATATGTATTTAGAATTGCCATGTATTTGTGTGTTCATGTTCTCATACGTCAGATCGAATTCCTATACAGTAGCTCCTAGGGTAATAAGATACAGTGCTCTCCTACATCTGAAATTATCCACTTGTGACTGGTGGTACTAATACAGAATTCTGAGGGCAATCGCGTTGAACAAAGGCCATTATATAAGTGAAATGTACTAAGACAAAGGTACATACAGACTAAGAAAGTAGATGATTCTGAAAGTGAGATCTAGTGAGACGCAAAGTCTTGTCGATGCGACGGAATACACGTGCGTGCCCTACGTTGCGTAGGTGGGGAAAGGGAATTTTGATCCCATCGCCGATTGTTGTGAAAGGCAGATCTGGCTAGTATGAGTGATATTACCAATGAGTAAGTCAGCAGTGAATTCGCTCATGATATAATCGGCACTGGGAGAGTTGAAGATGCGGATGGAAGCGTTTGTCTGATTGGAGCATGTTCAAGCTGAGGAGTTTTACGACCATCAGCTATGAAAATTGGCCGATGACATGGCTGAGGATTAGGGGGTTGAAAATTTTCAATCGAAATTCAGACTCTCACTGATTTATATAGATGGTTCTGGAACATATGTTTCACCAAAGAAAAAGCTTAAGGTTGAAGGAAGTGAGTTTGTACTAGGCGCTAAAACGCTGCAGTAAGTTCAACATCTTGATAGATAAGACCGAAGGCGTCTACCTGGACACAGCCATATTGTCAAAAAATTCACAATTTTATGAGGGACATCGCATAGTTATAGATTTGTAAGGATCCTCCGAAAGTTCAAAGTCCAGAGGAGACACGTGCGAGAATCAGGAAAAGATGAGCGTACATTCAAATTGTGAAAATCATCCATGGACGTCCCGCCAACGGTATATGGGAAACTCAGCCAATTTGTTTTCGCCACTTCAATAGACGCAAAAGGCCGAGTTCACAATGGTTGTTTCATAGAGTATGACATGAAAGTTCGCCAGATATACACGGGGCATCCAACCCGTCGCCTGGACTCCATCAAGCATGGACGTCGCGCTGGGCTTAACATTGCAAGTGTACGGCTATCAGTATACGAGGCAGTGCTTACTTAGGGTCCACGGAGAATGGCGGTAGTGGGGTAAGTATAGCGAGGTCAAAGCCGGCCTCTCTATTGAGAAACGGGTGGGACATACCGGTAAGCCCACGCACAACAAAAAGTCCGGGCTGCCTCATTATAGGATAAGATTACGGAGCGATACCCCATGAAAAATACATAAAAATGTTGCGTCCTTTTAGCCGACGCGCGTCTCTCTTGTCAACGTACACATTCATGCGTCAAGACTCGCCCGTCTCCCACCCGCCCACTCCCTTTAGTGTTTGTTACAGCCCTCCTTGATTCCCCAAGCACTCAGGCCTCTGGCCGTTTGACTTCCCTGCAACGCGGTTTCTCTGAGCGCCCATTCTCAAGCGCCCGTGCTGAACATCGCGTTCGGAAGTCACATGCTCCCTCTTTTAGGCAATTTTTGTGCCACCGCCAGAGCCCTCCCTAGCCCTCCGCACACCAAACTATTCGGAAACAGTTTTCATCCTGCGTTCAACTTGAGTGTAGTAGCGGTCGGGTGCAATCAAACGTTGATACCTTATTATGTCGAAATGTTACGAATATAGTTTACCTCAATACGAAGATGTAAGCGACTACATCTATAGCTAGGTACAACTGGTTCAGATTCATTATAATCACTGAGATTGATGGGTAAACTTGGTAACTCGACCGGTCGACCTCTCACCGCATGTGTCTATGATGCGATTTCTGGATTCCGCTTATGGCTTGAAACCACATTTCACTGCATAGTTGAATCAAAGTAATCAACGATGAAGACTTCTGCCTTATGCCAGGCCGCTCGCATGAGCAGAATTCCTCGAGCTTGAGCCAGGAACAGTTGTCAAGAATAAATATTAAGTGCAGCATAAGGACAGCGGAGTCTACAAGTACAGTACACGTAAAATGCAACGACGATCAAGGAGCAACACGAGCGCTAATCAGGCATTGTTACTTCTTCCGCGGCTTCTTACTATTACTTTCCCCTTTTTCATCACCCTGGAGGATAAATATTGCTAAGAATCTAAAAATGCCCTCAAAGATAGATCGCCCACCTTGCGTTTTGTGCCTTTCCCACTGGCAGCACCTTTGCCCTTGTCACCTGCCTTGCCTTTGGTAGGAGGAGCTTTCTCCTTGGGCTTCACGGTGAAGAAGCCGTCCAAACGCCCTTGTTGTTTTGTATTCAGGAACTTTTGGAGCTTCTCAGCGCCTTTGCGTACGCGTTCCTCGCTTAGAACAAGGTCGATCAGTTAAACTAGGGCGGGAGCGTCCTGAGCACATGTGGTAAGCCACTCACTTAAAACCTTTCTCTGTTACCAAGAACTGAACGAGTCCGTCAACGTCTGGGTTTTTCCATTCGAGCTAAATGGCAATGGAAATGACATTCAGTCAACCACCGATAGGAAACAGCCTCTAGCTACTCACCTCCACCTCATCCGCAGGCAAAACATCCGGTTTTTCGAAGATCTTCTTGGCGTCCTCCCAAGGCCATTCTTCCGGAAACATCACGCCGCCCTTGCCCTTACCTTTCCCTTTGGTTTTTGTCTTCCCAGCGGCTTTCTTCTTGGGAGTCTCAGCCTTGGGCTTTTCTTTGTTATCCTCGTCGTCTTCGTCAACATCTGGCATCTCAACGTCTGATGTAGGAGCATGCTCGTCCACCTCCGATGCAGCAGCTTCAGAGTCAGATTCGGCAGCACGTGCCGCTGCAGCTTTCTTGCTCTCAGCCCTGTGATAGAATTAAATGGGGGTAGCATTCAAGAGAATAAGAGGGAAAACATACTTTTCGCGTAGGTGTTTAACTACCTCTTTCAAGTTTCCATGTTCCTTGATCAGCTTGAGTGCCGATTTTGGACCAACACCTTTGATGGGTTCTAGGTAATCACACCCTAGGAGTATGCATAGCTCGACAAACTAACACAATCAATCGGTGAGCAAAAGCGAAGAGGTAGAATGATATGACTTTGCTACTCACCTGGCTCATACTCATATCGAGACCTTCTAGAGCCACTTGCAAATTAATCTCACTAATGGGCTGTTTCTTTGCCTCAGAGAAGGTGAGATGACGGAACAATATAGGCGCCTTAAAGGTTAAGGTGTCCATATCTTCCGACCCGGCTGCGTACACCTACATGACGCTTAGCTATATGACCACCAGAATACATGCCTGCATGGCGCGTACCTTCCCTCCTCGAGCCAGCTCGGCACATTGCGCCTCAGCTTCTGACGGTGCCTAAGGTGAGTCTGGTCAAAAAAAAAACGAATCTGCGGAAAGAAGGAGCAAAGGGACATACAATAACAACTGGGATGCCCATGAGCCCTAGTAACCGTCTACACTCCTCATTGTGCTCGCGCGTCACTTTCACTGTCCTCCGCGAAAACCGGTCCAGGTCCTCAGCAGTTCCCGTTTCCTTGGCTTCTTCACCCTCCGCTTTCGCCTCTTCGCGCTTCTCGAAACGTTTTGAGAGCTAAACGCGACATTTCTCTCAGGACCACCCAGCTCGACAAACCAATAAGCCACTTACCACTCCTTTCTTCATCTCCGGTGGTTTTCCATCAAACACATACGCAGGCTTGATGCCATTCTCCACTATTCGAATTGTCCGATAGAAGAACCCCATTAAATGACTCGTCGTCTCGCCTGCGTCGTTCGTGAGCATTTCACCGTCCTTTTGGCGAACTGCGATGAGGAACTGGTAGATGGACATGGAAGCGTCGATAGCGACTTTTCTTCCAAACAGGGTTTTTATTTCATGCTCTTTGATAGCATTGGGTGCGTGTTCCTGGAGCAAAGCTGTGAGACCTTTGATACCCATGGTGGTGACGAAAGTGGTTGG
>Ga0247741_1000739_pt1 | contig 17900 bp, 18 predicted proteins | sample UWRJL213509R2_FD_180945 | JGI IMG/M metagenome (GOLD analysis project Ga0247741, IMG submission 180945) | Plant litter microbial communities from Arlington Agricultural Research Station in Wisconsin, United States - UWRJ-L213-509R-2 | ecosystem: Environmental > Terrestrial > Plant litter >... | reverse complement strand
AAGCAATAAAAAAACAAAGTTGTTTTTTTGGTTATATATCTATTTTGGTGCGTATGAGGTTTTAAGGCTAAAAGAAGTATCGTTTTTATAATTATCAGTAAAAGAGAATAACTGGGAAAGAATTAATATCACTTTTGCAAAAATCACCAGTCGTCAGTTTCTCAATAATTTATATGTAACCGGATATTATTTTTATTAATGACTTGCGCGTCATTTTTTGCGCTAGACTCCAATAAATAATGGTCAGCGCAGGTTGGTTTTAGTGTCACCTTGCAGACTGGATGAGTCTACACCGATGCCTGGAAACGAAAACCATGATGATTGGTTTTGTGCGAAAGCTTATAGTGATTTTTACATTAACCTTTGCGTCAACTTATGCGAACGCAATTGAGGTGGTTAAATACATTGCCAATAATTCAGGTATTGCAGAAGATTATTATCTTGAGGTTTTGGAAACGGCTCTCAAAATTACTGAGCCTAAATATGGTGCTTATAGAATTGATTTCACTCACGAGCAATTATCTTCTGAACGAAAACACGATTTATTAATTGCTGGTGAGCGCCTGAACATTGATCGCATTGTGGGTTTTCACCAGCCCACCGGACGACGTAGCGCATTGCTGTATATCAACGTACCTTTGTTGCGTGGCTTTATGGGTTATCGCATTGCGCTTATTCGCAGCCAAAGTCAGGCACGTTTTGATCAAGTTAATAATCTGAATGATTTAAAAAAAATATCGTTAGGTTTAGGTAAAGGGTGGGAGGGATACATCTACAAGGAAAATGGCTTTACCGTAAATGAGCCACTTACTTTTGATTCATTATTAAAAATGCTTGCGGGTAAGCGCTATGATTTCGTTCCGCTAAGTGTTATCGAGATTGAGGATACTTATGACATTGATCCCGAACCAATCGATAAGTTAGTGCCCGAGCAGCATTATTAATTCACACCGAGCTGCCCAATTATTTTTATGTTAGCCCACAAGTTCCAATATTGGCTGAGCGTTTAACCCTGGGCTTAAAAACCATGCAGGAAAACGGCAGCCTCAATAAAATATTTGAAAAGCACTTTTCGGCGCGATTAAAAAGACTGGATTTAAAACATCGAAAAATTATTGAAGTTCCGAATTCACAAGATGATGGCAGTTTAAAATTTCTGGAATTTAATGCGCTGGAAAAATATTAAGCTTTTAAAACAATAAAGGCGCAGTTGCGCCTTTATTGTTTAGGTTTTAAAAACTATTTCTAACTACTTCTTTTTATCAAGATCAGCAATTTGCTTTTGCAAACCTTTCAATGAAGCCTCAACGCTTTGCATAGGTGTCAAACCGGCTGGATAAACTTCTTGCTCTACGGTTAACCATAGGGTGCCACCAATGGTGCGGTTAGCAACAATCAACGCTTTCCAATCAGTAGTATCTTTACCAATGATGGGGTCTTCTTTATTGCCTTCATCTGGCGCAGCTGCTTTGTAGTGAGTGGTAATCGTGCGGCCGGGATAATGTTTAATGATGTCTACCGGATCTTTACCTGCAACTTCAGTCCAGCCCACATCTTGTTGTAAGACTACGGAGGCTGGTGTGTTTTTAGCAATCACATCCCACGGCGTTGTATCACCAGTGTTAAGCATTTCTTGTTTGTGGTTGTGGTAGCCAGTGTGGATACCAAGCGGCGCCAGTTTAGCTTCAATAGTGCTCAATTCTTTAGCGATTTCTAATGCGCCTTCAGCGGTATTTGCACGCTTATCAAAAGGAATGATCAACATATTGCAGTCGATGGCTTTATAAAATGCCACCGTCTTATCAAAATTTTCTGGCGAAAGTTTGTCAAAAGGAACGTGCGCTGCCGATGCTTTCAAACCGGTTTTGTCGAGGAAAGCTTTAAGACCTTTTGCATCATCGGCATATTTGCCAAAGCTGCCAGCGAACTCCACACCTTGAAAACCATAAGCTTTTAATTGCTTTAAAGTGCCTTCAAAATCTTTATTAACGTCATCTTTAATCGACCAAAGTTGAACGCTTAATTTTGGTTGAGTTGGTGCTGCGGCTTGAGTGTAGCTCGCCAAAATTGCAGCACTGGAAACCAATGCAATTGCCAGAGATTTTTTTAATTTCATAATCAATTCCTAATGAAGTTATTCGTGGTTAACCCGGTTGTTTTTCCTCTCGATTTCCTTCTCCTCGTTGGAGATGGTTAGGGTGAGGGCGTTATACTTTTCCAAGCTTTAATTGTTTTACAGCATAGTCGCAAGCGCGTGCGGTGATAGCCATATAAGTTAAGGACGGATTTTGCCAGGCAGAAGAGGCCATGCAAGCGCCATCAGTAACAAATAAGTTAGGCACATCGTGCGCTTGATTATAGCCATTGAGCACAGATGTTTTTGGATCTTTGCCCATGCGCGCAGTTCCCATCTCGTGAATGGATAAACCTATAGGCCACTCGGATGGCGATGCATTGTGTTTAACAATATCTTTAGCGCCAATTGCCTCTAAAATTTCAGCGGCGGTGTTGGCAATATCTTCACGCATTTTAATATCGTTTTCGGAATAGGCGCAGTCAATATGCAATTGCGGCATTCCCCATTTGTCTTTTTTGGTGGGATGTAAGGTTACGCTGTTTTCATAGCGCGGTAACATTTCGCCTGAGCCTGATAAACTAAACGTCCAGCCGCCCGCTTTTTTGATCGAGTTTTTAAAGTCGACACCGAAGCCATCTTGATTGGCAAAGTTGCCCCATGCTTCACGCGATGCGCTGCCACTCAACGCATAGCCGCGCAAGAATTTTCCGTACTTTTCAGTTACGTTGCGAAACCTCGGCATATAAGGCCCAGTAGGGCGACGACCGGAATAATATTCTTCTTCAAAACCGTCAATGTGCCCGGACGCACCCACAGAATAAAGATGGTCCATTAAATAATGACCCAAGGCGCCAGACGAATTCGCAATACCGTTCGGGAAAGTTTCACTCGTTGAGTTGAGCATAATTTGCGTGGTGCCAAGTGTAGACGCGCAAAGGAAAATAATTTTTGCAAAATATTCGCGCGTTTCCAACGTTTCACTATCAATAACTTTTACGCCTTTAGCGCGTTTGGTTTTCGCATCGTAAATAACGCTGTGAACAACGGCGTCAGTTGCAATGCTGAGATTGTTGGTCTTGAGTGCTGCGGGTAGTGTGGAACTTTGTGTGGAAAAATAAGCGCCGAATGAACAACCTTTTTGGCATTCATTTCTCGCCTGACAAGGGCCACGACCTTGCTCAAGATGTTGTGGCGCAGGCACAGATAAATGCGCACAGCGGCCCATAATTAATTTGCGATCGGTATATTTTGCTTCAATACGTTTTTTCATTTCTTTTTCAACGTTATTGAATTCAAATGCGGGCAAAAATTCGCTATCGGGCAAGACGGGAATATTTTCCTTTGCACCGCTGATACCAGCATGCTTTTCTACATAGCTGTACCACGGCTCCAAATCTTTATAGCGAATTGGCCAATCAACGCCATGGCCGTCGGCAGCGTTCGCACCGAAATCCAAATCGCTCCACCGGTAAGATTGGCGATGCCACAACAAAGATTTTCCACCTAATTGATTGCCGCGAATCCAGCTAAATGGTCGGTCGGCGGGCGTGCTGTAAGGTAGGTCGCGATCATTGCCGTAAAAATGTTTGGTGGCGTCATTAAAAGCATAATTCTGACGTTGGATATAATATTGGTCTTCTACCAATTGCAAATTAACTTTGCCGCGATTTGCCATCTTCCAAGTGGGAACGCCTTCGCCGATATAATCCTTACGGTGTTCAACCGCGCGGCCGCGCTCAACCATTAAAACCTTCAAGCCTTTTTCAGTTAATTCTTTTGCTGCCCAACCACCGGTAATGCCGGAGCCAACGACAATTGCATCAAAAATTTGCGTCGATTTTTTAATATAAACATTATTATCCATTGCTACACCTATTGGATTGATCTGTGTTTAGCGAAACTCAAACATTATTTTTTTAGTTGAGGGCCCAGGCTTTACCAACTTTGGCAAAGGGGAAATTACCTTGATAGCCGCCTGGAATTGCTAAATAGGCGAGCTCCTGTGTGGCACCGACTTCGGAGGTGTAGTAGCCAAATAATGTGAGCGATTTAAATTGTTTGAAGAAGGTTTTGTCTTCTGCATTGAATCCCAGCTCGGATTTTTCAATGGCAGTTAGCAGCTGAATATGTTGCTTATGAGTTGCCGCTAAAAATACTTTGTGGAATTTTTCTTCGGACACCACATCGATTTTTTTCAAACCAATTAAAAATTGTTTCTGCTCATCTTTGCTTAAGCATTCCGCTAAATAATTATCGATAAATCCATGCACATTAACCGCGAGCGCACCTGGAGTATCTGTAGTAGGAATAATTAAATCTGCAATCTGACCTGTCATTTGCAATTGGTCAGCAGTGAGAAATTTGGTGGTGAGCGGCATGGTGCCTTTAACGGTTGCGGCGAGAACATCCAGTGATTGCGCTGAGACGGTCAAACCAAACATCAGGGCCATTTGCTTCAGGGCTGTGCGGCGTGGGGCATCAATTTCAGGCCTCAGTGCGTCCGCGAGTTTATTGTTATGCGGCATTATTTATCTCCGAAATGTAATAAAAAAAGCTATTTTATTAATGTGTAAGTCTGGCGGCTGTTCAATAGTTCAAATCAGTGTCGGTAACCGTAAAGCGTGTAAAAGTCGTTGAAATACTGCGGTGTAAACGGTTACATTCGGCGCCTCACTATAACTATATCGGGCTGCAGCGTCTAGCAGCACTAAGAAAGTTGGAGGTTGCATGTCTAGTTTACGGTCAGGAAGTATTGGGTTGTTTTTAATGTTGCTGGCAGGGTGCACACAGCCGCAAACAACCTCTCATCAAATATCCCAGCCTGTTAGTGTCAGTCAAAAATCAGTAACTGACTCAGGCTTGAGTGATGCGCATGCTACCGCAGAAACTCGCGCCTTATATGTACATTTACAAAACATTAAAAAACATCACACACTTTTCGGTCAGCAAGATGCACTCGCGTATGGTTTTAAATGGAACGGTAATGATGATGCGAATAATTCTCGTGCAGATGTGAAAGATGTGACGGGTTCTTTTCCCGCAATTGTTGGTTGGGATTTGGGTGGGTTGGAATTAAATAATGAAAAAAATCTTGATGGCGTTAGCATGAAAAAAATGCGCACAGAAATTCAAGCAGTATATAAGCGCGGTGGAATTAATACAATTAGTTGGCACATGCGTAATCCTGTTAGTGGTGGAGATCCCGCCGATGAAACGCCCGCCGTAAAAGAAGTTTTACCCGGTGGAAGTAAACACGAATTATTTAAAACGCGATTGGATGCCCTTGCAACTTTTAACGAAAATCTTAAAGTTGGCGATACTTATATCCCTATTATTTTTCGCCCTTGGCATGAACATAATGGTGAATGGTTTTGGTGGGGCAAAGGCAATGCAAGCGAACAGGACTATATTGAATTATGGCGATTCACCATAAATTATTTGCGCAATGGAAAAAATGTTCATAACTTTATTTTTGCAATATCGCCCGATAGAAGTCGAATAAATTTGGAAAATTTCGAACAAGATTACCTTTACGCTTATCCAGGCAATGACTACGTCGATATTATGGGATTGGATAATTACTGGGATCTCGGCCATCCTGCAAACAAAGCCAGTGCTCCCGAGCAGCTCGAAAATTTTTCACAAAGCTTGACTAAAGTAGCTACTATTGCCAATGAACACCAAAAATTAGCGGCATTGACCGAAACTGGTTCTGAAGCAATTCCCAATCCTAATTTTTGGACTCAAGTATTACTGAAGGGCTTGCTCGCAAATGATCAATCACGGCAAACAGTCTATGTAATGGTGTGGCGCAATGCGACCAATGGTGGGTTTAACGGGCATCACTTTTATACGCCTTATGTTGGTCATTCCAGCGCAGAAGATTTTATAAAATTTAAGCAAGGTGATTTTGTTGTGTTTGAAGACGAGCTTCCTGTTAACTATAAAAATATTAATGCTAGGAGATAAAGAATAATGAAGTTTATAAAATGTATCTTGTTCTGTGCGGTAACTGCAGCCAGCTTTTCTGAAGCTGCAGAGGTTACCAAACCTTTGCCGGTTCATGCTGTGGGAAGAGTCGTACAAGAATCAGTTGATAAAAACCAAACACAATATACCTATTCGTGGCCCGGAATTTATTTTGAAGCAGAATTTACTGGGTCAACTGTGGATGTAAAATTAAATGACGATCAAAATATTTTGCAATTGATTGTAGATGATCAGGCACCGATTATTTTTAATAAGCCCGGTAAAAAAACTTACTCTGTCAATAATTTACCCAGCACCAAGCATCGCATTCGTCTGGAAAAACTTACTGAAACTCAATCAAGCAAAGGTGTGTTTGAAGGATTTTATATTCCCGTAAACGAAAAGGTTGGCAAGGTGAAAGATCGCAAGCACCAAATTGAATTTATCGGCGATTCATTTACAGTTGGCTATGGAAATACATCAACAAGCCGAGATTGTACTACTGAACAAGTTTACGAAACCACTAATACACAATTAGCTTTTGCGCCGCGAATTGCCAAACATTTTGATGCGGATTATCAAATCAATGCATCCTCCGGTTTCGGGGTTGTACGCAATTACAACGGCACCAGTCCTGATAAGAGTTTATTAAAACTTTATCCTTATACGCTTAATGACAACGGCGTTTTGTACAACGGTAAATGGACGCCGCAAATTATCGTAATCGGTTTGGGTACCAATGATTTTTCCACCAAGCTTAATCCCGGCGAAAAGTGGGATAACCGCGAAGCTCTGCAGGCGGATTATGTGGAAAACTACAAGGCTTTTATAAAATCATTGCGAGCGAAAAACCCAAATGCTTATTTTATTTTAAATGCATCCAAAGATTACAACGGCGAAATCCAATCCCAGGTTGAAAAGGTGATTGCAGATTTAAAAGCAAGTGGTGAAACGAAAATTGATAGTATTTTCTTTAGTGGTTTGGAATACGGTGGCTGTCACTATCATCCTTCGGTAAAAGACGATGAAACAGTAGCCAAGTTATTTATTGACAAAATTGAAGCTAATTTAAAATGGTGGAATTGATAGCAGCTATTTTTTCTCTTTCTTAATAATCAAAAGCCCGAACAATTACATTGCTCGGGCTTTTGATTATTAAGGCGGTTTAATTATTTTTTACTTTCTGATTTGTATGTGTAAGTATTGAAGTAGGATTTTTAATCAATAAAAAAGGTGAGCAAATGAATGCAAATGTAGTAAAACTAATAGGCTTGTTGATTTGTATTGGTGTGGTTGGTTGTAATTCAGTGAGGCCTGGCGATGGGAAACCATTGGGAAAAAATTCCTCCGGCGCTGTGTTAGATCCCACTGATGAGGCTAATCAATTGATGTCGCAGGGAAAATTTTCAGAGGCTATTAAACTTCTAACTCCATACGTTAATAACATGCCTGCGGGCTGGCAGTCGCGTATGGAAACTGCCGATAAAATAACGATTCATTATTGGGATCAAGAGCAATTAACCCAGTGTTTTGTTGTGGATGCTCTTGCTAATAAAAAAGTAGATGCCATTTTAGGTGGATCATATTCACGTGCTTATTATATGTTGGCTTTTAACTATCTCGAATTAAAAGATGCAAAAAAAGCAAATGACAATTTAGATAGTGGCTTGGCGCTAGAACCTGACTCAGCAATTATTCTGGGAGAAAAAGGAACTCTTTATCAAATGACTGGGCAGCCGGATTCTGCTGTAACGTTTTTTCAAAAAGCGATAGATACAAAAGGTTGTAAGTCTGATCGTGATATCGGAAAAGCTTACCGTGGTTTAGGAATTAGTTTAATTGATTTGGAAAAATTAGATGAAGCAGAAACAGCACTTTACACATCCCTAAAATATAGTCCTGATAATAAAATCGCGATTAATGAATTAAATTATATTGATAAGCTGCGTGATGGAAGCGCCAAGCAACCAATTTCTGATAAGTTGCAAAAAACCAAATAACCATTAAGCAATTTGTAGTGCAACAATAAAAAAAGCCGAGCTGTTTTGCAGCTCGGCTTTTTTCTTTACAGCGCCAAAAACTTAAACGTTATACGTCGACGAAGAAGTATTTCCGCCGCGACCAGTCCAGTTGGTGTGGAAAAATTCACCGCGTGGCTTATCTATACGCTCGTAGGTGTGTGCGCCGAAGTAATCGCGTTGTGCTTGTAGCAAATTAGCAGGCAAGCGTGCAGTGCGGTAGCCGTCGAAATAAGTTAATGCAGAGGTAATTGTTGGAGCGGGAATGCCGTTCACAATTGCAGCGGCAGCAACACGACGCCAGCCTGCTTGGGCTGCGTCAACAGTTTTCGCGAAGTAATCATCGAGCAACAGATTTTTCAATTCGCCATTTTTATCGAATGCTTCTTTGATGTTGCCAAGGAATGATGAACGAATGATACAGCCGCCGCGCCACATTAATGCGATGCCGCCGTAGTTCAAGTGCCAGCCGTATTCTTTCGCAGCTTCACGCATCAACAAATAACCTTGTGCGTAGGAAATAATTTTTGATGCAAAAACAGCGTTGCGCAAATCATCGATGAACGCTTTTTTGTCGTCAGTGATATTCACTGCTGGGCCTTTAATAACTTTTGCAGCTTCAACACGTTCAGCTTTTTGTGATGACAGGCAGCGTGCGAATACGGCTTCAGAAATCAGCGTGAGTGGCACGCCTAAATCCAATGCGATTACGCCAGTCCATTTACCAGTGCCTTTTTGGCCTGCGGTGTCGAGGATTTTTTCAACCAATGGTTCGCCATCGGTATCTTTGTACGCAAGAATGTCGCGAGTAATTTCGATCAAGTAAGAATCGAGTTCGCCTTTGTTCCACTCAGCAAATACTTCGTGCTGTTCGTCTGCGCTCAGGCCGACAACTTCTTTCAACAATTGGTAGGCTTCGCAAATTAATTGCATATCGCCGTATTCGATGCCGTTGTGAACCATTTTTACAAAATGGCCTGCACCACCTTCGCCAACCCAATCACAGCAAGGGCTGCCGTCATCAACTTTTGCAGCGATGCTTTGGAAGATCTCTTTTACAAATGGCCATGCTTTTGGTGATCCGCCTGGCATGATCGATGGGCCAGTTAATGCGCCTTCTTCACCACCAGAAACGCCGGTTCCGATAAATAAAAAGCCTTTGCTTTCAAGGTAAGCGGTGCGGCGGTCGGTGTCTGGGAAATGCGTGTTGCCGCCATCGATAATGATGTCGCCAGCTTCAAGATGCGGAATTAATAGCTCGATAAAATCGTCAACTGGTTGACCGGCTTTCACCATCAACATAATTTTGCGCGGTTTAGCGAGTGATGCCACCAGCTCTTCAATGGTGTGTGCTCCGCGAATCGTTTTGCCTTGCGCGCGACCGGCGAGGAAATTATCAACTTTATCAACAGTGCGGTTAAATGCGGTGACTGTGTAGCCTTTGCTGGCCATGTTCAGAATCAGGTTTTCGCCCATTACGGCGAGGCCAACCAAGCCTATATCGGAAAGTGGTTTCATAAAATTCGTAGCCTATCGTCTGTGGTTGATACATCAGGGTTGAGACTTGGGTGCGACCGAAGCTTAAGCCTTGCGCGCTGTGTTGCGGTGATGTGCAAGTTTAAACACCCTTTGTATTGCGGCTTCGCTACCTGTTGATGACGAGCGGCGCGATGCTCTTTTGGGGGCGCTATTATTCCTGTTTGCGCGCAAAATTAATAGTGAAAATCCCATGACTTGTGGCTATGCGCTTGATTGAATTTGGTAATTGAGGCGATAAGCGTTGGCACTTCGTGCACCCAGTTAGGGCTGAATTGCTCTGGAGGTGTTTTGAATCTTGCGTTTACGGCGATAATTTGGCTTTGCCTGCTGCCCCAAAGCCCAATCAATGTGCTCCTGCACCAGCGCCGATACCGTCGGCCTTTTTGCATTGAGCGCGGCGATAATAGTGGCATCACTCGGCGCATTACCAAGCCCTATGGCAATATTCCGCAACCAGCCCTCATAACCAATCCTACGAATCGCAGAGCCTTCGGTATTTTTCAGATACTCGGCTTCGCTCCAATTAAAGAGCGTCACCAAGTCACTATCGGCCAAACCGTGACGCGGTAAAAAATCGGTTTCGCCGGTGAATTGCGCATATTTATTCCAGGGACAAATCGCCTGGCAATCATCGCAGCCGAAAATGCGGTTGCCGATTGGCTCGCGAAATTCGAGCGGGATCGTGCCTTTATTTTCGATGGTGAGATAGGAAATGCAACGGCGAGCATCCAATTCATAGGGCTGCGGAAATGCATCGGTAGGGCAAACTTTCAAGCACGCAGAACATTCACCGCATTGATTTGGCTGTTCAGATTGGTCGACCGGTAAAGGCAGAAACGTAAGAATTTCGCCCAGAAAAAACCAGCTGCCCGCGTTGCTGTTAATGATTAGCGTGTGTTTGCCGCTCCAGCCCAACCCTGCCTTTTCGGCAAGAGGGCGCTCCATTACTGGCGCGCTATCCACAAAGGCGCGGTTCAGCCATTCGTGTTGTTTGGGATAATCGGCGGGCAGGGCATCATCTATTTGTTTGGCGAGCACGCTTAAGCGTTTACGGATGAGTTTGTGATAATCGCGGCCCAGCGTGTAGCGTGAAATATAAGCTTTGGTCGGATCTTTTAAAATTTTGATTTGCTGTGTATCGCCCGGCAAATAATCCATTCGCACCGAGATTACCCGCACCGTACCCGGCACTAAATCAGCAGGGCGCGAACGCTTATTGTCGTGGGCCGCCATCCACTCCATGGTGCCGTTGTAACCTTTGGCAAGCCATTCCTTTAGGCGGATTTCAGCATCGCCCAAATCTATATCAGTAACTCCCACCTGCTGAAAGCCAAGCTCGCGTCCCCAGACTTTAATGTCAGCGGCGAGTTGGTTTAAGTCGAGGGAATTGGGCATGACGAAATTCTGAAGTTGATTAAACGCTATTTTGCCAGAACCGCAGGCTTATATCCGCATTCTGCGATTATAGGTTTAGTTATTGAGAATTATAAAGTCAGATTCTGCTAGTTTTAGTCATCGTACAACTATCGACAGGCATCAGCAAAAAAAGGATGTTTTAAATAAGTTTATAAAAATAACTTGCTATTAAATAGCGTGCTATATAATATTGATTCGCTAGCTAAGAGTTTCACAGACTAAGAGTTGAACAAACATGGCGCTACCAGAACATCAATTACTCGATAACCAGTTGTGTTTCGCGCTTTATTCAACGTCGCTGGCGATGAATAAGGTGTATCGCAAGCTGCTACGCAAACTCGATTTAACTTACTCGCAATATATTGTGATGTTAGTGTTGTGGGAGCGTGATGGGCTAACCGTTTCAGAAATTGGCGAGCGATTGTTTCTGGATTCGGCAACCTTGACGCCATTATTAAAGCGTATGGAGCTGTCCGGTTTGTTGACGAGATTGCGTGCTGAAAATGATGAGCGCCAGGTTATTGTTTCGCTGACAAAGCAGGGGCGTAACCTGAAAGAAAAAGCGCAAGATGTTCCAACTGGCGTAATGTGTGCGGCAGATTGCTCGGTAGAACAATTGGTGGGCATCAAAAAAGAGTTGGAAATGTTGCGAGCAAAATTAAATACCAATGCGTAAATCTATTTGTAAGTAGTTTTAGTGATTTCTATTTTTTTGATTTACTTGAATATTGTTTAAGCAAGATGCAAACAGGGCTGTAAAAGCCTTTTTTATTAACCAAATAAGTAGTTCGCTATTTAATAGCTTGCTATAAATAATTCGGGTGAGTAATTTCATCCACAACTAAAAGTCTGGAGTGAATTATGTCTATTGAAAAAGTTCTTTATCGTGCAGAAGCAGAATCAACCGGTGGCCGCGATGGTCGTGCAGTTTCGTCAGATAGCGCTTTGAATGTAAAGCTGTCTACCCCGCGCGAACTTGGCGGCGCAGGTGGTGATGGTACTAACCCTGAACAACTTTTTGCTGCGGGTTATTCAGCGTGCTTTCTTAGTGCGCTAAAGTTTATTGCTTCCCAAGGAAAAATTACCTTGCCTGCAACTGCCTCAGTTAAAGCAAGTGTGGGCATTGGCCCAATACCAACTGGCTTTGGTCTTGAGGTGGATTTACAAATTTCGTTGCCAGATTTTCCACGCGATCAAGCGGAAGCATTGGTAGAGAAAGCGCATACCGTTTGTCCATATTCAAATGCAACTCGCGGCAATATTGAAGTTCGTTTAAGTATCGTATAAGCAGGTTCGCTGGTTATTATTTCTGCAAAAAAAGGGAAGGCGCATGTTTAATCGTTGCGGCCTCCCGTTTTTATTTTGTAACGATTTGTATATAGAACATTACAGGAGAATGATTGTCTGTTTACACTGGGTGCTGTAATTCAGATAAATCGATATTTATTAAAGGAATCTCACAATGAAAAAATTATTTACTGCATGTTTACTGGCATTTGCGTCCTCCAGTTTCTTTTGCTCGGCTTTCGCGTCACCTTTGCCGGATAAGCCGCATGTTTATGTTGAAGGCTCTGCTGAAATTGAAGTAACCCCTGATTTAATGACGTTTACGCTTTCAATTGAAAAGAGTGATCTTGATCTTGCCAAAGCAAAAGCCGATGTCGATGCACGCTCCACTTTATTAATTAACACTTGCAAAAAATTAGGCATAAAGCCAGATTCAATTGCGACTACCGCATTATCCATTTTCCCCGAGTATGATTACAAAGATCAAACCCGTGTGTTTAGTGGAAATCGCGTATCACGTCAGGTCGATATCAAATTAAAAGATTTAACGAAATACGCGCAAGTGATGAAAGCTTTGGTTGATGCGCAAATCACCCAAACTATTAACACCAAATTATCCGTGTCCGATGAAAAACCGCTTGAAGATAAAGTATTGGTGAGTGCGATGGCGGATGCAAAAGCGCGCGCTGAACGTTTAGCAAAATCGCAAGGTAAAGAATTAGGCGAGCCTTTTTCAATTTCAGAATTTAATACCCGTGCAGAAGAAACCTACAGCTTGCGTGTAAGTCGCTCAATTGTTGGTGACTCTGCGAGTGATGTTGCGCCGCAAGTAAGACTTTCCAAAATGGAATCTGGCGAACCTTTTGAGCCGGGTGTGATGAAAGCAAAAGCACAGGTTTATGTGGTTTATTTATTAAAATAGGTTTTTTAATTTTTATTAAATTTCTAATCTCTGCTTCAATTCTCGCGCTTGCCGGCGCGAGACTTCCACTTGGGTTCCATCTGTTAATTTTATAAGTAAGCCTTCATTGACCCAAGGTTCGATGGAGGCCACATAATCCATATTAACTATTTGTTGGCGGTTAGCGCGAAAAAATACCTGGGGATCAAGTTTTTCTTCAAGGTAATTCATTGAGCGCGCGAGCATCGTTTTGGTGTCTAGGAAATAGAGGCGAATATAATTGCCTTCTACATTAATTAAACGCAAATCGCTCAAGCGAATAAAATGACAACGCTCACCATCGCGCACAAAAATTTGATCGGTACGAGTTTTTGGCTGAGTCGGTGTAGACGTTTGATTTAAACCGTTTTGCTTGGAGCGGCTGCGTTGTATAGCAACTTCCAGTCGTTCATGAGTAATTGGTTTTAGCAAATAGTCCAGCGCGTTAACCTCGAATGCTCTCAATGCATGTTGTTCGTAAGCTGTGGTGAAGATTACGTGCGGCGTGATGCTGCTCCTGTCTAAAACATCAAAGCCATCGCCATCAGGCAAATGAATATCCAATAAAACCAAATCTGGTTTGTGCGTATTAATTGCTGTTACAGCGGTATTTACATCTACTGCTTCTGCAATCACTTTAGTGCCGGGAATATCTTTCAGAATATCCACAAGTTCCTTTCGTGCAAGCCGTGAATCGTCCACAATCAATATGTTCATAGTGGAATCTCCACGGTGGCAGTTACTTGTTCGTCAATGTTTAGCCTTAAGCCTGCATTACCCTCAAAGGCGATTTGCAGGCGTTCACGGGCATTGCGCAAACCTATTTTATTGCCTTGATGCGCAGGTTGAAATTCAGGTAAAGGATTAATCACTTTTAGTTGCCAATGCGTCAGGTTTATTTTTTTAATAATAATTTGCAAATGGCCGCCAGAGCGACGTGCAGCAATTCCATGTTTAACAGCATTTTCTACCAATGTTTGTAAAATCAGTGGTGGTAGTTTGGCTGTTAGCAAGCTTTCATCTATATCGATTGTTGTAGTTAAGCGATTTTCAAATTGCAGTGATTCCAGTGAAAGATATCCGCTAACACATTCCATTTCATCACGCAGAGTTACTAGTTGCTGGCCGTCACTTTGCAAAAGTCCGCGCAATAACACCGAAAGGCTCGCTAGGCCATCTCGTGCGCCTTCCGCATCTTCTTTTACAAGGCTGCGCAAATTATTAATGGCATTAAATAAAAAATGCGAATTAATTTGACTGCGTAAAAACTGTAACTCATTTTCCTTGAGTTGAGCTTGTAATTGCCAGTGGGCTATTTCTGAATTACGGCGTTTGTGAAACTCGGCTCGCAATAAATAAATCGTGCTCCACAGTGCGAATAAGATGCAGTAATTTATTGCATAGCTCAGCAATCCACCAGTGCTAACAGGTTGCGCACCTGCGGTAACTTTAGGAATAAGCGAGCTTATTAAAAAAATTAAACTTGTAATGATGGCTTGTGCGCTTAAAGCGGCAACAGGAATTAACCAAATAAGATGCAGGCTCGTTTTTAGTGGTGACCAATTTTTAGCATGTGTTTTATAAAGATACCGAAAGCCATGGCTAGTGATTCCAAGGACTATAGAAAGCCATAAGAACATTCCGACTAAAAAAGGTGTTAAGGGCGCCCCCCACAACCGCATAAAAAGGAGATTCAAAACAAAGTAAGCGCCCCAGAATAAAATTTGCGCGCGAATATAGTGTGCTGGTTTTTTTTCCATAGTCGTGTTATTCGTTAGTATTTGTATGTGTTATTTTTTGCGCGTTATTAATATTCTTCCAGCGTTCCTCTAATACGAATATGGTAATTGCATAAATCAGGATGATAACAGCAGGAATGGTCACAAAACTATGTTGTGGAAATAAATACCACGCAGCCACAATAAGGGTTGTACGGCTTAGTGCATGAAAGGTTCCCACCCAATGTTGAATAATCCATGAGAATGGTAACCACATTAAACCGGTTAAAATGCCAATACTCATTGGAAGTGAGCGAGCGTCTATCATGAAGAATGGAATCGCGATGCTATAAACCAGAACAGACATAGCTATGCAGCGCAAAAATAATCCGTCAAAAACATTTTTAGGTTTATCTTTTCTAAAGAAATCTTCACCTGTTAAGCGCGTGAATAGCATTGCAAGGTACACAATGCTACCAGTCGCCATAAAAAGTACTAATGCGGCAACCTGAGTGGAAACAAAACAATTAATAATGCCTGCCGTTGCCCAGCACATGGCGCCTGCTAAGGGTATTGCCAGAAAACGCCTGCTTGAAAATTCGTTGCGTTGCTGATCGAGCGTTACAATATTTTCGTTAATCACAATTAGCTCACCAAATGAAATGATTAATGTAGATTATTCACATTCTTCAATTTTTTTTGGATTATTTATTTTTTAGATAAAAATTCAGTAACTTGTTGATTAACCCAATTTTCATCATCCCACATCAAAAAATGGTAGCCCGTTTCAGATATACGAATGTCGACATTTTTTAATTCTGTATATTGCATTGCAAATATAGCCTTGGTGGATTCTTTAGTTGCGCCGTAATTTTTATAAGCTGCCCATGCACCTAGCACGAGTGTTGGGATTTTTATAGTGGCAATAGGTTTGCGCAAATCAGTTATCATCATGCTATACATTGCATTTGCCGTTGTAGCGCTATCGCTGGTTTTTAGCCAATCGGTAAGCAGTGCAATACGTGCTGGATTATTGCTCATGCTAGTAAGATTTTGAGCGCCGTATTTTAAATAGTCTTCCCTCGGTTGATTCAGCATCATGTTACGCATTTGCTCTGCTTGCGGCTTCATAAGTTCGGCGGTGGCAGCCGGATTTTGAATAGCTGAATAGAAAGGCAATGCATCTATAATGACTAATTTTTCCACCAGCTCAGGCGAGTGTTGGGCAATCATCAAACTGAGTGTGCCGCCCAGGCTGTGTCCAATTAAATATATATGTTTTAATTTTTTCTTTTTTGTATAGTTTTCAATTTTATCGCGCATGCTGATTAAAAAATCTTGATTGTCTAATGTAATGGGTGCTAATCCTGCGAAGCCCGGTAATTGAATTAGATGGCATTGATGATTGGATTTAATAGCTGCACAGGTGTCTATAAATACTGACGATGCACTGTTTAATCCCGGAATAAAAATAACCGCTTCACCTTTACCTTCAGCGTTTACATCTAGCCCTTCAAAACTTTCTGCATTGGATTTATTGGCAACAAAACACGCCACAAAAATACCGATAATAATTGCTATGTAGCCACCATTCTTTTTGCACAACATATTCAGCTCCTTTTTCCTCATGGAATTAACTAATGAGGTTGTAGGTTAAAGGAGCTTTTGGTGGCGAGTTTTGTAATTCGTGAGAGTGGCCGGAATTGCAGCTGAATGGCGTAAACCGACGCTAAGCGGCGGCTTGAGTTTGCGGATTGTTTCGACGCTTGCATGATCCTTATGACATTAAAGCAAAAGTCCCGGCAAGATTTATTGTCGGGATTTTTTGAATTTATTCCACATCTGCGGCAGCTAATGCATTTACATCACTAAGCGCTGAAAATGCACTGGTTTGAGTTGTGTTGCTGTAATAGCTGTGCGACATTCGCTGCGGTGTTTGTTCCACTAACGTATCAATAACCAAACGCGTTTTTGCGGTGAGATATTTTGTTTTTGGCCACACGACATAGACATCTGTCGGCGCAACTTGCGTGGAATTAAATACCATTTCCAATTCGCCGCGTTTGCAGATAATGCGCAACCAGCCAGCACGGAAGCCACGCCAAGCCCATGCCCGCCACTGCAGCGACTGCATGGACAACATTGTTTTGGGAGGCAAACCTGAAGCCGGGTGATTCTGTTTTATTACTCGGCACGGGCGGTGTATCCGTCGCTGCATTGCAGATCGCAAAAGCCGCAGGCCTGTACAGCATTATCACGTCATCCAGCGATGAAAAATTAGAACGCGCAAAAGAGTTAGGTGCAAACGCGACCATCAATTACCGCGCGACGCCGGATTGGCAAGCTAAAGTATTGAAATTAACACATGGGCGCGGTGTAGATTTGGTACTCGAAGTTGGCGGAACCGATACGCTCGCACAATCTGTGAATTCAACGCGCATGGGCGGTAGTGTTGCGATTATCGGTGGTGTCAGCGGATTCGGTGGCGAGTTTCAGCCATTTTCTTTGATTGGCGGAAAACGAAAATTACTCGGAATTTATGTGGGCCCACGTAAAGCGCTTGAAGAACTGGTTAATTTTGTTGCACTGAATAACATCAAACCTGTTGTTGATCGCGAATTTCCTTTTAGTCAGGCGCCTGAAGCTTATGCATTTTTAGAGGCCGGACAACATTTTGGGAAAGTCGTTATTAACGTTAGTAAATAATTTTGCGTAGTCACTTATTTTGAAAATTATTGATACTAGTAAATTTAATTCAGAGCATTCTGTGGATATTCTGAATTTTATTTCTAATTTTTCATTTAACGATTTTCATCATTTGCAATTTGCTTATCTATTTGTAAAAGTAATTCCTGCCATCGCAATTGCCAGCAACAATTATGGTCAGCACCCTCCAGTATTTTTCCCTGCTGACCAATTCTCGTCAAAAAATATTG
>Ga0247741_1000738_pt1 | contig 17906 bp, 15 predicted proteins | sample UWRJL213509R2_FD_180945 | JGI IMG/M metagenome (GOLD analysis project Ga0247741, IMG submission 180945) | Plant litter microbial communities from Arlington Agricultural Research Station in Wisconsin, United States - UWRJ-L213-509R-2 | ecosystem: Environmental > Terrestrial > Plant litter >... | reverse complement strand
TGCTATCGGGTGGAGCTCGGGTCTGTACTGAAATCGGCGGTTCCGAACGGGAACGGGTAGAGGAAGGACCCGGGGTGCGCCAGCGTCTCCGGCTGGATGAGCGCGAACCAGAGCACGCTGACCACTATCGACACGAACACGATGATGCCGACGGTGATCGTCGACCGTCGGATGATGCGGGCTGCCTCCGTCTCCGACGCTGCCCGCCTGAGCACGGAGGGAATCGTCCGGCAGAGCACCAGGCCGACGGCGAAGTAGATCAGCGGACTCGGATGCAGGGTGAGCGAGAAGCTGTCGGCGTCGGGGCCGCGGCCGAGCGACCCGGTCCGGCTGGCGACCATGAAGCTGTAGAGCACGAGCGCGGCGAAACTGAACGTCAGGAGGCTCTGCACCCTGGCGAGCACGGCTGCGGCGTCGAGGCCGGGGCTCGTGCCTGTGCTGGTGTTCACCGGCACCGGTGTTTCGCGTGTCTCGGACATCCTGCTCCCCGTTCGGATCTGACCATTGCTCGCTGCCACGAGGATCACGCCCATCATGCCGGTGGTAGAACGAACTGTCCATCCGCCGGCGCGACGTCACATACGATGAGCGAGTGGATCAGGTTTACTCGACACTCTCTCACCTCGTAGGACTCGCGTGACCGGGCCCGGGCGCGACGACTTCACGGAGCTGGAGGCCATGTTCGGCCGCCCCCGGCCCGACGCGTCGGCTCGGCCCCATCCGCGCGGCTCTCAGACGATCGAGAGTGCGCCGCACGATTCGCCCGTCGTATCCGCAGCGGATGTCGCGGCCGCCCGTAAGCGACGCAACCGCCGGCGGGCCGTCGCCGCGTCCATCGGCCTGGTCATCGTCGCTATCGTCGGCACCTACATCCCGGTGACCCTGCTCGCTCCCGTGCCCGCACCGACCGTGGCGCTGAGCACCCCCACCGTCGCGCTGCCCACCCAGGCGGCGCTCAGCCTGCCGCCCACGATGGAGAGCGCGGTGAGCATCACCGGCGGTGACGACTTCGAGGCGCTGACCGGGAGCAAGGAGATGGTCGGCACCAGCGGCGGCGACACGGCGCTGCCCATCGCGAGCATCAGCAAGCTGATCTCGGCGCTGGTGATCCTCGAGCGAAAGCCGCTGAGCAGCGTCGACGATGCAGGCCCGACGCTGACCTTCTCGAAGGCCGACCACGACCTGTACGACAAGTACTACGTGCTCGGGGCGTCGATCCAGCCGATGAAGACCGGATCGCAGATGAGCGAACGCGACGTGCTGAAGACGATGCTCATTGTCTCGGCCTGCAACTACGCCGAGGCCGCGGCCACCTGGGCATACGGATCGCAGGAGGCCTTCCTCGCCGCGACGAAGAAGTGGTTGTCTGCGCATGGCCTCGGCAACACCCGACTCGTCGAGCCCACCGGCGTCGACCCCCGCAACGTCAGCACTCCGGCCGACCTCGTCGCGCTGGGCAAGATCGCGCACGCCGACCCTGTGGTGTCGAAGATCGTGGCGATGGCACGACTCAACGTGCCGGAGATGTCGAACATCGGCAACAACAACGACCTGCTCGGCACCGAGGGGATCGACGGCATCAAGACCGGAACGCTCGACGACTCGGGGTCGAACCTGCTCTTCTCGGCGGCGGTCGACATCGGCCGAGGCACGCCGGTGAACGTGATCGGCGTGGTGCTGGGCGGCGCGAGCCGCGACGAGGTGGACGCGGCCGTGCGCATCCTCATCACCAGCCTGAAGGGCGGCTTTCACGATGTGCCGCTCATCGAGGCGGATACGGTGATCGGCACATACTCGACCGCCTGGGGCGACCAGGCGAAAGTGGTGACCGAGTCGGGTACATCGCTGTTCACCTGGTCGAATCAGGCGATCACCGCGAAGGTCGATTCCGCGCCGGTGAGGCACGGCAAGTCGGGAACGGTCGTGGGCGAGATCGAATTCGCCTCACCCACGAACCACGCGCAGGTTCCCCTCGTGCTGCGCGGGGCGATTGCCGAGCCCGACGCCTGGTGGCGCCTCACGCATCCGCAGCGGCTGTTCGCCCGCTGACGGTTGTTCTTCTGGCCCGTATTCCGCTGACCCGTATTCCACTGACCCGTCGCCCAGCAACCTCCACGAGAATGGGTGGGATGACAGCGCGGCGGAAGACGAGCATGCGCCGCACATCTGTCGTGGCGTTCGGCGCCCTGACGGTCGGCCTGATCGGTGCCCTCCTGGCGGGCGCGACAGTACCGGCCGCGGCGGATCCGATGGCCAACTCGCGCACAGAGGGACTCGAGTACGTCGCCCTCGGTGACTCCTTCGCCGCCGGCTACGGGCTCAGCCCGGCCACCAAGAAGCCGGTGCCGGGCTGCCACCAGTCGAGCGAGAACTATCCGCATCGCATTGCCCGTGCCCTCGGACTGACACTGACGGATGTCACGTGCTCGGGCGCTGTGACCGCCAATGTCATCGCCAAGCCGCAGAAGACCGATTCGGGCACCGCCCCCGTGCAACTGGACGCACTCGGCCCCGACACCCGCGTGGTCACCCTGAGCATCGGCGGTAACGATCTCGGATTCTTTACCACCGCGACCTCGTGCATCGCGCTCACCACGAGCGGTCCGATCCTCACCACCTCGAAGCCGAACTGCAAGAGCAGCTACGTGAAGCAGGGTGTCGATACGCTCGCCGAGCGCATTCCCGGCGCTGTGGTGCAGGGTAAGGGCGCGACACCGAGCGGACTGGTGAAGACGTTCGCGGCGATCCGAGCCGCGGCACCGAAGGCCGAGGTGTTCGTGATCGGCTACCCCGCGATCACCCCGGATGCCGAGCACACTCCGGCGGGCGGCTGCTTCCGGTCGGGGCTCGGCGGCACCCTCCGGTCGCTCCGCATCGATAACGGATTCCCGTTCACCCGCGGCGACTCGCTCTATCTCAACGCCATCGAGAAGAAGCTCGACCGGGCCACCCGAGAGCAGACCGAGGCGGCCGGCTTCCAGTACATCTCCGTGCTCGCCGACACCGAGGCGCACAGCGCCTGCGCGTCGCCGGAGGCGTCCTACGTGCAGGGCCTGTCGCTGCGCACGAACGAGGACTTCTCGTTCACCATCCTGCCGGGCGCCCTGCATCCGAACGCGAAGGGCGCGGCGTACCTGGCGAACGCGGCGATCCCGGAGATCCGGGCGGCCTTCCCCGCGCCGAGCCCCAGCCCGAGTCCCAGCCCACAGCCGAGCCCGAGCGCTCCGGCGTCACCCGGTGGCGTGATCGCCCTCGTGCTGGTCGGGGTGCTGGTGCTGGGCGCGGTGGCGGCGGTGGTCGTCATCCGTCGGCGCCGCACCAGCGGCTGAGTCCGGGCTCAGGGACACGACAGGCTCAGGGACACGACAGGCCCAGGGACCGTACGGTCCCTGAGCCTGTCGAAGGGTGCGGCCTGTCGAAGGGTGCGGACTACTTGACTCCGAAGGCCCTGATGATGGTCTGGGAAACGCTGTTTCCCTTGCTGTCGGCGAGGTCGGTACGGATGGAGACGTACTTCGTCTTCAGAAGAGCCTCGACGGTGACCGTCCAGGATCCCTGCGCTCCTCTGCTCACCACGGCGGAACGCCAGGTCTTCCCATCGTCATAGGACAGGGCGACGGTCGGCTTGCCGAGGGTTCCCGCGCCGACGGCACCGGCCAGCTGCTGCGGGGTGATCGTCACCGTCGACTCGTTCTTCACCGCGCCCTTGGCGTTCGCGGTGATTCCGTAGCCCAGCTGGGTGAAGGGCAGCACGGTGGCGGTGTTGGCCGCCGCGGGTGTTCCGGAGCTGAAGTTCCATTGGGTGGTCGTCGAGGTCGACAGGCCGCCCATCTCGGCGCCCTGCGTCGTCTTCGTCACGAACCGGTACGGCAGCTTCTCCGAGGGCAGCGCGTCGACGAAGACGAACGAACCGCCGTTCGACGCCACGAGCCGGTCGCCCTGGTACAGCGATGTGGTCTGCCCCTGGAAGCTGGACTGGGCCATGCCGACGTGGTCGCCGCCGCCGAATCCCGGCACGTCGATGTACATGCCGTTGTCGGTGCGGGTCGGCGCCCGGTAGGCGTTGTTGAGATAGGGCCGGGTGATCGGCTTGTACCACCCGATCGCGTTCTGCGAACCCTGCGCGTACTGGGTGCGCGGGGCCAACTCCACGGTGTCGCCGGTCACGAAGGCCTCCTGGCCCCAGAGATAGGCATCGCTCACCGAGACCCAGTCGGTGCGCTTCGCGGCGATCGGGCGGGTGTCGGTGTAGCCGATCGCCCAGTCGTTGAACACCGGGAAGTCGTAGCGGAACTCGCCCTCCCCCTGCGGTGCGTCGCCCGCGCTGCTGAAGTCCTCGGCGATGCGAGCGAGGGTTCCGCGGTCCTCGTGCTTCGTCAGGGACTGCGGAATCTGGTTGTGGAAGCTTTGGGCGACGTCGTAGACATAGGCCGCTTCCGGGGTCGCGGTGATCGTCGCCGTCGAGCCCTTCTTCTGCGCCTCGGTGATCAGTCGTTCGCCCTCGCTGTGAGACAGGCCCACCACCTCGATCGGGGTCGGGCTGTAGTCCCTCGAGTAGGAACGCTGAACGATGCCGCGCCCGTCGTCGGCGACGACGAGGATCTTGGCACCGGCGGCGATCGCCGCGCTCGCCTGGTCCGCCCCGGCGACATCGGGCGAGTGCCGCACCACGACAGCCTTGCCCTTCGCCCTGATGGCCGCGAACTCCGCGGCTGTGCCGGTGCCGGCGAAGACCAGGCCCACGGTCGACGTGCCCTTCGGCAGGGGCGTCTCGTTCAGCTGACGGATCACGTCGGTGTAGGCGTGACCCGGGGTCGTGAGGGTGAGTTCGGGCTGTTCCTTCCGCCAGCGTGCGGTCAGATCGAACTCGCCGTGCGTCACCGTGCTGCTGGTGGGAACGGTCCACATGCTGTCGAAGGTGACCGGCGCTCCGTCGAAGGACCGGGTGAGGTTGTCCCCGATCTTGCGGAAGTAGTCGAGCCGCGCGAACGAATCGCGCGTCTCCTGCGGCACCGTGGTGTTCAGTCGCCGGACCTTGCTGAAGTCGAGCACGACCTCACGGTCCTTGGTCAGGGTGATGTCGGGGTTGCCGATGAGCGCGGACCCCAGCGAGCCGGGGCCGTGTACTCCGGTGACCGACCCGAAGATCATCGCCGAGTAGCTGCCCTCGGGCAGATATAGGTCGGTCGAGCCGTTGACGTCGACGTAGCCGAGCCCGTCGGGGCCGGCCTGCAGGAACTCGACCGTGCCGTTGCCCGGGGCTCCGTTCTCGTCCTTGAGGGTGAGGGTGAGCTTGTGGATCACCGCACCCACCGCGATGGATGTCCGTGCCACCGTCGTCGATCCGCTGGAGGCCACGACCTCTCCCGAGACATCGGTGGTGCTCGACGACACGGAGACGGTGGTGGTGAGTGTGACGTCGGCGGTGCCATGCGCGGGCACGGTGACCGACTTCGCCGACAGCGCGAACAGACCGCTGGGGGCCTTCGGCGCCGACAGGGCGAGGGTGAGCGTGACCGGCTTCGCGCCGATGTTGGTGTACCGGATCGGCTGGGTGACGGTTCCCTTCGCGCTGACGTCGGCCCGGTCGACGGAGGCGGTGCCGGACGCGAATACCGTCGCCTTCACGGCGGCCGCGGCATCCGCTCGTCCGGTTCCGGCCTGGAACGGGGTGAACGCCGGAGTCGCCGTGCTGGTGCTGACCAGGTCGTCCTTCAGCTGGGCGGCGTCGAGGTCGGGATGTGCGGCGAGCAGAAGAGCGGCCGCTCCGGCGACATGCGGAGTCGCCATCGAGGTACCGTTCAGCGACTGGTAATAGCCCTCACCCTCCGGAGCGAACTGCGACCGGGCGGCGAGGATATCGACTCCCGGTGCGGTGATCTCCGGCTTGATGGCCCGGTCGCCGAGGCGCGGTCCCTGGCTGGAGAAATAGGCCAGGGAGTCGGTGCTGTCGACGGCGCCCACGGTGAGGGCGGCAGTGGCCGCGCCCGGGGCGGCGACGGTGTTCGGCGACCCCGCGTTGCCGGCGGCGACCACGAACAGCGCACCGGTCTCGGCGGTGAGGCTGTCGACCGCCTGGCTGAGCGGGTCGGATCCATCGGTCGGACCAGAACCGAGGCTCATGCTGATGATCTTCGCGCCCTTGTCGCGGGCCGCCCACTCCATGCCGGCGAGCACCCAGGAGTCTTGGCCGGATCCTGCGTCGCTGAGCACCTTCGCCACGTCGAGCATGGCGCCCGGGGCGACGCCGCGTTCCTTGCCGCCGGAGGCCGCACCGGTGCCGGCGATGGTCGAGGCGACGTGCGTGCCATGACCGTTTCGGTCGGTGACCGTCTCGTCGGGAACGAAGCTGGCGCTATCGGCGATCTTGCCGACGAAGTCGGGGTGGGCGGAGTCGATGCCGGTGTCGATCACGGCCACCGTCACCCCGGCGCCGGTGTTCCCGTCGGCCCAGACCTCCTGTGCTCCGATCTGCGCGGTCGAGTCGGCGAGGGTCGCGTGCACCTTGCCGTCGAGCCAGATCTTCTCGATGCCGGACGCGAAGCGAGGAGCGGAGCCGCGGGCGGCCGAGCTCGCTCCCGAGGTCAGGCCTGCCCAGAACTGGGCGGAGGTGGCGCGGGCCTCGGCGAGGGACGCTCCGTCGATGCTGCTGAAGCTGCGCACGCGCGCCGACCCGGCGGGAACGGCGTCCGCCCGGCGGCTCGCCGCGGAGTCGGCGTAGGTGACGATGAGGGGCAGCTGTGCGCTGGTCGCATCGTCGTACCCGTCGGCGACGAGCTGGCTGACGTTGAACAGTCGCTTGTCGAGGGTTCCCGCGGCGACGTAATGCATCGCCGACTGCGGGAAGACGTAGAGGTCGCCGTTCGATTCGACGATGCGGGAGTTCGACGGTGTGCCGTCCGCGGCGAGCACGGTGGCGGTGTTGCCGGAGCTGGAGCTGTGCAGGGTGACGACATCACCCGTGATGAGGGTGACCGTCTGACCGGGTCCGGCGGCGGCTGCGGCGCTGCTCGTGCCGGTGGGCGGGGCGGGAGGGGTGGCGCTCGCCGGGGTGGCGACCGCCGCGACGGCGATCCCGGCGGCGATTACCGCTGCCGAGAGCGCGCGAATAGGAGGATGCATCGTGGTTCCGTTCGGTGAAGGTGGCAGGTAAGCCGACTGATTCTTCACCGCGTTCGCTCAGCGGCCGGGGGTAACTGCTGAGCTCGGGACCGTTCGAGGTGGCGAGATCGCGGTCAGCCTAGGGTGGCGATGTTTCGGGCACATCACACGGGCTCAGCGCCGAACGAGCAGCGAATGCTTGCGGATGTCGGGCAGCGACAGCACCCGATAGCCCTCCGTCTCGAAGAACACCGTGATGCGATCGCCCTCCTCGCTCATGACCACTCCGTCTCCCCAGGCGGGATGCCGCACCGCCGCGTCGATCGGGAACTCCGCGTCGGCGACCCCGTCTCCGCGTTCGTAGGCGGAGCCGCCCTCGCACGTATCGCAGTTGCCGCATGGCTCCGGCAGATCCTCGCCGAAATAGCCGAGCAGGAACTGCCGCCTGCAGCGTCGGGTCTCGGCGTACGCCCGCATCTGGGCACCCCGCGAGTTCTCTATCCGCTCGCCGCTCTCGGCAACGTCGAGAGCGAGCGCCACCGCCTCGGCGACGGTCACGGCCGGGTCGGCCCGGGCACCGGCACGCCCGGTGCTCACCACCTTCGCCTGCTCGAGCAGGTTGAGCTGCCGGGTCACGGCCTCCTCCGACACGGCGAGCGTAGCGGCGAGGTGCGGAATGTCATGCCATCCCCCCGCGTGCAGCAGGGCGGCGAAGATCCCGCGCAGAAGGGTCTCGTTCGGTGCTGCGGAGGCGAAGAACCTCGACAGCCCGGTGTCGGCCGCGCGGTAGTGCAGCGTGACGGTCGCCGGCTGGCCGTCGCGGCCCGCCCGTCCTGCCTCCTGGTAGTAGCTGTCGAGCGATTCCGGGATCGCGGCGTGGCTGACGAAGCGCACATCGGGTTTGTCGATGCCCATGCCGAACGCGCTCGTCGCGACCACGACATCCGTCTCCCCGCGGTGGAAGAGCGCGTGCGCGTCGCGCCGCTCTGCCGCGGTCAGGCCGCCGCTGTACGCGGTGGCGCGGATGCCGTGCTCGGCGATCGCGTCCGCATAGGCGGTGGTGTCCCGCCGGGTGGCCACGTACAGGAGCCCCGGTTTCGGAAGGGTTCGCAGCTGGTCGACGACAGCACGGCGTTTGTCGACATCCGTCTCGTGCCGAACCACCCGCAGGTGGAGGTTCGGGCGGTCGAATCCGTGGGTGTAGACCATCGGGTCGTGCAGGCGCAGCCGACGGATGATCTCCTCCCGCACCGGTGGCGACGCGGTGGCGGTCAACCCCACCACGGTCGGCCGCCCGCCGGCCCCCGGCCCGCTGAGCTGATCTATGGCGTCGGCAAGGCGCAGGTAATCCGGCCGGAAGTCATGCCCCCACGACGACACGCAGTGTGCCTCGTCCACCACCACGAGCTGCACCCGGGCCACCCGCAGGCGGTCGAGCACGTCAGGGCGGGTGAGCTGCTCGGGTGAGAGGAAGAGGTAGCCGCGTTCGCCCGCCCGCAGCGAAGCCCACGCCGCTTTCTTCGCCCGCTCGCCCTGAGACGAGTTCACCGCGGCCGCCGGCGGCGCATCCGGGCGCTCGGAGAGGCCCGTCACCTGATCGAACTCGAGCGAGATCAGCGGGGAGACGATCACGGTCGGCCCGTCGACGAGAGCGCCCGCCACCTGGTAGATCGCCGACTTGCCGTAGCCGGTCGGCATGAGTGCGAGCGTGTCCCGCCCCGACAACACGGTCGCTATCGCCTCGTGCTGTCCGGTGCGCAGGGCCGACCAGCCGAAGACGCGGCGGGCGGTGTCGTCGATGCGGGCATCCAGGCTTGCCATCACTCGAGTATGCCCGCTGAACGGGCGCGCGGTTCGGGCGTGTAACGTTCGCCGCATGGCTCGAATTGCGGCGGTCGCGTCGGCTCTTCCCGAACACTGCTACACGCAGAGCGAGATAACCGACATCATCGCGCCCATGATCAGCACATCGGCCAGCACGCAGGCCGTGCTGCGGCGACTTCACGCGGCCAGCCGGGTCGAGACGCGGCACATGGTGTTCCCGCTGGCCGCCTACACCGAGACGACGAGCTTCACGCAGTCCAATGCCGACTTCGTGCGGCTCGCGACCGATCTCTGCGAGCGTGCCCTGCGTGACGCCCTCGCGACCGCGGGGCTGACGACGACGGATGTCGACTACCTCATGTTCACCTCGGTGACGGGGGTCTCCGCGCCCTCCGTCGATGCCCTTCTCATCGCGCGGATGGGGTTGCGCCCCGACGTCAAGCGCGTACCCATGTACGGCCTGGGCTGCGTCGCGGGCGCGGCGGGCATCGCCCGGGTCGACGATTACCTGGCCGGGCATCCCGATGAGGTCGGAGTCTTGCTCGCGGTGGAGCTCTGCTCGCTCACCTTCCAGCCCGGCGACGATTCCACCGGCAACCTGGTCGCGACCGGGCTCTTCGGTGATGGCGCCGCCGCCGTGGTGATGGTGGGTGGGGAACGTGCTCGCCGCATGGGGGTCACCGGGCCCGATGTGATCGACACCGTGAGCCGGGTCTACCCCGAGTCGGAGGACGTGATCGGGTTCAGCGCGGGCGAGAGCGGCTTCCGCATCCAGCTCACGGCGCAGGTTGCCGAACTGATCGAGCAGCACTTCGAGGGTGACGTGCTCGAGCTGCTGGAGGCGCACGCGCTGACCGTGGCAGAGGTCGACCGGTGGATCGCCCACCCCGGCGGCCCGCGCGTGCTCGAGGCCTTCGAGTCGTCGCTCGCGCTGCGTGCCGGCACCCTCGACGCGAGCTGGGCATCCCTCGCCGCGGTCGGCAACCTGTCATCGGTGTCGGTGCTGCACATCCTCGAGCAGGAGTTGCGCAATCATCCGTCGTCCCCCGGCGAGCACGGGTTGCTGTTCGCCCTGGGGCCGGGAGTGAGTGCCGAAGTCGTGCTGCTGGAGTGGACGGCATGATCTGGTATCTCGTGCTGATTCTGCTCACCGGTGCCGAACGGGTCGTGGAACTGGTCATCTCCAAGCGCAACGCGCGCTGGGCCTTCGCCCGGGGCGGTGTCGAGTACGGCTTCGGCCACTTCCCGTACATGGTCGTGCTGCACACCGGATTCCTGCTGGCCTGCCTCGCCGAGGTGTACTTCGGTCACCGGCCGTTCATCCCCTGGCTGGGCTGGCCCATGTTCGTGATCGTTCTGGCCTGCCAGGTCGGCCGGTACTGGGTCATCCACACCCTCGGCAAGCAGTGGAACACCCGCGTGATCGTGGTGCCGGGCATGGCGCGGGTCACCGGTGGCCTGTACCGCTACCTGAGCCACCCCAACTACGTGATCGTGATCGTCGAGGGCATCGCGCTGCCACTGGTGCACACCGCCTGGATCACCGCCATCGTCTTCACCGTGCTCAACGCCGTGCTGCTGTTCGGCTTCCGCATCCCCACCGAGAATCGCGCGCTGGCCGCGCTGCGATGACTCTCGACGTGCTCGTTGCGGGCGGGGGCCCGGTCGGGCTGGCCGCCGCGATCGAGGCGCGGATGCGCGGGCTCTCGGTCACGGTGGTGGAACCCCGCGCGGGCTCCATCGACAAGGCCTGCGGTGAGGGGCTCATGCCCGGCGCTCTTCCCGCGCTCGCCCGACTCGGTGTCGATCCCGCCGGGCAGCCACTGCGCGGGGTGAGCTACCGGGACGGGCGGCGACGGGTCGACCACCGGTTCACGAGCGGCGAGGGTCGGGGGGTGCGGAGGACCGTTCTGCACGCCGCCCTCCACGCCAGAGCGGTGGAGCTCGGCACGCGATTCGTGCGTGGTCGGGTCGAGGGCGTGACACAGGATGCCGACGGGGTGGAGGCCGCGGGCATCCGTGCACGGTATCTGCTGGCCGCCGACGGACTGCACTCCACCGTTCGCCGCGGGCTGGGACTCGAGCGGCCGGTGCGCCGGCGCGGGCGACGCTTCGGACTGCGTCGGCACTACCACCTGGAGCCGGAGAGCGATCTGATCGAGGTGTACTGGTCAGCCTCGGTGGAGGCCTACCTCACCCCGGTGGGCGACGGCATCATGGGGGTCGCGCTGCTCGGGCGGCGCGGCGTGGACTTCGATACGGCGATCGCGGGCATCCCCGATCTCGCCCGCCGCCTCGCCGGCGCCGAGCCCGCCAGTGCCCTGCGCGGTGCCGGGCCGTTCCGGCAGCGGAGCGTGCGCCCGTCGAGCGGTCGGGTGCTGCTGGTGGGTGACGCATCGGGTTACGTGGACGCGATCACCGGCGAGGGAATCCGGGTGGGGCTCGCGCAGGCGCAGGCTGCCCTCGATTGCGTGGAATTCGATGTGCCAGAGATCTATGCGGATGCCTGGGCCGCGCGCACGCGGGACTTCCGTGTGCTCACCGGCGGGCTGGTCGCGGCGGCGACCTCGCCGTTGCGCCGGGCGATCGTGCCGGTGGCGCACCGGCTTCCCCGGGTCTACGGTGCCGCGATCGAGCGGCTCGCCCGGTAGGCCGGTCAGGGCTGCGTGGCCTCGGCGACCAGCCGGTCGAAGAACCCGTTCAGCTCCGGGTCGACGACGTTCTGCTCGGGATGCTCCCGGCGCCATTCCATGATCTCGCGGGCTCCCTGCGCCCACGTGGTGGTCGCCGAGAAGTCGGGCACCAGGCGCTTCAGTTTGGCGTTGTCGAAGATCACCGAGTGGGTGCGATCGCCGAGCAGGCTCTCACCGAGGGCGTGGTCCAGGGCGGCGAGTCGATCGGAGGTGACGTGCACGATCTGCGGCGTCACGCCCGCGGCATCCGCCATGATGCGCGTGATCGTGTCCCAGCTCTGCACCTCGTCGGAGGTGATCTGCACGGTGTCACCGACGGCGGCCGGCAGGCCGAGCAGACCGACGAACCCGGTGGCGAAGTCACGGGTGTGGGTGAGCACCCAGAGCGAGCTGCCGTCGCCGTGGATGACGACCGGCTCACCGCGCAGCATGCGGTCGATGGTGGTCCAGCCGCCGACGATCGGCAGGGACGTGCCGTCGTAGGTGTGCGAGGGCCGCACGATCGTCGCGGGGAAGCCGCTGTCGCGGTAGGCGTCGTTCAGCACCCGCTCGCTGGCGATCTTGTCGCGGGCGTACTGCGAGAACGGGTTGCGCAGCGGTGTCGATTCGGTGATCGGCAGGCGCGCGGGCGGCTTCTGGTAGGTCGACGCGGAGGAGATGAACACATACTGACCGGTGCGCCCGGCGAAGAAGTCGATGTCGCGCTGCACGTGCTCCGGGGTGAAGGCCATGAATTCGGCGACGATGTCGAACTCGCGGCGCCCCAGCGCCTCACCGACCGAAAGGATGTCGCGCACATCGGCGTGCAGCACCTCCACCCCCTGCGGTGCCGGCCGAAGCGCGCTCTCGCCGCGGTTGAGCACCGTGACCTCGTACCCGCGTCGGGCGGCGAGGTCGACGGACGCGTGGCTGATGACGCCGGTTCCGCCGATGAACAGGACGCTCGGGCCGGTCACTGGTCGGCTCCGAGCTGGGAGGCCTCGATGAGGGTGGTCAGACCGTCGCGGATCTTCTCGAGTTCTGCCAGCGGCATCCCGAGCCGCTCGACGATCGTGCCGGGCACCGCCAGCGCCTGCTCGCGCAGTGCGAGGCCGGCATCGGTCAGCTCGACCGCGAGCGCGCGCTCGTCGCTGCTGCTGCGCCCGCGGGTGATGAGTCCGGCGGCCTCGAGTCGTTTGAGCAGCGGAGACAGGGTGGCGGATTCGAGGTAGAGAGTGTCGCCGAGGTCGGCGACGCTGCGGGGGCTGCGCTCCCAGAGCGCGAGCATCACCAGGTATTGCGGGTGGGTCAACCCGAGCGGCGCGAGCACCGGACGATACAGCGCGATGACGCTGCGGTTCGCCGCGGCGAGGGCGAAGCAGATCTGACGGTCGAGAGCGAGTGGGTCGAGCACGGCGGTGGGCATGGGAATCACTATAGACGCGGGTTGGTTAGTGTACGTATGATTAGTGCACGAAGGAGTTATGCCGTGACCGCACGTCTCCCCTGGTGGGATCGACTGAACAACCTGCTGCGCCCCTACATCGGGCCTCCGCCGCTCGGGCCTTACGACCAGGCGCCCGAAGTGCACCCGACCGGCTGCCCCATCTGTGGGATGCCCATGGCCGAGCACGTCGTGGAACGCACCGACAACCGCCCGACCCGGCTGCACTGTCCGACCCCCGTCTAACCCCCCCCATCGTGAGTTGCATGTTCGAGTGGCTATTTCGCGCTCAGAACCACTCGAACATGCAACTCACGGGCGTCGGCTAGCCGAGGAGCAGATTCTGCAGGGTGCCGGTGTCGGGGGCGACCGCGATCGTGCCGATCTGCTCGGCGAGGCCGCCGTAGCCCCACTCGATGAAGATCGTCGGCACGCCGTTCTCCGCCGCGCCGAGCACGTCATAGTGGCGGTCGCCCACCATCACGGGATTCGAGACGTCGAACCCGCCAGCGGTGAGGCGGCGCAGGGCCTCGGCCACGACATCCGCCTTCGCGCTGCGCAGCTCGTCCTCCGAGGCGCCGGTGATCACGTCGAAGTAGCCGGCGAGCCCGTGGGCCTCGAGAATCGCCCGGGCGAGATACTCCGGCTTGGAGGTCGCGAGAGAGAGGGCGACGCCACTCTCGCTGATGGCACTGAGCACCTCGGCCACCCCCGCATACACCGGGCTGTCGAGAGCGCCGTGGGCGATGTAGTGCGGGCGATAGACCTTCAGTGCGTCGGCGGCCTGCGCCGTGGTCATCCCGAGCCGATCGCGGAACGAGTCGAGGATCGGCGGCCCTACCCACTCCAGCAGCTCCGCCGGGCTCGGGATGGGGAGGCCGAGCTGCTCGAGAGTCCAGGCGAGGGAAGCGGTGATGCCGGGAGCGGAATCCACGATGGTTCCGTCAAGGTCGAACAGGATGGCGGTGAAGGGTGCTGTCATTTGTGGCCAGCCTATGGGCGTCGCGCCGGGCATCCGGTCAGAACAGGCGGCTGTGGCTGTCGTCGAGGCCGCGCATGGCGTCGTAGTCGAGCAGGACGCAACGGATGCCGCGGTCCTGCGCCAGCGTGCGCGCCTGGGGCTTGATCTCCTGGGCTGCGAACACGCCGGAGACCGGAGCGAGGTGCGGGTCGCGGTTCATCAACTCGAGGTACCGGGTGAGCTGCTCGACGCCGTCGATGTCGCCGCGGCGCTTGATCTCGACGGCGACGGATGCCCCGCTCGCGTCCCGCGCCAGGATGTCGACCGGGCCGATCGCCGTCATGTACTCGCGCCGAACCAGTTCGTAGCCGTCGCCGAGCAGCTCGATCTGCGCGGCGAGGAGCTTCTGCAGGTCGGCCTCGACGCCGTCCTTCTGGAGTCCCGGGTCGATCCCGAGCTCGTGAGCGCTGTCGTGCAGGATCTCGTGGATGCTGATCACGAGCAGGTCGGCGGTCTTCGCCTGGGCGACGCGCCAGATCTCGGTGACGCCGGCATCCGCCTGGTCCGCGTCGGGTTCGACGGTGGCCAGGGTGGCGGGCGGACTCATCCAGTTGAGCGGCTTGTAGCTGAGCGAGTCGGAGTGCACGAGCACGCTGCCGTCGGCCTTGAGCATGAGGAGCCGGGTGGCGAGCGGCAGATGCGCGCTGAGCCTTCCGGCGTAGTCGACGGAACACCGGGCAATGACGAGACGCACCCGATGAGCCTAGCCGGGCGGTGTGCCGTGGAGCGTCGCGGTGCCGTCATCCTCTCCGTTTCTCAGCAGTGCCTGAAAAACCGAAGGCGAGTTGTCACTGGTGTACCTGTTTCGTCGTAAGAGAGGTGCATCTGTGACAACTCGCGCGCATGGTGAGGCGAGCCCCGACCTGCGGGCCCGAGCAGCGAGCCCCGAACTACAGAGCGTCGGCCGGGTCGTCCGTGGTGAGCTCGGCGGGCCGGCGGGTGCCGCGCTCGCGGGCCGCGCCCGAGGCCGCCCCGGCTACGGCGACGAGAACGAGCACCACGGTGAGGGCGTGCAGCAGGCCGACGTGATCGGCGAGGAACCCGATCACCGGAGGTCCGACGAGGAAGGCGAAGTACCCGATGGTGGCGACGGCGCTCACGCGTGCGGCGGCGGTCTTCGGGTCATCGGCGGCGGCAGACATCCCGACCGGGAAGCCGAGCGAGGCCCCGAGGCCCCAGAACACGACGCCGACGATGGAGATCCACAGCGTGGGTACGAAGATCACCATGGCGAGGCCGATCGCGGCCAGCACGGCGGACCCGCGCAGCACCGGCACCCGGCCCCACCGGTCGAGCAGACCCACTCCGGCCAGCCGGCCGACGGTCATCGCGGTGACGAAGACGCCGAAGATGAGGGCGCCGGTGGGCTTGCTCGTTCCGTGACCGTCGACCATCGCGAGGGCGAGCCAGTCGTTGGCGGACCCCTCGGCGAAGGCCATGCCGAGCACGATCAGACCGATCAGCAGGGTGCGCGGGTCACGCCAGATGCTGAGTCGACCGCGCCAGGTCTTCGCGTGGTGGTCCTCGGTGGTCGTGGCCTGGTCGTCGGCGATGTGCTCCGACTGCAGGTAGCGCACCGAGATGATCGAGCCACCGAACAGAATGGCGGCGATGATGCCCAGGTGTACCGCGATCGGCAGGTGGATGAGCTCGGCCAGGGCGCCGAGGCCCGCTCCGACGATGGTGCCGAAGCTGAAGAAGGCGTGGAAGATCGGCATGATCGACCGCCCGAGCGCGCGTTCGTTGACCGCGCCCTGGAGGTTCATCGCCACGTCGCAGATCGAGAAGCAGACCCCGAAGATGATCAGGCCGATCTCGATCACCGCGAAGTTGGGGCTCACCGTCGCGCCGAAGCCGGCGAGGGCGAATCCGACGGCACCGGTGGTGAGCACGCCGACGATGGTGTGCCTCGCGCCGAAGCGGGCGATGATGTGGCTCGAGGCGAGCAGGCCGACGATGGAGCCCGCAGCGATGCCGAACAGCAGGATGCCGATCTGTGACGGACTCGCATCGAGCGCCACCCGCACGGCCGGGATGCGCGCCGCCCAGCTCGCCATGGACAGCCCGCAGAGCGCGAAGATCGCGAACAGCGCGTTGCGCCAGTTGAGCACCTGTCGGCGGGAAAGGGTGGTGGTGGTCATCGAGTTCCTGGCAGACGGGGAGAGCGGTGGTCGAATCGATTCGATCAAATCGATTCGATTAGGCTACCGACTCATGGATGACCGGGCAAGACCTGCGAGCGGAGGCACGCGACCGAATCTGGCCGCGGTCGCCGCGCGAGCCGGAGTCTCGGCGTCCACGGCATCCCTCGCCTTCAGCGGTTCTGGCCCCGTCTCCGATGCGACCCGCGCCAAGGTGCTGGCGGCCGCTGCCGAACTCAACTACGCCGGCCCCGACCCGCGCGCCCGCTCGCTGCGGCGCGGCAGGTCGGGGATTATCGGCGTCGTGATCGAGGATCGTCTGCGCGATGCCTTCCGCGACCCCATCAACATCGCCATGCTCGACGGTCTGGCCGACGCCACCGGCTCCGGTCGGGACGGGGCGAGCCTGCTCCTCCTCACCGAGACCGGCAAGTCCTCCGGCGGAGTCGACACCGCGCCCGTCGACGCGGTAGTGCTGATCGGCTGCAGCACACGGCTGAGTGAGTCGGTGGAGACGCTGCGCCACCGCGGCATCCCGATCGTCGCGATCGAGGCCGAGCACCGCGAGGGGGTCGTCGCGATCGACCTCGACAACCGGGAGGGCAGTCGGATGCTCGCGACGGTGCTCAAGGACGCCGGCCATGAGCGCGTGGCGATGGTCACCCTCCCGCTCGACCCTGCCCGCACGCGGGGTGAGCTCACCGCCGAACGGGTCACCGCGAGCACCGGCTGGACAGCCGCGCAGCGAATCCTCGGCGTGCACGACGTGTTCGCCGGTGCCGGCGGCTGGGTCGCGGCCGGTAGCTTCATCGAGGAGGGCACCGCCGCCGCCCTCGAACTGCTGCGCTCGCCCGCCCCGCCGACCGCCATCATCGCCCAGAGCGACCTGCTGGCGGTGGGTGTCATCCGCGCCGCCGAGGAGCTCGGGATGCTCGTACCCGACGACCTGAGTGTGGTGGGCTTCGACGGGGTGCGACTCGACGGCATCGCGCCGTTGGAGCTCACCACGCGGGTGCAGCCCGCGTTCGAGAAGGGCCGTGCTGCCGGTCGCGCGGTGCTCGAGCTGCTCGACGGTCAACCTGCCCCCGGCGAGAGCTTCACCAGCCGCTACTTCGCGGGCAACACGGTGGCACCCCCGCGCGAAATTCTCGGCCGGCCGACCGCGACCAGCATCTAGGCTTGAACACCATGAGCACCGACGCCCCCCTCTCAGCCGGAATTCTGATCGACGAACTCGACGAGGGCATCCGGCCTCAAGACGACCTCTACCGGCACGTCAACGGCAAGTGGCTCGCCCGCACTGAGATCCCCTCGGACAAGGCGCGTTACGGCTCGTTCTACCGCCTCGCGGAGGAGTCGGAGAAGGCGGTGCGCGAGATCATCGAGGAGTCGCGCGGTGCCGACGCGGGCACCGAGCGGCGCAAGTTCGGCGACCTCTACGCCAGCTTCATGGACGAGCAGCGCATCAACCTGCTCGGGGCCGAGCCGCTGCGTCCGGCCCTCGCCGAGGTGGACGAGATCAGCGACATCCCCACCTTGCTCAGCACCCTCGGCCGTCTCGAGCGCCAGGGCGTCGCCGGCTTCTTCCAGCTCTACATCGACAACGATCCGGGCCAGCCCGACCGGTACATCGCCCTGTTCGAGCAGGGCGGCATCGGGCTGCCCGACGAGAGCTACTACCGCGAAGACAAGTTCGCCGACAT
>Ga0247741_1000737_pt1 | contig 17937 bp, 16 predicted proteins | sample UWRJL213509R2_FD_180945 | JGI IMG/M metagenome (GOLD analysis project Ga0247741, IMG submission 180945) | Plant litter microbial communities from Arlington Agricultural Research Station in Wisconsin, United States - UWRJ-L213-509R-2 | ecosystem: Environmental > Terrestrial > Plant litter >... | reverse complement strand
AAACTGGCCGTATTGTTGCCGCTATAGGTTATGCGGGCGTAGAAAACCTCGATGCAAGCAAAGTCGTTGTTCATTTAAATAATGTGTTGATTGTAGAAAATGGTGGGCGCGCTGCTACTTACACCGAAGCTCAGGGTCAAGCAGTGATGAGCGGTACTGATATTTCCATCAACATCAATTTAAATCGCGGTAATTTTGCAGAAACAATTTGGACAACGGATTTATCTTATGAGTATGTTCGTATTAATGCGGATTATCGGTCTTAAGTCATAAGGATAAATATGCCCAAAGTCGTTCATGTTGCCGTTGGTGTTATTGTTGGCGCTGATGGCAATATTCTTATCGCCAAACGCCCCGATAAAACTCATCAGGGAGGTTTGTGGGAATTTCCTGGTGGTAAGGTTGAGGAAAATGAATCCTTATTCGAAGCGCTCAAGCGTGAGCTGCATGAAGAGTTGGCGATTCAAATTGCTGCGACTGAACCCCTAATAAAAATTCGCCACGATTACGGCGATAAAATTGTTTTGTTAGATGTTCATAAGGTAACTGAATTTAGCGGCGAGCCAAAAGGTAATGAAGGGCAACCTATTGTTTGGGTCAACCCAAACGAGTTGCGAGATTATGAATTTCCAGCCGCAAATCAACCAATAATCACGGCTATTCATTTACCACAACGATTGCTTATCACTGGTGAATTTAATGGAGTGGATGATTTTTTAACGCGTGTTGAGAACGCGTTGAAAAAAGGTATTCGTTTAGTTCAATTGCGAGTGAATGAAACGGAAATTATTTTTAAATTTATTGAATGCATAAACGAGCTTTGTAATAAATATTCAGCCAGATTATTAGTAAATACATCGCCTTCTATTTTTGCTCAACTGAAAAGCCGGGAAAATATAGGTTTGCATTTAAATTCTCGCCAGCTTTTTAACTGTCAGTCGCGGCCAGTGGCAGAAAATATTTTATTGAGCGCGTCTTGCCATAATCAATCTGAAATTGAACAAGCCGAAAAAATCGGTGTAGATTTTATTTATCTTTCACCAGTTCTGGCTACTAAATCTCACCCTCATCTAGAGGGAATAGGTTGGGAATTATTTAGCCAGTTGGTCGAAAATACCAAACTTCCTGTATACGCATTGGGAGGAATGAAAGAAAAAGATTTGGAAGTTTCATTGGCGCACGGAGCGCAGGGCATAGCAGCTATCAGTGAGTGGTGGTAATTTAATCTTCGGTATTTGATTCGTCATCAACATTAATGTCGAGTGATTTTCCAGGAATTTTATGGTTTTCGCTCGCCCATTCACCCAAATCAATAAGCCGGCAACGATCACTGCAAAAAGGACGAAATGGAAAGTCATCGTTCCATAAAACCGTTTTTTTGCAGGTAGGGCAATTGAGCTTTATTACTTCTGAATCAGTCATAATTTTTCTAGGATGTTGTTGAGGTGTTTAGTTGCTTGGCAAGATTCAGGTAAGAAATATGTAAGTCTTTTACCTGTTTATCTAACGTATCAAGATCGCCGTTGTTCACAATTATATCATCCGCTTTTGCGCATCTATCTGCACGGCTCATTTGGGTCGACATAATTTTTTCAATTTGTCCGCTTGTATTGGAATCACGTGCAGATGCTCGCGCAATTTGTAATTCTTCACTCGCATCTACTACCAGCACACAATCTACTAATTCGTATTGAGTGGTATCAAGCAGCAGGGGAGACGAGAGAATTGTGTAAGTGCTTTTGCTTTGTTGCAACTGGGAAATGATTTCGGTGCGAATAATTGGATGCAGTAAATTTTCCAGCCAAGATTTTTCTTCTAGATTTTCAAAAATCAACGCTCGAAGTTTACTGCGGTTTAATGTCTTGTCGGCATTCAGAATATCTTTTCCAAAATGCTCACTAATGGCCGCTAATCCTACGCTTTCGGGAGCTACAACTTCGCGAGCTACCACATCAGCATCAATAACCTGAATACCAAGATTTTCAAATCTGCACGAAACTTCTGATTTCCCGCTGCCTATCCCGCCCGTCAAACCAACGATCATACCGGGCAGTGCAAATTTAGTGTCGCGCGAAGGCATAAGTTAAATAGGCCTGATTAATATCGTGTCCCCACATAAGGGCAATCCAGCCTGCAATAGCTAGATAAGGGCCGAAAGGAATTGGAATATTTTTATCTCTACCGCGAATCACTATCATGCTGATGCCGATCACTGCACCAGCCAATGCACTTAATAAAATAATCTGCAATAGCATCTGCCAACCAAGCCAGGCACCCAAAGCTCCTAACAATTTAAAATCGCCAAAGCCCATGCCTTCTTTACCGGTTAGCAACTTGAACAACCAATACACAGAAAAAAGCGAAAGGTAACCACCAATAGCACCCCAAACGGCGCTGTCAAGGCTCGTAAATAATCCAAAGGAGTTCGCGATTAAACCTAACCATAGCAGCGGTAAAGTAATACTGTCTGGCAATAATTGAGTGTCGAAATCGATCATCGTCAATGCAATCAAACACCAGGTAAAAACGAGACAGGTTAAGCCAGTTGCATTGGCTCCAAAAATATAGATGGCAACAACAGAAAAAATTCCGGTAACTAATTCAACAATGGGATATCGCAAAGAAATATGAGTTTTACAAGAAGAACATTTTCCGCGCAAAAATAAGTAGCTAATAACAGGGATATTTTCCCAAGGTTTTATTTTATGTCCGCAACCGGGACAAGTTGAATTAGGCGTAACTAAATTAAATTTTTCAGACGGAATATTTTTTTTTGCATCATCCTTAACATTATCGCTACCCAAAAACTCAACGCATTGTTGATACCAATCACGCTCCATCATTTTAGGTAAGCGATAAATCACAACGTTTAAAAAACTGCCGATTAATAATCCTAAAATGCCTGTACAAATTAAAAAAAATATTGGGAATAGGTTTTGTATCTCTATAAAACTATCCATAATTACATTACATTTCCCAGTTGGAAGATGGGCATATACATAGCAATCATCAGTCCTCCGACAAGTACACCTAACACCGACATAATCATAGGCTCTAATAAAGATGTTAAGCTATCGACAGTGTTATCTACCGCTTCTTCATAATATGTTGCGACCTTGTCCAGCATTGCATCGAGCGCTCCAGACTCTTCACCAATTGAAGCCATTTGAACCAAAAGGGTTGGAAATATTCCACGTGTTTTTAGCGCAGTATTTAGTTGTATGCCAGTTGACACATCTTCGCGCACCTTAATAATGGCATCAGAGTAAATTTTGTTCCCTGCTGCTCCTGCTACCGAAGTTAGAGCTTCTATAAGGGGAACGCCGGCTGCAAATGTTGTTGACAATGTTCGAGCAAATCGTGCCATCACAGACAGATAAATAATTTGACCGACTACTGGAATTTTTAATATATAACGATCAATGAAATAAGCGAATGTTGTAGATCTACGAGCTGCTTCTTTAAAGATAAACACTCCAGCAACTACTCCCAATAAAAAAAATAACCAATATGCTTGTGCCAATTCGGAAAGATGTAAAACAAATAGAGTAAAGGCAGGCAATTGGGCACCAAAGCTGCTGAAAGTATCAGCGAACTGAGGGACAACCTTTATTAAAAGTATCCCCGTAACTATGATAGCGACTACCACGACTGCGATAGGGTAACTAAGAGCTTTTTTAATTTTCGCTTTTAGTTTTTCGGTTTTTTCCTTATAAGTAGCAATACGATCAAGCATTGTTTCAAGTGCACCTGCCTGTTCGCCGGCATCGACGAGGTTGCAAAATAAATCATCAAAGTATTTTGGATGTTGTCTTAATGAGGGCGCAAATCCCCCTCCTGCTGCGACGCTGTCGCGAATTGAAAGAATTAATTTACGTAAGTTTGGGTTTTCTAAGCCATCTGCCACAATATCAAATGCTTGTACGAGAGGGACACCTGCTTTCATCATTGTTGCCATTTGGCGAGCAAACACAGCAATATCCATAGGTTTGATAGCTTTGCCGCCCGTTCCAAAGAACGGCTTTGATTTTTTGGACACCGATTTTGCCGAAATCCCTTGCTTCAATAATTGTGCTTTTGCCAGAGCAGGGCTCGAACTATTAATGTCGCCCTGAACTTTCGTGCCTTTTTTATCCACACCCTTGTATGTATAGGTATTTGTCAATGCACTTGGTTTTGCAACTGTTTTAGGAGTGTTTTTTGTCTTGTTTGTTATCGTAGTAGCCATAGGTTAATCCTTGGTGACTCGGTTAGCCTCTTCAAGGCTAGTTAGCCCCATTGCCACTTTGCGCAATGCGGAAATACGTAAATTATTAAAGCCTGCTTCTTTGGCTGCGCGGGCAATTTGTAATGAGTTGCCACCTTCCATTATAAGATTGGCGATAATAGGTGTAATGCGAACTACTTCATAAACACCCAGCCGTCCTTTATATCCACCATTACAATGGGCGCAACCTACTGGGTGAAATAGCTGAAACTCTGATCGAGATATACCAATTTCGTCAAATCCTTCTTCAGTTAGAATAGTTGACGGTATATTAGTAGCTGGTTTTTTACATTGAGGACATAATTTTCGGGCTAACCGTTGAGCAATAATTAAGCTTACACTTGTAGCGATATTGAACGATGGTACACCCATATTCATTAGGCGGGTGAGGGTTTCTGGAGCACTATTGGTATGGAGTGTTGATAACACTAGGTGACCGGTTTGAGCTGCTTTAATTGCAATTTCAGCAGTTTCTAAATCGCGAATTTCGCCCACCATAATGATATCAGGGTCTTGCCGTAAAAATGAACGCAACGCTTCTGCAAATGTAAAACCGATTCTGGTATGCATTTGGACCTGATTTACACCCTCGAGATTAATTTCCACAGGATCTTCCGCCGTGGAAATATTTAACTCTGATGTGTTCAAAATATTTAGGCCAGTATAGAGCGAAACTGTTTTACCGCTACCGGTTGGGCCAGTAACTAAGATCATACCTTGAGATTGTGCTAATGCATCTAGATACAATTTCTTTTGGAAATCTTCATAGCCTAGCGCATCGATACCTAATTTTGCCGCACTTGGGTCCAAGATACGCAATACCACCTTTTCGCCAAAAAGTGTAGGCAGTGTATTTACACGAAAGTCTATAGCACGTGTTTTCGATACTTTTAATTTTATGCGGCCATCTTGTGGTAGGCGACGCTCAGAAATATCCATTTGCGACATAACTTTTAAACGCGCTGCCATGCGCCCTGCAAGATTGACAGGTGGTCTAGCCACTTCCTGCAAAATACCGTCAGTACGAAATCTTACGCGGTAGGATTTCTCATATGGCTCAAAGTGAATATCTGAAGCGCCTCCTTTAATTGCATCCAAAAGTACTTTATTGATGTACTTAACTATTGGTGCTTCATCTGCTTCAGATGATTTATCTTCATTCTTCGCGTTTTCATCTACTGTTTGAATATCGAGATTATCTAAATCACCATCATCAAGATCACCTAACGCATCATTTAAGGTGTCCTGTGTTGAAAGGAATTTTTCAATAGCTATAGCAAGTTTGTCGGCTTCAACCAAAATTGCATCGGTATTTAAGCCGGTATTGAACTTAATTTCATCAAGGGCGTGCAGATCAGTAGGGTCTGCAACGGCAAGAAATAATCGTGTGCCGCGTTTAATGATGGGCAGTGCATGATGCTTACGAATCAGCTTTTCATCGACCAATTTATCGGGAATTGCATCTTTACTTAAGGCGTCGAGATCAAATAGAGGCGCCCCAAACTCCTCGGATGCAGCGCGTGCAATGGTGCGGGAATCTAAAAGGCTATTTACAACAAGATGCTGTACAAAAGGCATTTTATCTTTGGCGGATTCAGCTAATGCTTTGCGTGCAATTTCCGGTTCCAGCAAATTATCTGCCACTAAGCGGCGAGCAAGGCCGTTCAAGTGAGTCGGGGTATTCATGTGATAACTCCTGCCGAATATATCATGGTCTAGATTTTTCGAATTTATCCAGATTGCAAAAATGAATAATAGGCTTAACTCTAGACTATAACTTGCTGTAATTCTTAAAATTTTTAATTGATCTTTGAAGTTAGTGCCCAACAAAGATGATAAGTGATTAACGAAATTTAATATTAGGAGTGAGTGACAAAAAGCGTCACATATTCCTTTATTTTGTTAATTATATGGCTATTTTAAAAGTTGTATTCTCTTCATGAGCGTGATTTTGGTTAGACTTTTTATATAATTTAAAAAAATCAAGTCGATGAAGTGCCCTCATATAATGTCAAAAACGCCATACTTATATAATGATACATTTAGATTGTAGTATTGGTATGGCCTTTGCGTAGTATTTTGTGAGTTGAGAATTTGGCAACCTTTATTTATTTATAATCTTTGGAGATTCATTATGAAAGCGATGCAAAAAGGTTTTACGTTGATTGAATTAATGATCGTTGTTGCGATTATTGGTATTTTGGCTGCTGTAGCACTTCCTGCCTATCAAGATTATACGATACGTGCAAAAATCACAGAAGGGATTGGGTTGGCTTCGGCGTTAAAAGCAGATATGTCAACTATGTATGCTGCAGACGGTATGACTGGGGTTGCTGCTTTTGCTGATCAAGTGGCATTGTCGCCACCACAATCAAAATATGTATCTGCAATAGCCATAACCAAAACAACTGGAGAGATTACAGTTACATATAACAACACCAACGTAGGTAAGGCTGTTGCAGCTAGCTCTACACTTGTGTTTTCTCCTTACTTGGTGTCTACGGTTGGCGCCACTAAGACAGTTGCTAAATTAGCTGCAGCCGCAGCTGGGTCAACTGGCTCTATCGATTGGGCATGTTCATCTACTACATCAGTAACTGCTACTAATAGAGGATTGACTGGCGCTACTGCCGGCACATTGGATCCACGCTTCGCACCATCCGAATGTAAGTAATCTTTGGCGCATTATGCGCATGCTTTGATTATGTAAAAAGCCTATTAGTAGAAATGCTAATAGGTTTTTTATTATAGCTTTAAATTATTTCGAAATTCCGCGATGGCAAGCTCATGCTCAATGTTGATTTAATTTATGACGTTATTTGATTTCAAAAAAAAATTATTTGCAGCTTTTCTTCACGCGTGTATAACATTTGTGGTTTCTATTTTGGTATGGCAATTAATACGATATTGGTACCCTGGTGAATTAAAGTATTTAATGAATACCTTAGCTTTGTACAAATTATTAATTGGTATTGAAATTATTCTCGGGCCATTAATATCTTTAGTCATTTACAGTGCCGAAAAGTCAATCCAGCAGTTGGCTAAAGATTATTTGATCGTTGGTATTATTCAATGCTCTGCTTTGCTATATGGTTTAGGTATGATTTCAGGTGACAGGCCTCTATTTCTCGTGCTTTCACGTGATCGACTTGAGCTGGTAAGGGCGAATGATTTGGATGCAAAAGACGTGGACTTGATTGCAGATAAAGATTTTTCTCCATCGTTATTTTCAAATACAAAAATAGTTTGTGTAAATATGCCTGTTGAAAAGATTCAGAGATCGGATTTATTGGCTTCAGTGCTTTCAGGTAAAGATATTTTTCGTCTGCCTAAATATTATCGCAAGTGTAAATCGGAAGAACTGTTAAATACGGGGAAAAAGATGGTTGTTTTAGAAGCTTTAATTCGACAAGATGCTATGAGAAATGAGCGCTTGATAAAAGCCATCGAAAAGATCGATGGAAAATGTGCATGGTTACCATTTGTCACTTCAGTCAATGTGGTAACCGCTATAGTTTGTTCGCCAAAAAACGAAGTGACTCGGTACTTAAACTACAATTCAATATGATTCAGTCTGTGTCTACAAAAAATAAATTAACTGTTCAAAATAGTTCAGCAATTTGAGTCATTTATATTTTTAGCTTCCGAACGTAAACTTAATATTAATTTAATGTCAATTGTTTCGTATTCACACAGTATTTTAAATGTCATAGAGTTTCATCGACAAATCCACCGCCTGACAATGCTTTGTAAGCGCCCCAATAGAAATAAAATCCACACCAGTTTCGGCAATTAAAGGTAATGTTTTTTCAGTAACATTACCTGAAGCTTCAAGCTTGGCTTTGCTGTTATTAATCGCGACTGCTTTGCGCATATCTTCTAAATTAAAATTATCTAACATGATGATGTCGGCATTTGCTGCAAGTGCTTCATCAAGTTCGAGAAAATTTTCGACTTCTACTTCAACAGGTTTATTTGGTGCGATGGCACGTGCGCTTGCGACGGCGGCCTTAATTCCACCGCAGGCGGCTATGTGATTTTCTTTGATGAGAAATGCATCGTATAAACCGATGCGGTGATTGTTGCAACCGCCGGATGCAACTGCATATTTCTGGGCGTCGCGTAGGCCTGGTAGAGTTTTACGGGTGTCCAACAATTTCACGCTGGTGTGTGCAACGAGATTGGCGTAATGGCGGCTAATAGTTGCTGTGCCAGATAAGGTTTGTACAAAATTTAAAGCGGCGCGCTCGCCGGTGAGTAGGCTTCTGGCGTTTCCACTCAGGCTAAATAATGTGCTGTTGGCAGCGGCAGTTTCGCCATCGTCTATATTCCATTCAATCACAATTTTTTTATCAATCTGTGCAAATACTTCTATCACCCAATCTTTTCCACAAAACACGCATTCTTCTCTTGTGATGACAGTGGCTTTTGCTTGTTGATCTGCGGGAATAAGTAGGGCGGTAATATCGCCTGTACCTATATCTTCATGCAAAGCTGCAGCTACATTCTCTTGAATGCTTTTACTTAAATGTTGAAGGCGTTGTGCGAAAGTGGAGTTCATGTAGAGATTTATCCAAAAAACATTGTGCGATGAATATTACCTGATTGCGCAATGCAGTTGCGATTATGTTCTCAGGCGACATCTTTGAAATATTGTGTGTAATGCGTAATTTTTTCCGCTTTTTATAGCGCTTGGTTTCGCTAATTAACTAAAACACTTTTAAATTATATAAGAAAACACACAACTTATCGCTATTTGTGATATGGCTCTCGCCTTGAACATTTGCTCCTAGAGAGCATGGGTTTGTTGGATATACTTTATTTACCGAGGTCCCTTTTTGATGGTTAATCATCATGTCTGAACAACACCGTCCTGAGCAAAATAACGTTGTGCAACTGAATCCTGATAGATCTAGCGGGCAGCCAGCACAAATTATTTTAGCGCGTTTGCCCGCCGCGATGCATTCATTGCGCGACAAGGCTCGCCAACAACTGCAAGGATTATTGCGTGACCTTTTTGATAAGGTCGATGACGCAATGTTTGAATTGGCGGATAAAGCCAATAATAACCATGAGCAAAATTTATATTTCGATTCGATGCGCGAAGTGCGTTTACGTCGTCGTGCGATGGAGACTGCATTTTTTCGCAGTATTGATGTTCGTTTCGCGCAATTGTTGGATCACAACGCCTACCGTGAAGAAGCACAAATTGAAACGAAAGAATTTTCGCTTGATGATTTGTCGCTGGTTAAAAATGATGATCTGGAAGAAATGGTTGCCATTGAGGGCATGATTAATAAGGCGAATGAACAATTTGCTGAGCTAATTCAGCATTTAACCTTACGCATTGATCACCTTGTGCCTGTGAAGGTTTATCAAAAAAATAATCCTTTAGGTGTAGATGTTATTTGCAATGCATTTAATGATGCTGCAAAAAGTCTCGCTATAGATGTTAAAGCGAAGTTGGTGTTGTTCAAATTATTCGACAATATGGTAATGACAAAATTAGGCGGATTGTTTCAATCGCTTAATCAATTACTTATTGAAGCGAATATTTTACCGTCGTTGAAGCAAGCTGCTCGTACTAATAAACGTCCAACGGCGCCTGCGGCTCATGAACATTATGGTTCCGGTCTTTCCGCATCAATAAACGCTGAAAATGTTTCGCAATCACAACATTCTGCCGCAACAAATTCTCATAATATTTCTAACATTACTTATGATGAACAAACCAATCAGGTTTTGCATACGCTGCGAGATTTATTAGGTTCTCGTGGTGGTTCGTCGACCGCGAATGAGCATGCTGCCGGCCCAGAAATTGCCAGTCAAGATCTGGTTAAAATTTTGTCATTGGCACAACATCAAAACACTTATGCTCAAGCACCAGTTAGCTCAGGAGCGCCTATTAATATTCGCGAATTGCTTCAAAATTTATTGAGCAATGAGCAACAAAAACCGCAAGCTATCAATCAAGTTGACGATGATGTTATTAATCTCGTTAGCATGATGTTTGATTTTATTTTAGATGATCGCAATCTTGCTGCGCCGATGAAAGCACTCATTGGCCGCTTGCAAATTCCGATGGTCAAAGTTGCTATTGCGGATAAAACTTTTTTTAGCAAAGGTGGGCATCCTGCGCGCCGCTTGTTGAATGAAATGGCGATGGCGGCACTCGGCTGGCAAGAAACCAGCGAAGCTAATTTCCATAGCGATGGGCAACGTAAAGATAGTTTGTACAACAAAATGGAATCTACTGTGCAAGCGATCTTGTCGGATTTTGAAACCGACATGACGATCTTCAATAATTTGCTCACAGAATTCCGTTCATTCCTTGAAAAAGATAAACGTCGCGCGCAAATTTTAGAGCAGCGCACAATCGATGCTGAAGATGGCAAAGCAAAATCTGAACGCGCGCGTTTGCAAGTTGATTTTGTGCTAAATCGTTTAACATCTGGTCACGATTTACCTGTGCCTGCACAAAAATTATTGCGCGATGCCTGGGGCAATGTGTTGTTTATTATTTCGCTGAAACAGGGAATAGAAAGTTCTGAATGGCAAGCGGGTATTCGCACTGCACAACAATTGGTGTGGAGCTTAACGGCACCCATGTCTAAAGAAAATCGTCAGGGTTTGCTTAGATTAGTGCCGCAACTTTTACAAAAATTGCGCGAAGGCTTGGAAGACATTTCTTACAGTCCTTTTGAAACAACTCAGTTGTTTAAACAACTTGAAACCTTGCATTTGGCGCGTTTGCGTTCAGTGCCAAAAATTGATGAAATCGCTCCTATTGCTGCTAAACCTCAAGTTAAACCGGCTGATATAGCTGCACCAGTGGTAACGCTTACTAAGGTTCAGGTTGCAGAAATTCCAGCTGTTGCAGTTAAGGCTGATGTTCCACCAGTGAAAGCCGTGGTCGCGGAGATTATTAGTGTTCCCGCTCAAGATTCATCTGCTAATGATGGTGTTGAGCAGGTTTCAACTCCGGCGGCAGAAGTTGCCCAGGAAGTTTCAGTCGTAGACTCAGTGAGAGAGTCAGTAATAACTCCAATTGTGCGGGAGGTGATTGTCGCTCAAGTCGAGCCGTTGGTTCCGGTCGGCGCATCACTCGAATCGCTTGAAACTTTTGTAGTTGCCAACGAAGAGCCTCCCGTTGTTGTAAGTCCAAATAGTTTGCCGGAAGGTGATCAACATTTGGCTTTGGTTGGAAATATTACTCAAGGCAGCTGGTTTGAAATGCAATCGGAAGATGGGCAAAAATTCCGCAGCCGTCTCGCTGCGATTATTCGCGCAACGGGCAAATATATATTCGTAAACCGCTCAGGCGTGAAAGTCGCCGAGGAAACTCGCATGACTCTCGCATTGGCGCTCAAATCAGGCCGCATGCAAATATTGGATGACGGTATGTTGTTTGATCGCGCACTGGAAGCGGTTATAGGTAATTTGCGCAACAACCGCTAATGCCCGCGAGTGCAAACTCTCAGTCATAGGTTTATCATGCCCGACTTTACAACCTTAACCGGTGCCCAAGGCATATAAACATAAGGCAGAGAGTTTGGTGATTTCAAATGATCCCAATTTGGAATATGACATCAAGGATGGGCGTCTAACGACCGCAATCCAATGTCCATCGCCCAATGCCAATGAGCGCCCCACAGCGCAGGCCGTCAATCTCCTTGTTATTCACAATATCAGTTTGCCTCCCGGTGAGTTTGGAACTGGCTGTGTGCAACGCTTTTTCAGCAATCACCTTGACGTATCTCTTCACCCTTATTTTCAAACGATTGCTGATTTGAAAGTGTCGGCCCATCTGTTTATTGAGCGCGATGGTAATGTCACCCAATTCGTGCCATTTCAGCGGCGTGCGTGGCATGCGGGTGTGTCATCGTTTCATGGAGTTGAAAACTGCAACAACTACAGTATTGGGATTGAGTTGGAAGGTTGCGACGATATTGCTTACACTGACGCCCAATATAGTGCCTTGGCAAAAGTCGTCCAACAGATTTTGATCGCCTATCCCGAGATTACGCCTGAGCGAATTGTGGGTCATAGCGACATTGCGCCGGGTCGCAAAACTGATCCTGGTGATGCTTTTGATTGGGTACGCTTTCGCCGGCTGCTAGCGAATAAATGATTTACAGAAATAGATGATTTACAGAAAAGTTAACCACGAGAAGTATTTATGATTTTTTTAAGTTTGATAGCCGTGCTGGCGATTATTTACTGGTCGAACAATACCGCCAGTATGTTGCAGCGCGATGGCTGGTTTATTTGGTTATTAAATCGCGCGCGCTCGTTACCGTCAGCGGCTTCATTTCCATTGCTGCCAATGATTGTGGTTTTTATATTGCCACTCTTGGTTGTGATGATCGCCATCTGGGCCATAGTGCATTTTCTCTCTGCAAATTTTCTGTTCTTTTTATATGTGCCTGTACTTTTGTATAGCTTGGGGCGCGGTGATTTTTTAGCGGAAGTGAATAATTATATTGCCACTGCGAATCGCGGTGATTCTGTATTGGCTAGCAAATTGGTAGATGATTTACGCGGTCATGCCGAAGACGATACCGACATAAACATAACTAACGATTGGAAAAGTTTGCATACTCAGGCGTTAAAAGTCATTGGCTATCGTGGTTTCGAACGCACTTTTGCGGTTTTATTTTGGTTTGTTATCGCCGGTGCTGTTGGTGCGCTTTTGTATCGAATGAGCGCTATTTACCGTGAGCAAACTGCACCTCACTCTAACGAAGCCGTGCTGGCTGAAAAATGGTTATGGTTGATCGAATTCCCAGCGGTGCGTTTGATGGGCCTAACCTGGGCGTTTGTAGGTAATTTTGATAGCTGCCCCTTGCGCGACAGTGTGCTTGATACCGAAAATTCGTCGATGACAATTTTGAATAATAGTTTACGTGGTGCGCTGGGTGCGCCAACAGATTTGTATATCAAAACTACTGTAGAAGTTTCCGCAGATGTAACGTATGAAGAACTTGAAGAAGCTGCGGAAGAAATCGCAGAAGCGGTTATTGAAGCTGAAGAAATTGCGCAGGAAACTATCGAAGATTTGGTGGGTATTACGCTCAGCCCGCAAGCCGAACCTGCTTACTCTTTTGCGTTAGTTAAATCCAGCATTCCTTTGTATTCGCGTTCATTGTTATTTTGGGTAGGCGCAATTGCGTTTGCCACTTTATTTATTTAATGGTCTATTTTTTAACGCTTAATTGGTTTTTAAAGCTTGGTTAGTTTTAAATGCTTTGTCAGTTTTAAAAGCCTAATTTGTTTTAAATGTTTAAGAGGTTTTAGTTATGCCTTCATTTGATGTGGTTTCAGAAGTTGATAAACATGCACTCACCAATGCGGTTGATCAGGCGGGAAAAGTAATTATCAGTCGTTACGATTTTAAAGGTGTCGACGCCAAATTTGATCGTAAAGAATATGAAATTACGATTACCGCCGATAACGATTATCAGCTCGATGCGATGTTGGATTCATTCAGAAGTGCACTGCACAAAAACGGTATTGGCGTTTCCTGTTTAGAAGTTAAACCCGTTAAAACGGCTGGTAAACAAGTTAAGAAAGATATTGTGGTGCGCACAGGTTTGGAATCTGACCTTGCGAAAAAAATTGTCAAAATGATTAAAGACGAAAAGTTAAAAGTGCAGGCGGCAATTCAGGGCGATCAACTCAGAATTACTGGAAAAAAACGCGACGACTTACAAGAGTGCATCGCCTTTTTGCGCGCGTCGGATATTGAGTTGCCATTGCAATATACGAATTTTAGGGATTAAAGATACTCAATTCCTCTGGCAACGCGTCGCGCCCAGAGGGTAGGGAGCTGATTCCCGCGAGATTCAGCCCTTACTTTAACAGGGCGCGCAGCCAGGGATTAATTACTTCACCTGAATTTTATTCCACAACCAAGCTAACAGTAATAATGTCGGTATTACAGAAATACTGCTGAAGATAAAGAACGTTTGATAGTTAGTTGCTTCAACGATATAGCCCGATACACCGCCAATAAATTTCCCCGGTAAATTCGCCAGCGATACCAAAAGCGCATATTGCGTTGCGGTAAAATTGCGATCCGTTAGGCCCGACATAAACGCAATTAATACAACACCTGCAAAACCTTGCGATAAATTATCTGCGCTGATTGCTGCAAAAAAAGCCCAAGCTTCTGAGGGGTGAATTGCCATTAGCAAAAACGCCAAATTGGAAACTCCCACCGCAATACAGGCAATTACCAGCATGCGCCTAATGTCAAACGCTGCAACACAAACTCCTCCTAAAAATGCGCCCGCAATTCCAATCCATACGCCGTAGAGTTTTGCGATTGTGGCTATATCCGCTTTTGTGTAACCAGAATCTAAATAGAAAGGGCCCGCGAGTACGCCAATCATTTGATCGGGCAATTTAAATAAACCTACAAATCCCAACAGTGCTAGCGCGAGCAAAACGCCATTGCGAGAAAAAAATTCCTCAAAGGGTTTTACAAATGCATCGCTCAAATTTATTTCGCGAATTCTTAAAATATTTTCCGGGTCCGGTTCTTTTGAAAGCAAACCTGCAAGCATTGGCAATAGCATCGCACCGGCCATCATAAAATACGCAATTTTCCAACTGAATAATTCCGCCAGATAAAGCGCGATAGCTCCTGAAATAATTAAGCCAAAGCGGTAACCCAATGTGTAAGTGGCGGCGAGCGCGGCTTGCGATTGAGCTGGTGCAACTTCAATGCGATAAGCATCCACAACAATGTCTTGCGTTGCGCCAGCGAAAGCAGTTAGTCCAACCATAATTACAAATAGAGTGAGGGATGTGGTAGGGCCTAAAATCGCCATCGTCGATAAAGCAACAATTAGTAACAGTTGTGAAAGTGCCAGCCAACCTCTGCGACGACCTAAAAATGGCAGCGGATAGCGATCAATTAAAGGTGCCCATAAAAATTTCAATACGTAAAAAAAACTGGCGTAACTGACAAGACCAATCGCGCTAAGCGTAATACCTGTATCGCGCAACCAGGTGGAAAGTGTAATGCCCACCAACATAAACGGTAGGCCGGAACCAAAACCTAAAAATAATAATGTTAATGCAGATGGTGTGGCGAATGCGCGTTTGATTCCGCTCCAGCCTTTGTAATTATTGTCATCTATAGCTGAAGAATTTGTAGTCATATTTTTTGCAGCATCGTTGATTGTGTTAGCTATTGTAACCGTAAATTTTCAATTTAATTTTTTCATTCACAAATTCAACGCCTTCTTTAATTAAGCGCCGTTTTTGTTCATGGTAGCCATCTGAGTCAACCGGCATCGAAAGTTTGCCTTGTGAATTAATGACGCGATGCCAAGGCAATTTTGAGCCCTCGGGAAGCCCGCACATTAAGCGTCCGGCAAGGCGCGCTCCATTGGGCATGCCCGCCAGTTTTGCGAGGTTGCCGTAAGTAATGACTTTGCCTTTAGGAATTTGCGCCAGCGCGAGATAAACCGCTTCTCTGCGTTGTTCTTGAGTTTCAAGCATATAGCCGCCAGAAAAATATGAATGTTAAGTCAGATCGCCAACTTAACATTTATTGATTTGCTAATGAGTTCAGCGCGCATTCTAATCCATGACTGAATATTTACTGAGAGGTTTCTGTGTAGCGACGGTCGTGAGATCTGGCCGACAAGTGATAAGATGGCGGCATTCGTAAAAGAGGAAAAGGTTATGCGGTTAGGTGTTTTGTGGCTGTTTGTGATGTTGTTTGTCGAGATATGGTCAATTATCAAGATGAGCGAATACGTGGGTTTTCTGGCCACATTGGTATTGCTGGTTGCCGGTTTTATATTTGGTTTGCAGCTGATGCGCAGCCAAGGCATCAACGCCATGATTAAGTCATCGCAAAATGTGCAGGCGACAGAGTCACCACTCGCGCCATTGGCTTCCGGTATTGTTAAAGCCTTCGCGGGGATTTTGCTAATTATTCCGGGTTTTATTACCGACATCATTGCGCTGATTATTTTATTGCCATTTGTGCGCAATGCTTTTGCACGTTATCTCGCTAAAAAAGGCCAATTCCAAGGTTTCGCTGCGGGCGGGTTTGGGCAGGGTGGGTTTAGAAAGGGCGGTTTCGGAGGCACCTTTGGTCAAGGTGCATTTGGTGGTTTTGGCAAACCGGGTGCAAACGATGATTTTGGTGGCGGTAATATTTACGATCACGATGGCGGCGCCAAGGTCGATAAAGATTCAACCAAAGGCCGAATCATTGAAGGCGAAGTTATTGAGGGAAAAGTGATCGAGCTTAAGCCTTCAAAAAAACCAAAAGGTGAGCCGAAAGATTCGAATTAGGTTTTGAATTATCCGCAAATGACTGAAAACAAAGAACCCGACTCGTGTCGGGTTCTTGCTTTTTTAGCTACTGATAAACGCGAATGTAATCCACATACATGCGTTGCGGAAAGGTGCTGGTGCCATCAGGGCTACCTGGCCACTGACCGCCCACCGCTACGTTCAACAGGATAAACATGGGGTGATCGTAAACCCAGTTACCGTAGGTTTGTACCTGCGATTTGTTTACCGTATAGAAGTTGGTGCCATCCACGAAGAATTTCACACTTGTAGAATTCCATTCCACTGCATACACATGGTAATTGCCGCTGACGGATTCATTCAGGTAATTGGCGCCGATAAAAGGTGTGTTGCCTGAATAGCCGGGCCCATGGATTGCGCCGTGAGTAGTAACTGGCTCGAAGCCGACGTGTTCCATGATGTCGATCTCACCACATTGCGGCCAACCTACAGAGCCAATGTCGTTCCCCAATAACCAGAATGCTGGCCAGATGCCTTGGGTTTGCGGCAATTTCATACGCGCTTCAATGCGGCCATAGGTAAAGGTTTTCTTGCCACTGGTGACCATGCGCGCGGAGGTATATTCGCAGCGCCCGTACCAACAGTTGTAATTGGCTGGGTTTTCCTTCCGTGCTTCAATCACTAATACATTACTGCCTGCTGCGCCATCATATTGAATCGATGCGTTTTGGCCGTTGGTGTAATACTCACGCTCGCTATTGCCGTAACCGCCACCGCCGGTTTCAAATGACCAGGTTCCGGTATTGATGCTATCGAACTCGTCCGACCAGGTTGGTGCTGCCGCAATTTTGCGGATAAGGATTGAAGACGCCTGATCGTTGAAATTACTCAGGCACGCAGTCTCGCCTCGCACCACAACTGATGCTCCCGAGAAACCGGCGTTTTGGTAAAGCACCGCTTCATAACCTGCCGCAACTTTGATAGACGATGCATCGTCATTCACAAAACCTTTGGCTTGTAGTGCGCCCAGGTCGTAAGAGCCGGCAGCATCAACACCTGCAGACCAACCGCCGTAGTTACAGTGTTGATAAACGGTTGCCACGCTGCCAGTGGTAGAGCCACCAGTGTTAGCGACAACTTCAATCCAGTTGAAATTCCAGCCCGCTGATTTTGCGAAAACGCCCAAATTATAGGTTCCAGCATTAAGCGTGACGGTCTTGGAGACGGTCGTCCAGGTTTGCCAGCCGCCGGTAGCGGGAATGGCAAAGTCACCCAACACGATAGCTCCCGCATTCAAATCCACTGAAGCCGTGCCACCGCTTGGGCTGGCAACACGCATTTTGATGGTGTAACTGCCGGTACTAGGAACGCTGAGGCTGTTGTAGACCAGC
>Ga0247741_1000736_pt1 | contig 17940 bp, 16 predicted proteins | sample UWRJL213509R2_FD_180945 | JGI IMG/M metagenome (GOLD analysis project Ga0247741, IMG submission 180945) | Plant litter microbial communities from Arlington Agricultural Research Station in Wisconsin, United States - UWRJ-L213-509R-2 | ecosystem: Environmental > Terrestrial > Plant litter >... | reverse complement strand
GTAACCTTTTTATTTCGCGACACGCGCACACGTGTCACGGTTCCAAACTGGGAGAAGTATCCCTTCAGCTGGTCTTCGTAGAACCCATGTGGGAGGCGGCCGAGATATAAGACTCCTCTGTCTTCCGTCTAGATGTCGTGGTCAGATACCATGTCACGGTACAAGAACGGGCTTGAGATAAATCACGTACCGGTTGACGCTTCGCCTTCTCAAGCTTCCTTTTCACCGTCTCGTCGTCCTTTGCAATCGTAGGTAGCTTTCCCATATCAAAATCAGTGGGCTCGTCGTCCATGGCGTCGTCGTCTGAAGAGTCCTCCTCATCCGTTGAAAATCCATGTAAATGCACAGAAGTATCCGAATCAGATCTGACCTCCCCTTCTGCCTCGTCCTCATCTCCCATTTCTTCATCCTCGTCCTCGTCAGCGGCAGGCTCGGGTTCGGGTGTAGGTCCTTTAGACTTCTTCGATTTTGACTTGGACGCCGTAGATTCTCCCTTCCGTGGTCTGGAGATGGACGTTGGCATATCCTCCTTCGAAGCTGGCTTTTTAGATTTCGATGCTGCTGGTCTCTTGGTGGATTTGTCTCCTGAGATAGACAAGGGAGCCAAGGTGACGTCCCCAACCAGCTTGGACGAAGGTTTTGTGTTGGTGTTTTTTCGCTTCTCCGAAGTAGGCTCTGGAATCACGGCGGCCAGGGGTGCGGCCTTCGTCTTTTTGGTCTCCAAGTTTGATTTGACCGTTTTAACTGGCGGCTCCACCTCCCGCGATACAGCATCCTCAACCCTCGAGTTTTTGGAGGCTTTGGTAGGTTTCGAAGGCTTCACCGAGCCCTCATCAGATTTCTTGGCCTTCTTCGATGCCTTTTCCGTTTTTTCAAGGGCAGAAGATGGTTTTCCGTCGTCCTCCAAAAACATGTCTTTCTTTCGTTTCAGAGGTTTCGGAGTGGACGATCCTGCAGGAGCAGATTTCGTTGTTGCCTTAACGAGGTTATCAGAAAACTTTTTGGGCTCTTTGGATGATAGAGTAGGTGCCATGGTTTCTATGAGCCTATGACAAGGAATCAAAGTGAAGGAAAAGGCGAATAGAAGCGATGAAAAATATTGGTAGCTGGAAAGCGATCTCTGAAAAAGTACAAGCCTTTGCCAAACAAGTCACAACTTCTCTTCATCCAATGCCGCGATGAGCCCGCGACCTCGTTTCGCCAATCCTCATCTCTTGCTTCAACAATCTGAGGCTGTCTCTAGAGAAGATTTATATCGAGAGGATGAGAATGAATTTTCTGAAGATTTAGTCAAGGTTGAGCAATTAAACCTTTTGGTGGAACAAACCCTTCCTTCCCTGAAGCATTATGTTGATCACGGAGGCGACGTTGAAAGTTCAAGGAAAAGGAAACGTAGAAAGCTGGAGGAAATATGTGATGATGAGCATACAACGGAGGGTGACACTATGCGTATGATCCCTAAATCCATCGTCTTGACTGCATGTTGCTAACACGAACGTTGAATTTCAGTTTTCCGATTAATCTCGTCGACGCTACCTCCGTTGCCGGTTTGTCTCCTCCCACCTCCGCCTCCACCACCTGTGTAAGTCTTTTTGAAACCTATATGCATGCATACTAATACTTGGGGCTATTAGAACGCGCGAACCTGATGTTGAAGACACAGAAATGCGAGGATCGCTTCGCAAACAGCAAGCTGACGCTGCTGCTATAAACGGCGAAATCATTCTCCAGGCAGCTGGGGTGTTTCAGGTCCTTACTTTTCTCTTCCTCCATAAGTTTAAGCTGACCCTAAATCTAGGGCATACGGCCTCCGGGCACCGTTATGGCCGTTCGTGGAGTCGTTCCAACCCCAGATCCAATGCTAATGGTCGTGGAAATGCTGCAAATGCCACGAAAGTCGCGTCCACCAGTCCCTTCAGCCGATCTTGTATACTTTCCCTACTCCTCTGATCCTTCGGCGGTCCACCCCATTCGGTCGAAGACGAAGGCCTCTCTGTGCCCTGTTGTCCCTGTCGCTGCCCAACCTACCCACACGCCATCCGACCCCGATCTCAATCGCCTTACTGTTCATCAAACGCGAAGACGGAGGAAGCCGAAGGCCAAGGCTAAGCCACGACCTCCGGCTCAGTTCTGGCGCCCCGAACCATCGTGGACAGGCCCATGTCGTGGATACGCATACGGGTACCCCAGCTATTTGGCTGTTGGTGAGGGCGTGAGGCGAGCTGAAAACTGGCAGTACCAGCGCGATAAGATCAAAGGGGCGACTGTCGATGGCCGGTGACTCCAGTCGGTAATATCCCCGGATGTCTGCTCCTTTGTATGGCATCGTTAAACACCAAAGGAACCTATCTGTGCATTAATCTTATCTGTTCTTATCATTCGGTGTGCATTTCCCGACACTGCATGCTCACCGCTCCCGCACCATCGGTCTCCACCGACCGTGAACCTTATAGACGGGTAGACCAGGCGGTGTTGTGGACATTCTATGTAGGCCTCAATTTATCAAGATCGTGTGGTCACTATCGTCATCGTATTGATAATATACACCATGACACCGAGTCACACTAGGTAGGTCCGTTGGCCGCGCAAGGTTTCCTTTGAATGCTGATCTTCGATCAAGCAAACGATTCAACCCCGGGAATACTTATTGGTACACTTCACCTCCTGTACAAGGACGAACCGATTATGATTTATCAGCGCTTCCTTCCGACGTCCAATACATATTAAAGTCATCACGCATATATTCGCTCCTTCGGCCACCCTAGGGCTCTCCGTTTCGACAAGGGCGATAGACAGGTATATTGAATATACCAGCAAAGATTAAACAACTTGACAATGCAGAACGATAGCGATCGAATCTATTTTCTTTTGAACTACACGACGGCGTGCAAACACAGCGGCTAGCAGAGTACAAGTTTCAAATTTTAGACACGAAGCAGATGCATGTACAGGCCGTCCGATCACCAACTCGCTCAGGCGCTAGTGGTATCATGATCAATATAACCCCGGGAAGTCCGGAGATGGATTGGCGCCACATTTTTACGTAAATGAGGCCTCCAGACAGGATCGGCTGTGGTGTGGCGGCGGCTCCGATCGTCTAACACAGGAGACTGATTATCGGAACTCCTAATTCTCAAGCACTCCGGTGAGAATTACACAAAGCGAGAACGGTGAACGGCAGTTCATCGTGCAAGATTCTAGTGAATAAATAGGTGTTTAATCTCACAGTGCGCCGACCTTCTTTTACCTCGTGTCTCAAGAGTGCTGCATCGGTGATTGGATACCCTCTGGACTCTCATATAGTTATCCATATGGTATATAAAACAAGCCTTAAACTTCTAAAAAAACCCACTCGAAGATGTCAGCACCGAATATCTACCCAGGACTCTTAATGTTGGCGAAGCCCAAGCACTTTGAACCTCGTCCAGAATATGCGGTGGGTAATCTGCTAGTTGGAATCACTTTGTATGTCAGACAGTAACTTTGAAAGTAGGGAAAAATTGGGAGGCACCCAGTCGTTGTTCTAACTCCTCCTGACGCGGATGGAAGAGTCAAGGTCGCGGCCATGTCCCATCGTCATCCAGTAGATGCACGTCAGCATCCCACCTCAGAGTACAACCTCCCTTCCGACCCAGCCAAAGGAGAGGGCAGCATCAACATCGGCGAAATACATCACATCCAGCGCAAAAATCTCAAGGAAGCCAGCCCGCTGTGGGAAATGAGCGCGGAGGATCTGGCAAGGTTGCTTGCTGACATCTCCACTCAACCGTTGGTTCGAAGAGATCGGAACTACCTGCATTTATGAATGATACAATAAATTAGAACTAATATCTCTGTTTCAATGCGGAGTTCTCTTGGATACGAACCTCGCCGAAGTTACATACACCCGAGCTGCTGGCTTGCAAACAATTTCCTAAAGGGGAAAATAGAGCGAAGCGCGCACGCCCCAGGATCACCGCCACCGGGGTATCGGTAAATTGTGTGAAATCTCTGTATATATTATATAAATCCCGTGCTTATACATAGTTCGACCTGAAACATTGCCAACACGTTGCAGCCTGGCAGGCACCTGCAGAGTTATTTTTTTTCACCGCCGATCATGATCAAATTCTGCGAATCGAGCGTAGAAAATCGAGCGACGGAATGGGTATGGGCCCCCCAGCGTTCGCGATGCGATGGTGTGATGTGGTTTGGACCGGACCCTCATGTAATCCGACTTCATTCAGAGTATTTTACAATATTGGCGAATCGAATTGGTTCGAGCTGCAATGATGCGGCTAAGTGTCAGCATACGATAGAAATCTGCGCTAACGTCCCGCCGAAACTAACGGCTTGCATCTTCATAACACGACCCGGCCATTCTGACCTGCCAATATAACGCCTTTGAATGCCTCGGTGCACTGCAGGGTAATACGACGAGCAAAGGATGCAACGGTCATCGGAAACGTGGTCTCCGACGCGGTCTAACTATCGTGACCGCGGGAATTGTTTGACGGGGTCGGTGAAATTAGCACTCGTTCCCGATATAAAAGACAATCCAGTGCTATTGAATGCGATCGCACTCAATATTCAATACTTAGTCGTAAGTTACCCAGAACGGAATGGGAACGAGACTAGCCTGGACCCCTCTTTCGATGCTGTGGGGTACGTTTTCTCGTGGGAACTTAGGAGTTGCCGCATAGGCGATCGCCACACTGGCGACTTCTAAGTCGTTTCGTACCACCACCTCAACTGGGAGGTGGCTTATCGTCGCTCGTTAGAATCGAGCACGCTATTCGTGCAATCATGCTTCCTCACTATCACTGTATACCACTCTGCCATTCTGCCACGTACGAAAACGACTGGCACTCGTAACTGACACAATACCGCTTCGAGTACCAACTCTCATTCCTATAGATTATCATTTCACGAAAATGAGGATCAACCGGAGCACAAACGACAGCACAAGTCTATCTCAGAATCTAGCGGCTGTACTCAATGTCTATTGACCATCAACGGATCCCACTCATCCAGCAGCTCTGGCTCAGGACCATGACGGGGGTCTAATGAAAGGAAATCGGCATCAAACTCCAGAGGAAACGGCCGAGGATCATTGCGGCTCGAGTAGACGTCAAGTATCCTCGCAAAGTCCAACGCCAGTCGACGCATGCAGGTCCTACTCTCCAGTTTATGGACTACCATTCACACAACAACCAGGACCGAGCTCAGGACAATCCACATCACGAAGACCTAACTGGCCCTTACTTGTGGCAGCACTGTCAACCGACGGCCGATCCCACTCGGCCAGCCGCTCGAACTCATCACCATGATGGGCACGTACATTCGTCTGGTGGAGAGGGGTCGTCAACAAACCCGGGCCTCAAAAAAAAAATGACCAATGCCAGTCCGACTGACGTGGGAAGCCTCAAACCCTCTTCCACTACGTATCCATCGCCTATGTCCCTTATCATATCATATCTTGTCAACAACAATTACCATATCTTATCGATGACAAATAAAATATCTGTCCTTTGACGACGATATCCATCCTCATGTCTTATTAATGGCGAATAACATATCTGGATTTTAACGACGATATCAATTATCACATCTTGCTTATCGCTGTACCCGTCCTCCGCACGGTGGAGGGCTTTCGAGTTCTCCACTCATTCGATGTGGCTATCTGCATCGGGTCAAGTATCCCGTACCATGTATTCTTGCTACCAGGTCACTTTCCCCCTCTCATACTTAGCCATACACTACTTACACCGCTTTTAGGTGCGAGCCGATTGCGTTGCTGTCGGCTGGCTGTGGGGCCATCCGCCAGCACCTCCATCGCCCTACGCCTTGAAGAGACACGGTTCACACCGAGAAGGGGCACGAAGCCACCCTAGAGAGTAATGATAGTGAGTGTCAAGTTAAGCGGAGCCTGCGTATTTTCTCCCTAAAAAGTTCAAGGCAGACATCTTTGTTGCGAGAACGTCAACTGAACTTTTGAACTTTCTGAGTGAGTCTGTTGAATAACACGCATTCAACGGACTCAGGTCCATTTCTCCGATACCTCCGGCTTTTTCTATCTATCCTCTAAAGGTCGATCATATCTGGTCAAGGACGAGGGCCACTCAGTGCTGTTGCTTGTCTCTAACCGATTTGCAACTAACTAGAACTAAATACTACAGATCTAGACCTCAAATTTACTCACTTCTTGAAACTCGGAGTAGAACCCGAGAGTCCTAGAATACGGTCTCCCCGCAGCTCCAACTGGACTCTTGGTAGCAGCGCTCTGATCTGTTATTGACACTTCATGAAGTCGTGGGTGCGCATGTGGCTACTGGGCTATTTTAGCGTGAGAGATGGTCTGAATTTGAAGATTATCCGGAGGTGTCGGACAATGGGAGGAAGTCATTTTACTTGTGAGTGAAGTTCCCAGATTTGCCTCTGCAGAAAGAACGATCACAAATAGATTCAACATCCGCCATTTTTTTATCTGGTCTATTGCGGTACATGTTATATATCCGAAGTCACTAAAGCTTCCTATTGCTGGTTTCTTGAGGGTCTTTAATGGAAGAGTAACACGCGTCTTACACATGATCAAAGGTACCCTTCTTTCAAGTCAATACTGTACTGGAACTGGCAGCTGTGTAAAGCTGTCAAATCTTTCTGGCATATTTCACATCTATTGAGAACTTGCTGTGAAGCGCGCTCAGGGATTTATTTAGTCACTCGGACCAACCCTAAGCGTAGTACAATAACATACTCAGAAGGCACGTACAGATTCGAACCAATTAGGCGTTCTTGGCAATTTCCCCGGAAGCAACGTGCCGTTTTAGGGTAGTACATAGACTCTACCTTAATAAAAGAAGAACGGCTTATTGATAGCTTTTCCAAGCCCTCTAAAGATACCACGAGTCTGATCCATAACCTAATCTGTGATACTGGGTTTTGAGCGTCCTGCACCTGCACCTCAACAATGTTTATTTCACCGAAAGACTCGGACTATACCACAGAGTAGGTCGAAACTTTAAACCTCTCGTTTGAGATATAAAGAACCGTGCAATCACTGTTTATTTTTTCAGGGACCACCCTAAGAAATGTCGACATCAAGTATCCAACCAGGTCTTTTGATGCATGCGAAGCCCAAGCACTTTGTGCCGCGTCCTGAAGGCACGGTGAGTACTCTGCGGACTGGTTCTTTTATTATTATTATTATTATTATCAATAAGCAACTTCTCTAGAGCAATGTAGGAAAGCATCCCGTGATTGTTCTGACCCTTCCTAACGAACAAGGCATGGTCAGAGTAGCCGTCATGGCTCATCGTCACCCAGGCATGGCACTGCGGTATCCCACATCAAGGTATAACCTACCAGTGGACCCAGAAAAAGGGGAAGGTACTATCAATATCGGAAAGCCACAGCTCATCCACTGTACAAACTTGAAGCAAGCCGTTCCGCACTGGCAAATGAGAGAAGATGACCTCCTTAGGCTGTTGGCTGACATCGACGTAAGTACCCACTGGTATGTCGTGAACGAGACGCAGCTTCTGAGGCATTTTGAAGGAGATAGCGGGATAGGAAGCGCTGTTAAAGCGGACATTTAGTTCTGAGAAGCTACAAATGTATTACCACCCATCCTTCCATCTGGGGGAATTATTTAAATAAAGCTGTTTGGGAGTCGTGGGGCGAGTGTCGAGAGCCTGGTGCACTTGTCAGATGTCAGAACTCAATCAAATTGCGCTGAATAAATTTCGTTTACTTCTTCCGGTGAACCGGAGATATTTCATCTACAGAACTGAGAACTTAGCCATGGGAACATCCTCATAAAAAAAGTTAGGACTCTTCATCCCAGCTACTTCAGACGGCAGCTATCTCTGTGTCGTTGATATCAAGGGTACGAAAGAGCACGAGATGAGTTCCTATCTTTTCTTATTATCATCACTTTCCAACGACAGCAACGGCCGACAGCAACGGCCTATGCTCAATTACTCGATTTCTGCTGGTAGTACCCACGAAAGGAGACCGAGAAGCATGGAACGTACATTGTTGCATTCCTTGCTCATGTCGACGTGCGCATCAATCTTCGAGTTCATGCCATTTGCTATGCGTGGCAATCACAGCAACTTTTAATCTGTCATATTCACGTCTCGAAGCATACATTTTATTGGATCTTTGGATATGCCCGTTGATAATGGGATCTATAGTACTGTCTCCGGGTCCTCATCTTGCGGTAAATCCAGTTTCCATTCCACTTTTACCCTCCCATAATTCTTTGGATGTCATCTACTGAGTATTATTCCTTGGTTTACGCAAGGGGGATTAGAATAAATGTAAACAAGTAATATTTAATGCCATATTTTAAAGGTGGGGTCGCGGTTATATCATTTAGGCAATTTTGATCACTAAATTCAGCGGCCAAACCAAAAGGCGCTAGACATCGTTTTAATAGCGGTGCGTTTTGGATCTCAATCTGATGAATACTTGAACCAACCAGAGATGGCATATTCTCTATTGCACAATTATTTATCTAAGCGCCCTTGAAAGCCCAGCATTGAACATGTTGAAAAAATAATTAGGTAGCCCCGATGTCAACGGGGTGGAGCTAGGTATCATAAAGCGTAACCGACGGCTACGAATTTACAATATGAAAGTAACACATGTAGAGCACCGATGACCCTCCCATTTTATGTGGGCTTTGCGGAGTTTGGACGTGGGACAGGGGAAGGAGGAGCTATTTAGAGGAGTGAAATCAGCCCAGAACAATTTGGCATGAGAGAAGGCAGAAGATGAAAGGTAGACAGGACTTGGTTCTGTGATTAGCTATCAGTGATGGTGATATTGGCGACAAGGCAACGGACTCCCGAATATGCTGATTCACAGTTGGTGGCAAAGGAGTGACTATCATCCACGAGTAAGAGATTGCTATGAAAGGTAACAATTGCTTTTGTGTCAGGAATGCAAACGCACTCTCCAGACTCCGAGGAGAGTTAGAAGACGATAGGACGTGAGAGAAGTTGTGAATTGCACTGCAATGGGAACCCTGTAGCATTACTTTACGAGTTACTGGTCATTTATATTGCACTCAAAAAATGTTAGTCGCCGCAAAGGCTTGGGCGCACGCATTGGGCGGGATTTGATTTTGGCGCCGGAGGTGTGGCTGTACAACGCAGGGCTGTGAATGTGATTCGTGAAGCTTGGAGCCCCGGCCCTTGCCGTACGGCGGGAATATCACGTGATTTCACTTTACTAGCCTGAGCAGCAGTGAGCGTACTCTTCCATCTCAATGATTCTGAACCTCGATATCACCACGCCGACTTGGATCACCTATGCCGCGACTGAGTCCTACCATCGCGCACCCAGATATCGATGGCGACCTGGCTGGCGCATCTCCATCCAGTTGAGAGGCGTATGGAAGGAGTGTGCCGATGGGCACGATCGAGAAGAGTCGGGCGGTGCGGTACAGCTGATGAAAACGACTATGAGCAATTTTTTCCCCTCCTCCATGGATCAAGGTCTATCCCTAGCTTGCTGTGAAGAACACTAATTGCCACACTACTTCGTCTGTCATGTTCTATGGGACCCAAAATTTGGACGATTACTCGAGTGTCAGTCACCTCGTCCTCGTCCCATTCAATTCCCTCGCCACTAATTGCCTTAATCATATGAATACTATGGATGGCATTTTAAAAGCAACCAAATCGGTGAACCACACTGCGACCCTGCAAAGCTGCGATGGTCAACCCTGACGAATAAAATAGCCCAGTGCCGTTCATAATCTAGGCTCTGTCTTCCAGTGTTAAAGCGTTAGGCCCTTTCGCGTGACCAAAAGAAGAATGACATCACAAACCCTCTCATACTATCCCTCTGGCCATTTTCGACACCCTTCTCATTACGCCTTGACATTACACGTTGGAGACACCCCCCATGCATCCTGCAAGCCGAAATCACCTGGGGAACACCCCTCCAGCTCTTTTGAACATCCCTTTCTCCTTTGCGTACGCCCTCGCGTTGTGGCACAGATGATTACTCGGGCTGTGGTACCTCGTGCTCAGGGTTCTCTTGACAATCACTGGGGGCTGACCTTCTTGTGTCTCCTTCGCGTATTGAATTCGAGCTTCAATTCAGACAGTCTTAAGTCCGACGACGTTTCTCATCCCCACGTTTCTACGCAACTGGCAACATGCGGGTGGGAGAACTTTCTGCAATGATCGTCGACCATGCCCCTTCTTGAAATCCTCCGTGCAGTATCCCTCGTATTCTTTGCGTCATTCTTTCCTTGATATGCATCGACCTATCTCTTTCAGTGCATCCTTCCGCATTCAAATTCTTATGATACCATCTTCCAATTCAGTCATTTTGGACGTCGCATAAAATTATTACACAGGAAGATCGAAGAGTCCAAATTCAAAGGAGTTGACCTATCCCAGCGGTGGTTGTACACATGTAATGATATCCCAGGCATGGGATAAGGGCACACCGACTTTCTTCTCTCCACCGACATTCGGATTCAAGATCAACCAGCGGCTATCTCTGCCATTAACGAGGTAAGACGGAGTCTACAGTGTCTCACACCCCGGTAGATGTAGAGGACATGTGGAATTTTGTGATATATAACTTCTGGATGTTCAAACGCGCATGGGTTCGCTCCCTGGCCGGAGGCCAGGTATCGAAGCATAATAGATATGTAGAAGTAGAATGTACCAATATCTCACACTAATATAATTTTTGAACACAATATGTTGTGATGTCCGATTGACAGTATGCCGATAACCGTTGATACTGATTGAGATGTGCGGCCTTAAGTAGTACGTAATAAGTAAATTGGGCGCTTAAACCCACGCCAGCGCGGAGTGACAGAGACTACAGGCTGTTTTCGTCTGACATTCGATCAGATGGGCCAAGGGTCATGATCTGTCTCGAACTTACCAATATCTGCAAGAAGCAGCGCAAAGTATTCGTGAGTCATCCTTTCGGGTGGGCTCGCTGGCTTGAGCTGGTGGTAATGAATGACTTTGGGCTTGCCGACACTAATTGTTCCTTCTCCCGTGATTGGGTGTTCTGGCAGCCCGTACCACGATGTTGGACGCTGGGGTGTGCTTTCAGGGTGCTTGTGAGATATGGTTGTGACCTTGACTCTACCCTCTGCGTCGGGTTCTGTCAAGATAATCACAGGGTGCCTTCCGATGTCGCTCTGGCAGTAGTGTCAGAAATTGTGAGAGTCATAACTTCGTTGAGAATACTCACAGAGCAGCTAGGACGAGGCTGAAAGTGTTTTGGCTTTGCGAGCATCATGTCACCAGGTCGGATGTCACCAGGGTGAGGTACCATTGGTGCTGAGGGCTACAAGGATTTGTTGTCAAATGAGTGCCCTCTTTTATAAAGTTCAACTGTATGCCTTTATTGACGCTTTTAGAGCTCACTGATGCCGGAGGTACACATGCGCAACGAGGATTAAAATATTGATCAATTACATGGTCGTCCGATTTGAAACCGTCACTCCGATGACTGGCGCTGAGGGCAAGAACACGTTATGCCGATGATCGAACTCGGATAATATCTAGCATGATTGTAATCGGGCAATAGCAACGCGAGATTCAGACTCAGAATTACCCGCATGTGAATCGGCCTGTGTCCTTTTCTGCAGTTATGAAACTAGACTTTGTTCGCAATTCGCGAACCTTTGGCAAGAGCCTAGTACAAGGAGCTCCTGTTTTGTGTACTTTAACCCTCTGAGAGAAGGAGGCCGAGGTTTATTTGAACTTAGAGTTCATATTTCGATGTTTTCCTAGGATCCTACCTCCGGTCGCTGAGAAATCGGAAACACCTGGAAATTAGATTGGAAGTCAATTACCGTTTTAAGTCGGACCTTGTCCTTGCAGCGGTACCTATCTCAGAGCTAATTCTCAGACTTCTAGTCATGGTACCTTCATTTGAATAGGCGCTTTTTGATCAGGCACGGCTACCCCAGCGGCCCTTAGGTAACCACAACTGATTTCTATTTGGGAACGTCGTCTATCGGTCATCACCTATAAACTCCGCGACCTTGCTATGCGCGCACAGCAATTCAATGAGCCTTAGGTCCATCATTTATTTGACAGTATAATAATATGCACAGTTGTTACACTTGGTGACATAGCTTCGCCAATAGATGATGTCTGGATCAGCACGAGCTATATATTATCAGGTTTCCGACAATTCTCTCCAGCACGACTCAAGCTTCATCAGGCTCGTGTTCACATTGCAACATGAATGGGCTGATAGTTAGGTTTCAAATATCACGGAGGCAATCTTAATGTACTCAATCCTCTCAGTCGTCTCGGACCCAATTTTTTCAAATTTACAAGGTATCTAAGGCACCTCTGTTTGAGCGCTACCCAGGGGTTGTATTCTTACGTAGCAGCGTGCTTATATTGTCCGTGAAGGCCATGTTTTTCTCATGGTGACTAGATTAGGGACATTCCTATCTGTGATTACTCGAGTACAAACTCTGCGACCCTGATATTGTGCCACAGAATTTCGGCGAGCCAGCAGCACGCCATGCTCACTTGCAATCACGGATGTTTACTCCAAGTATTCCGTGTTTAATTTCTGAGACAGGATCTCCAAACCTCCCCAAAGCACAACTTGCTCGTGTTCATATGAAACGTGAAGGCTTGGTATTTTACCGCTGAGGGCGCGAGGTACCTTCATGGTAAGTACCTCTCCACCTTCCCAAGACACTGTATGCGCGCTGCGTGATAAAGTGGGATCTGCAGCTGGCCTTCTAAGGTATGGCTTCAGCCGATCTTCGCACTTATGGGCTTTCCAGATGGCTTGTCGGGTTACGGACCAGATCAATACCACACCGTCGGAAAGTTCAAAGCTTGTGAGAAAATTAGAATTTTGGATTTGCTATAGAAAATCAGCCATGGGAATGGGAATCTTCGGTGGAGAATTCATTCGAGATCAAATGAGGTTCTCACTGGCAATTGGTGGGACCTATTGCGCCGTGCGAGAGGTCGTGAAGGTACGGCAAACGATGTGAACGGGATTCAGTATATAATTGGAGATTTTGGTTCACACGCCGTACGTACCGCATGCCAATGGCCAAAGGACTTCGTCTTTATATGATCCGCTTTAACCATTGTCGTTCGCAATGGAGTTCTCTTCGCATCAATCAGGCGCCTATTTTCTAGGAGGAACCAGTTAATTGGTTGGGGTTTTTCCCCCCCGGCGCATCATTTATTACAGAATTGAGGACGCACTTTATGGCCAAAGGGGAAATCTCTCTACCAGTTACGGTCTTATCAGAAGTCTTCACGCGAGGAGAAATGCGCTCAGACAATGACGTTCGGTTCCGTATATGGTCCTCTACTCATCCACTAACCGTGAAAGGATTTTTATATCCCTGATATATTTATCTCTGCCCCATTTCTCGCCTCAAAACTGTAGGAGGAACACGGTAGAGTAGGACCTCCTGGGGAAACGGCTTCCAAGTCGTGGATGCCCAGTCCAATACCGTTATTTAGCCTCCACATAGGCATGCACGTGTCACGAGACTATGTTGACGGTGCCGCCGCCAATTGGAGAACTTGAACTCGGAGAAAAACCCAGAAGTGTTGCCTTTTCTTGGAATTTTCTGAGGTAGGACGGACGGGACATCCATTTCTAGGCAAGAGGGTTAGGCATAGGATGGTTTGGAGCCTCGAAGGTGAAAGAGCTGCATCGGCCACTAAGCCGCTGTGCCGCACTGACCGTGTCCGCATACAAGATGCTATTGAAATCTTAGACATAGAGGCCCATGGAGCTACGAAGTTTGTGAGAATCAGACTCCAGCGATCCAGTTTCTACAACAACGAGAAATTTTAAGCTTTCTCTTTTTCTCCGCACCACTGCATATATATTTGGAATCGCCTATACACACGCTTATACCTGAAACAAGTGCAAGGATCTCCCGAGTACCTCCTTTCTTCTATCTTCTACCTTCTTGCTATGACAGCTTGTGGCAGTGAGCAAACGTTCCTCCTCCGCCCACGCGATTGCTGATCTTTTCCCACCCGTCGCTATCCGTCACCATGTATTTCCGTTCCGTCTTTCATCCAAATTAGTCGTAATGAAAGAAGCTCCTTCGAAATTCGAGACTGTTCCCTCTCGGGAGTCGAGACTCTAATTCGTCGCTTTCACAATGACAATTGCGGTTACGGAGCATCAAGATCTCAAATTTTATCCGTTGAACTGACCGATCGGGGATGTTGTTGAAACTTGGTTCGGAGGATGTTGAACGGGGGTCAAGGATATGACAATGCTAAGGGTACCGTTGGCGATAGCGAGCAGGTCTGTGTTTTGCTTCGAATACCTAATTTCCGTGCGGTATTTGGGGGTCCTGGCACCCCGCCTGTCATCTATGTAACCTGCGTGACATACTTACACCTCTACGCACACATCCTCTGTGTCATGAAGACAGCATAATATTCCGGGCCCGCTCTCGATGTTTTATGTAGGTTATATGTCTAGCAAGAAATTTCAGGTCTTTTATATTCGTGTCGCTGAGCCTGGGGGCACGAGCTGACCACTTCACGAGGCACGTTGGGCCTCAATGTAGCGCTTCATTGGCGCCTATCCACTCGGTATATTGCTTAAATGATATAGACAATTTATCTGAAGCTTGTGCTAATCTTCGCCCAGTACCAAGATGGGGCCGGGCAACAAACGGCCAGGCGCTCTTCAAAAGAATGGTCTAAAAATAGATACAAGCGCTTGAAGGGGCCGGCACACCACATATTTATGAAGAAAAAGATAAACAGTCGCAACACCTCTGAAGAAGAATGCTTTAAGATCAAAATATTATGACGGCTACTTGTATACCTCAGCCACGACGTCAATGACGGGAGATCAGACAGCTTCCAGCTGACACCTCCATGGACACGAACAAGAAGGCTCGCGCCTTTGGAAAGGGTTCATATCTGATGACGGAATCGAACACGGGGAGTGGTAAAAACATCTTACAGTTTCCTACTGGATTGTTGGATTGCCTATTCTACGAAGATTCAGGAAGGAATATACACCGTGCGTGTGAACGCTCAGCACTTAGCGGTCAGTAGCACTTCCCAGACAAAGACTTGTGCTCTTTGGTTTGTCAGGGCCAACCATTTAACTTACACATTGAGAAAGTGCTTCAAATTTTGTTCTCGCTATTGATATATCTCTCACAAACTTCATGGTAGAATAATTCGATAAGATGATGAAGGTATAGGTATATCCACAGAGCATTGGATGTAATTGAGCCTAAGGCGCTATAATTGTTTCACGAGAGAAAATAGGAGTTGCGCACCTAAGTAACATCTATGGCCGTTATTGTAATCCTTTTCCCGATCAGAGCTGTGTAGACCCTCCGCACAGCGTAGGTATATAGCTCAGCTTGACCCTTTCAAGTACCCAATGCTAACATATCTCTCCGATTCCCAGGTAGCTCTAATCATGAAATCTGAATCTATCATTGGCTGGTGATATCCGAAACGGCGCTGACTCCCGCGTGGTATATGTTCTACATCTTGCCGCATACAAATTTGGAGAACTTTTACTACAGCTTATAGCCTATCTTAGATTCTTCAAGATGTGGTACACCGACAGATTTTCACCACTAGGGTTTCTTTTGGTCCATTTATGAGGAGATTCACTTCGATTATTGGGGTCTGAAAAGAAGGAGAGTTCCAAAATCTTTCACCCTTAACATGAACGGTGATTCTCAGTTTATCAGACAACCTCCAGGCTCTTATCTAGCTAGGCTTACAATTAATGTTGGTAATTCTATCGTTATGTGAGTAGTTCTCCGGCGACAGGGCTTGTAATGTTGACGTTGCGAGGTTGTGTGTAAAATACGTTACCCTTATGAAGTGTGATGGTATGAAACTGGGCGCTTATTTACGACTGCCTAGAATTCATGTCGCTGACGCCAAGTTATTGGCCGAAGGCCACTGGTCCGCTTACTTTTAACTTTTTTTTAGCCGTTGGCGATATTCATCGAGGGGCTAGCAGATACTAACAAAGCCGTTCTTCACATATGTATATTGTTATTACCCATAAAGACCTGCACAGTACAACATAACTTCACACCGTGGAATGGTGTTACCTTGCTTCTAGTCACACTAGGAGGACCCCATCACATCAGGAAATTGAAATCTGACAGCGAATGTAGACCTGCTCGCTATCGACAACGGTATAACGGTCGAAGTTGTAGGTGGGGTACATGGACAACTGCACGATAAATATACATGTGAGAAATCGAGATCGAAAGTGAGCAAGTGTCCGATAATATTAATACATTTGATTCCGTCGCTGGGCGTAGGCTTGAGTTGTCTTGAGTGTCATCAGCAAGTCTTGGCAATCCTGCCATTGTCATCGTCAACGTCGATGGCCTACGATGGCTCGTCCGCGGCCAGACTTTGGCTCTATAGCGGGTCCATAATCGAGGTCGGGGGATACATCCGCTTGAGATGACGATACTTCCTCAACGAGTATAATGCGAGGGTTTCTAGAAGGATATGTGTATCAGTACCGTAAGTATCCGAAAGCCGAATCCAAGTCCGAATCCAAGTCCAAAACCGAATGCAAAACCAGGAACGGTAGAACTATTAGCTCTAAACCTATGCACGTTCGAGGAGCTTTTGGAATTAGGGTGGTGTGGAATGACAATGGTAATGCGGGATGAATTGGGAATTTGGAATTTGGGTAATTCAAATTGACCATGGGGCCTGTACAGTGGACGCCACCTCCATGAACCTGGCCTAAGGGACCAACTTCGACGTCCGACGCCAACGCCAACGCCAACGCCGGCGTCCAATGCCGATGTCAAACCCACGGGCCACAACTCCATGGTCATCATATTGAATAGACTATGCAGTCTTGATGTCAAATCCCGAATTCCACTTTGAAATGCGAACGAGATAGAAGTATTATAGGAGGTACGAGTCCTCAGGCTGATAGCACCAACACGTACCGTTCTTGATATACTCGCCCAGCTTGAGTGCCCGCTCTATTTCATCTGGGTCTGTAAGGTTCTTGTTTCCTGTGGATAGTAAGGGGTTTTGTGATAAGCATTCATTTAATTTGAATCGCGAATATAGAATGTGAATATGGGATGTGGGATATGAATGTGAATATGAACGCCAGTGAAAGGTGGATACGAGATGGATAGCCGGGGAAAGTGACAGCGACAGACGGGGGTCAGAGTGGCAATCACTAAACGCCCCAGGCTGAAGCTGCAATATGCCTTGCAACGTGTTGAGTCGGATAGTGAAGGAGGCGTCAACAAGTTCAAGATTGTGGAGGTAGAGAAAGATGGCACAATGCTCACTTTCATACAGCCTACGCAGCTTTCCATGAAAATCGTATCTGCCGTCTCTCCATTAGATTCCGAAGCTAGTGTTCAACGGTCGAGACAACAAACGAACGAGGGGTCTGGATAGTCTCTGCCGAGTCTATGCAATTCCTTGTAGAGAGCCAATGCACGCAGACGTGTCGCGTTACATGCCATCAAGGGAGCACTCGAGTAGCCTTTGGGCTGATCTTTGAGGCCTGAATATTTGAATAGCGAGTGGGTTCGTGAGATCGTACCGCGGCAAGTGTTGTGTCCAGGTGAAGGTTTCGGTTTCGGGTTTACGGCCCCGGCCCACACTGGCCCGGTTGGCTCGTGCGAGCAGCTTAGTCAGCTGAAACGCAGTGCTCCATGAGCATCGCCTGTCTGCGCCATTCTGGCCGCCACACACATGTGTCCTTCCGCCAAGACCCAGACACGACGAGTCAGGATGCGTCGATGTTGGCCTAGAACACATTTCCGCTACGCTATGGGTATGTTTGAGGTAGTTAAAGGCGACGCAAAGCGGTCGTACGACCACAAATACGACAGGAGATCCGCTAAGACGATCCTGCTCTTTCCAAGCTTATTGGAATGCTTGGGAAGAGCGGAATGGCAGGTCTATTCTTCCGGCC
>Ga0247741_1000735_pt1 | contig 17957 bp, 25 predicted proteins | sample UWRJL213509R2_FD_180945 | JGI IMG/M metagenome (GOLD analysis project Ga0247741, IMG submission 180945) | Plant litter microbial communities from Arlington Agricultural Research Station in Wisconsin, United States - UWRJ-L213-509R-2 | ecosystem: Environmental > Terrestrial > Plant litter >... | reverse complement strand
GCTGCAGGGATTTGGATTGGAAGTCCACTAGGTTCTCAAATAGCGGTGCACGTGTAACAGCGAAGATGAGGGGCGTTGAGTTTGGGGATGACTGGGGGTACACAGTCCTTGAGTCTAAGATCATCAAAAGGGTGTAAGTGGAGAAGCAGCATTGAGCTTCAGGGCGCCTGCGAGAACGATGAGAGTCAAAAAGCCGCTGAGGGTGACTGTTTGAACGATGACACGATGGAAAGAAAGGAAAAGGTGTAGTGAGGACAAATCACGTTTTCGGGAGACTTTATGGAATTTCAGGCGGGTGGAATAAAATAAAAAAATGACAAAAAGAACAACAAAACGGCGGGTCATAACACCACGATCGAGGAGGGAATGCAGAATTTGGAGAAATGCGGGAATGCCAAGAGTAGGCAAAACAAAAGGTTCGATCGCCAAGGTGAATGAAAGACAAAAGCGAGAGTGTTAAAAAGGAAGTGGAACAAACATATGCAAGCGAAATGGGGGGATCTGCTTAATAGTAGAGGTATTTCTTAGATGAATCATTCAATAAATAACTTTGTTACCCTCAGAAAGGGCGCTAGAGCTTGCCTGTCGTCATGATGTGATGCAAGTCGCATCAAGCGTAAATGCAAGCCCTTGCATAACACCTTGTCATTCACTGGCTGCGCTGGTATATAGTAAAATACTTCTCTCCGTCTTTGCTGCCGTCGCTTATTGTAGCCTTTTCTGGTCTTGCGCCTGATGCAGCTTTCGGGATTTTTGTTAGATAATAGGCAAACCTGTACAAACAGGAGACCGCGTCGAGACCCAATGACGACAATCGACACTCCTTGGTTCACCACTACGACATGCCTGAAACACGCCCTCCAGACGTTGACCTAGTCATTACCTTCAGAGCAACAAAAGCAACCTCGTTGTCCAAGCAGCAGACGCGCGAAGATGCTCGCAAAGCCGAGCAGCAGTACAAGCGACTTATCGACAGTCTCACGTACGCTGGGTTGAAAGCCGTGGGTAGGAGAGGCGAGGCATTGGGGCATCTTTTGGTGTTCGTAACATGCCCCCAAAAGCATATCGAAGAACTTGTGAAACGGGAGAGGTAAGTTATAGAATTGCATCTCACGGAGAGCGGTCGCCTGACATGATATGCTGCAGGCACTCGGATTTCCTTTCGGGTTTGCCTGTCACATCAGCGCCGACGGTGCTGCCATTATCACCCGCAGACCGTATCAGACTGGTACATGCATATATCACGTCCACTCCAGCCGATGGTGGCCTTGGCATCTCACCCGACTCCCCAGAGTGGGACTTGGTCGAGTCGATCTTCCCACTTCACGACCGTTCTTTCAATGAGCTCTGGGTTCGTGCATGGAAGCCACGTACCATAGCGTCTGTCCAGCTTGACAAAGTACGAAGTCAATTCGGAGACGCCCTCGCACTCTACTTTGCGTTTCTTGGATCATATACCAAGTTCCTCGTTGTTCCAGCAGCAATCGGGGTCCTAGCCCACTTCCTCATGCCAGCTTATTCACCCATCTACTCTTTCCTATTATCTGTATGGTCTATCGGGTTTGTGGAATGGTGGCGTGTTCACGAGCGTATACTTTCCCTCCGATTTGGGACCCGAGGTTCATTCAAGGTCGAGAAAAGACGCGCCCAGTACAAGCAGGGTATGTCGTGGTGGTCCAGGGAGCTTCGCGTTCTAGCGAGCATCCCTGTTATTCTCATGTTCGCTGGACTTCTCACTGCCATCCTGACTGGAATATTTGTTTTCGAGGCGTTTGTAACTCAATTGTACCAAGGTCCTGGAAAAAAGCTCCTTGTAAGTACTTTTTTCATGATGAGGATAATATCCTGATTCTTCTTAGGCCTTCTCTCCGACTATCCTGTTCATTGGACTAGTACCTCGCGTCTTAGGGCTTTACCACACCGTCGCCGTGCGCCTCACTCGATGGGAAAACCATGCACACAAATCGACCCACGCCGCCTCGCTCACACTCAAGACCTTTGCCTTGAGCGCTATCGTTGCCTATCTAGGTCTGAGCTTGTCTGCATTCGTGTACGTGCCGTTCGGAGAAGGTGTTATGCGATGGGTGCAAGCCTGGATCTTTGGGAGTGCCACAGCACAAGGCAGCTTCGGTGCCATGATTCAGGATATCCTCAACGGCACAGTCACTGCCACGAGCACGACCCCCAATCCCGAGGCTACCGTCAGTGCAATGTTCGAAAAGGTCTCAGCTACCAATGCGCTTTGGGATGCAAATTCGGCGAATGTACGGACGAAGCTGAACCCTGGACGGCTGCGGGACCAGATGTTTGCCTATACTGTCACCAACCAAATCATCGGCACTTTCTTGGAGGTTGGACTACCTTTCATCCTTCGTTGGGTAGGCGAGTTCAGGAAAGGAAAGGGAAAACAACCGAAAGGCATTGTCCAGGGATCCCCGAGTGAATCAAGCTCAGGATCAGATGTCGGTTCCGTTAATGGGACGCCCAAGAAACGTGTCGTGTTTGAAGATGAAAAGGAACGTGGCGGGATGGAAGAAAGAGCCTACCTGGACGCTGTCAGGCAAGAAGCTGCGTTACCCGAGTATGATCTGTTTGTGGATTACAGTGAGATGGTGGTTCAATTCGGCTATGTCGCGCTTTGGTCTACGATTTGGCCTTTGGCTGGAGGTAAATCTTAATTCCTTCGCTTGTATGGTCAGATTTATTGACGTCCATATTTTATAGCTATGGCCCTGATTAACAACCTCCTTGAGCTTCGTTCAGACGCCTTTAAGATGACTGTACATCACCGCCGTCCAGTCCCAGTCCGTACAGACACGATTGGTCCATGGCTCGATGCACTCACCTTCCTCACATGGCTAGGCGCACTCACCAACGCTGCGCTAGTCTATCTCTTTTCACCTCAACTCCTCCCTGTCGCTCTCCCCTTAGCAAATGTTACAATGAGTGTCCTCGAAAAAGTGACGGATGACACTCTATTGATGGAGCAGCATCTCGTTTCTGCTGCCAACGGAGGCGACTGGGGTGTTGATGGAGCAACTTCGTCATCGACGATGAGTGCTACGGCCGATCTGTTGCTCAAAGCTGCCCTCGTTGCGCTCCTCGCTTCGCATGGATATATGTTGGTGAGACTGCTGGTGAAGCACATTGTGGATCGCGTGTTTTGGCGAGCCAGCAAGGAGGTGGGAGAGAGGGAGTTGGAAGTCAGGAGATCAAGAGAAGGCGAGCTCAAGGGTACTGGCTCTGCGTCAAAACTTGGTGCTGAGAAGGTGATCATTGAGAGGGACGTTTTAAATTCGAATAGCGACACGCGAGAAGAGAACGCGGATGGCGAACAGACGGATGGCATGGGTTTCTGGGAACACGACGAAGGTGTTGAAGAAATCCAGAGGATATCGAAGGAGGCCTAGGGTATACCTGTGTATTTGACACACTACCATGACGAACTAATACGGTATGACTTGCACTTTACTCAGAATAACCGAAAGCTAATCTCACGCCTTCAAAGACCTGCTTTTGTTAGATATCAACGCTTACACGGACATACTATACAATTACTGATCTGCGACAATAACCTCATTCTGTAATAAACCTGACGAAACCTTTGACTGTCTTTCATCAAAGTCTATGCTTCCCCTTTACAATCCTCATTTCAAGCCCTGTAGCGTTTGCTATTATCCAGTGTGCGACTAATAGATGTCAACGTGACAACATATCAACTTTGATACCACATTCGATATGAGTAAACAACTTGGGTTGGTAACAATGAAACCTGAGAGAGTCGGTATTACCAATGTCACAGCGCCGATGTCTGAACTGGCCTCGAGGTAGCAGTACCAACCAGGAAATGGACCTGTGAACGGGTTCGAGTGATAACACACGTCACATCTTGATTGTGCAATAAAGGAGGGCTTTAGTGATGTGAACAGACATTTGGAAGCACTGCACTGGCGCTCGCTGGGTCAAAGTCAGCTATGGTCACATAACTTTTATCAGACGAACACTGTGTCGATAGACAGACTAAGTCCTGTGAAATATTCAAGAGTAGCCACTGAGTGCAAAAGGGATTCCATTGACGGTTGAAACGATAACGGTATTGCAGCTACGGTACGAAAAGCGATATGTAGCATCATGAGAGCCTTGACTCAGAGAAATCGTTGAGCTTATTTAACTCGTCCTTTCCATGTATTTAGTCTGGATTCGCATGCAAGGCTTGACTAGGTAAGTGAACTGACAGTTTAAAGCCGAACTTGATATGTAGCATACACTACCATGTTGCGTACCAATGTGATGCCAACACCCAAGGGTTTGGGTCCCACAAGCCGGTATCATGAGCGACAGAAGCAAAGCATTTTTTGCACTTAAATTATCATAAAATGGTACCTATTTCTTCCTGATCCCCTTAATGTACCTTCAGAGGCAGATTTAAGCTACATCTGAGTCCTGGATGTGCCACACGTATTTTGAGTTTCCATTTTGGGTAATAAAATCTTCCACGATCCGTGATGTGATCTGCGCCCGCCAAAGAGCGCCCGTGACGTGAGTCACGGTCAAGTGGCGTGCATCATCAATAATATAGGACAGTACCACACACGTACCACCATCATGTCTAGCCACCTCAACGAACAGTAAGCATCATCTTAGCCATCTTATAAAGCTTACAACGACCGCCCAGGTGTATATTCTGTATGATTGTCGAAGGTACTCATTCAAGTCATATATAATCCCTTTGCACCAAATTGATGTGATGGAATCGACATAGGAAAAATACCTAGTTTCAAAATTCTCGAAACAGAATATAGGTTGGACACTCTTGTAATTTATGGCCCTCGCACTGAGCGTATTCCAAGCCTCGCGTTTCTTGATATCAGCCCCTTCGCCGATGGCCACACTCAGATCATACCTAAATGTAAGTGAGGTGATATACTTTCTATGTTAATCGATGCTCACCGATTCCACGCAGACCACTCAGAGACGATTTTAGACCTTCCTGACGAGTATCTCCGAGATATCGGTCCTCTCTTGAAGAAAGTAGCTCGAGTAGCGCCAGGAGCTCAGAATTTCAACGTTCTCCAGGTGAATTTTTTTTGTGCATTTGAATCGTTCACTTCATAAGATTTTCCTACCTTTTTAAGAATAACGGAAAACTAGCGTTGCAGGTGCGTCGCTTTTACGCGGTGTCTTGAGGATGATCAGACTGACGCACAACAGCATGTTTCACATGTTCACTTCCATGTCATTCCCAAGCCCAATGAGCATGAAGGGCTCATAGCGACTGACGATATGCTGAAGAAGAAAGTGGTCAGTAAGGAGGATTTGTCAAAGATCGCTGAGGAGATGAAGTCTAAACTCTAGTGATCGGGGTGATCGAAACAGACTTCAGTGCAGATAATTTGATTTTGAATGAATAATACTGCATCGCTATAAGGTATATCGATAATCTGGATGTCTATCACCCAACTCCATCCATGCCTTCTGATTAGCCTCCTTGTCCGTCTCGCCAGTAGAGTAATATTTGGCAAGGACTCCCTCTCTATATCCAGGGCGCTGCTTCTGTCGGTTCTTCCAGTCCAAATACGCCATATTGACAAGTGAGCCAACTACAACCAGAATGGAGAACACAAGGTTCATGATCATCGTGTTTCTGAACTTTGGGCCTTCCTTCCTAGGGTACCTCCAAGTACTAAGAATGCCTCCCTGCAAAGTTCGGATTAGCAATATCGCATTGGATGTATGCAGGGTAAAACATACTGAACTGGTGGCAACGAACCCAATCGCTATGCTACTGGCTCGGCGAAAATGTGGTTCTGAATTGTTTGCCATCCAGGCCGACACAACTGGGACGGGGGCATACACGCCAGTTACCATGAGATACAGCGAAGCGTATGCGATTTCTTTATTTTTCGCGCCTTATGAGTGATAATTACGCAAAATTAGAAGGTACAAGTCCCGAAACAAGAAGGAATACTGTGCTCACCCAGGTTGAGAGCATAACCAGCAACGGCCACGAGAGATATCAATGCAACAGGAATCCCTCGAGACTGATGACGATCAGCCCAAAATGCAACGAGCAGTGTGACTGACAAAAATCGTGGGCTGTTAGCCATAGGATTGTCAAGGCTTTTCCGATAAATTACAAACCAAAAAATCCTCCTGCGAACGGTCCAACACTGAGTAGTTGAGTTTCTGCCCTGCTGTACCCGAGTTGGTTTACAATCGAGGGTAAAAACAATGCTAGACCAAAAAGCATCGTGCCGAGCATGAAGAACATGATGAAGACGAGGATGACATGCGGGGAGCTGATCGAACGCAGTACCTCCTTGAAAGTGAATTTATCCGAAGCCTGTATCAACGGTCGGTCGCGTTCGAGTCGAGCCATTATGAGTCTGTGTTAAATGAGTTCCCGTGACCGCGAGTGATATTGTGTAAACCAACTCACTCTTTTTGTTCGTGCGTTAGGAATTTTGAATCTCGCGGAGTGGAGGGCACGAGAAAGAATCCGCATACGCCCATGACGACCGTAAACAGTCCTTCCTTGAACAGCCCACATGAATATTCTGAACGTGATCACCACCAAGCAACGTATAACCGCACCAAAATGAAGATCCACACCCATCCTGGTTTGCCGCCGATGCCATCCATTTTCTCAATGGCAGCAGCGAGCAGTCCAGAGAACGCGCCTGAAAGCTGTTTCACACTCAAATATAAAAATGACGATCCATGAAGGATTTAGAGTTGATCACAGACCGATGCTGCAGAGAAAAATATAGCGATTCTGGAAGGTAGGTTAGATTCGTTATACCTGTCTAATCCGAGCACAGCTCACCTGAGAGACAACTCTTTCCTCGTGTAAAATCCGGACAAGTATAGTACGATTCCAGGGAACATCGGGCCCTCGATCAGGCCGAGTAGACAGCGGACTGCCACCAGTCCACCATACGAACTCACTAAACCTTGCAGCGTCACAATGATGCCCCATGAAGTCAGCAGTGTGGGCATGAGGAGCTTAGGGCCAATCTTTCTGAGTAAGAGATTTGAAGGTAGCTCCGCCGCAATGTAAGGACTGCAGCGATGCACCGCAAAATCTCAGCATAGCACAGTGCTCAAGGATTTGACCAACTCACGCATAGAGAACCGTGACGCATATTTGATACTGCCTATCCGTCAGGTGAAGGTCCTTCTGTAAACCGGCAACTCTGGCATTTCCTGATAACGAACCGTGTCAATAAACATTATGATGACAAGGACAAGGAGTTTGACCTATATTTGCACGATCCTAAATAAACGTCAAACCTATCAGTCCTTGATCTTTCTGAGTCGGACCGGAGGATCACGCACCAAAAAAGAAAGCAGGTAAAACATAGTCATCACAGGTAAGATTGTGTAGTCCAGTTTACGGACTGCCTTGCGTTCCAGATCGCTGTCGGCAATTTCAACTAGCTTGCCTGGCATCACTTCAGTATCTTTAGCTGAAGTAGCTGCGGATGACGGTGGCGAATCCTCGCCTTCCTTCATGGTTGGGGTACTTAGTTCAGGATCTGGGAGAATGGCAAAGGAAGGAAGGACGAAGAACAGCATATATACGACAGGCATAATGCAAAGTACGACGGCACGCTAGTGTGTCCCTGCCACATTCAGTATTTGATCAGTCAACGTACATTCACACTCTTGATGATTCGATCCTTATTATCTCCTCTTTCGCACACACGATCCAGGAATTTTTTCGTCTTCAGAAAGAAGAATTGTCGCATACGGTGGACGACATACAGTAAGTGGGACACTGCTGTGAAGATAGTTGTTCTCTTGTAAGTGAATCATGGGAACTGTCCCAAAGAGCAAGTCAACCGTCGAGGACCTAACGAGATAACCCCCTAAATTACTGACAGGGGTTAAGAGTTTACCTCATATCTCTTTTTTAACAATAGCATACTAGGGTTGCAAGTGTGATGCCTTTACGTGGTGTCTTAAGGACGATCAAACTAAAGCACAAACTTGAGCACGTTCGCATGTTCACTTCCCTGCGAAGCATTTCAAGCCCAATGAATATGAAAGGTTTATTGCGACAGAGGAAATTTTGAAGAAGAAACTGGTAAGCAAGTGGCCTTGTGCAAAGATCGCATGAGATGAAGTTCAGAGTGTTGTCATTGGGCCTAACAATGTATAGAGAAATACAATTCAACGCAGATAATTTGATTTTGAATGAACAACACTGCATCTCTATAAGGTATATCGATAATCGGGATGCCTATCTCCCAGCTCCATCCATGCTCTGAGATTGGCATCCTCTTCTGTCCCACCAGCAGAGTAATATTTGGCGAGGACTTCCTCTCTATATCCAGGGCGCTGCTTCTGTCGGTTCTTCCAGTTCAAATACGCCATGTTAACGAGTGATCCAACCACAACCAGAATGGAAAATACAAGGTTCATGATCATCGTGTTTCTGAATTTTGGACCTTCCTTCGTCGGGTACCTCCAAGTACTAAGAATACCTCCCTGTAGAGTTCGGATCAGCGATATTGCGTTGAATGCAAGAGGAGACGGATATACTGAGTTGGTGGCAACGAATCCAATCGCTATACTTGTGGCTCGGCGGAAATATGGTTCGGAATTGTTCGACATCCAAGCTGATACAACAGGGACGGAAGCATAGACGCCCGGTACCATCAGGTATAGCGAAGCGTATGCGACATCTTTATTTGTCGCGCCTAATAATCAATAATTTCGCCGGGTTACATGGGTAAAATTCCGAGATGGAAAGACTGCGCTTACCCAGCTTGAGCGCATAGCCGGCAACGGCCACGAGAGATATCAACGCAGCAGGAATCCCTCGAGATTGATGACGATCAGCCCAAAATGCAACGAACAGTGTGACTGAAAAAATTCGCGAGCTTGTTAGCCATAGGATTGTGGATGATTCTCTGATGAGTTACGCACTAAAAAATCCTCCTGCGAAAGGTCCAACACTGAGTAGCTGTGTCTTCGTCCTGCTGTACCCAAGCTGATTTACGATCGAGGGTAGGAACACCGCCAGGCCATAAAGCGTCGTGCCGAGCATGAAGAACATGATGAAGACGAGGATGACATGCGGGGAGCTGATCGAACGCAGTACCTCCTTAAAAGTGAATTTATCCGAAGGCTGTATCGACGGTCGATCGCGTTCGAGTCGAGCCATTATAAGTCTGTTAAATGAGTTCCCATGACCGCGAGTGATATTGTAGAAACCAACTTACTCTTTTTGTTCGTGCGTTAGGAATTTTGAATCTCGCGGAGTGGAAGGCACGAGAAAGAATCCACATACGCCCATGACGACTGTAAACAGTCCTTCCTTGAACAATCAACATGAATATTTTGAATTTGATCACCAAGTAATGTATAACGCACCAGAATGAATATCCATGCCCATCCTGGCTTGCCGCCGATGCCATCCATTTTCTCAATGGCAGCAGCGAGTAGCCCAGAGAAAGCCCCAGAAAGCTGTTTTACTAAATTAGGACGACGATCCATGGAGAATTTAGAGTCAAATAACAGACCGATGCTGCAGAGAAAAACATTGCGATTCTGGAAGGTAGTAGGTTAGATTTGTTTTTATCTATGAAATCAGAGCACCCACCTGAGAGACAACTCCCTCCTTGTGTAAAATCCGGACAAGTATAATACGATTCCAGGGAACATTGGGCCCTCGACCAGACCAAGTAGACATCGAACCACTATCAGTCCAGCATACGAACTCACCAGCCCTTGCAGCGTCACAATGATACCCCATGATGTCAGCAACGTGGGCATGAGGAGCTTAGGGCCAATCTTCCTGAGTAGGAGATTTGAAGGTAGCTCTGCCGCAATGTAAGGTCTAGAGCAATGCATCGCGAAATCTAAGCATGGTACAGTGCTCGAGGACTTGACCAACTTACACATATAGAACCGTGACACATATTTGATACTGCCTATCCGTAAGGTGAAGGTCCCTCTGTAAACCGGCAACTCTGGCATTTCCTGATAATGAACCACGTCAATCAACAGCATGTCGTCCAAGACGGGGGGAATCTGACCTATGTTTGCACGATCCTAATTAAATAAAGGTCAAATGTATCGGCTTCTTGTTCCTTCCATTTTGCCTTGGTAAAGATGTACGCACCAAAAAAGAGAGAAGATAAAACATAGTCATCACAGGTAAAATTGTGTAGTCCATTTTACGGACTGCCCTCCGCTCCAGCTCGGTGTCGACAACTTCGACTGGCTTTCCTGGCGCAACTCCTGCATCTTTGGAAGAGGCAGCTGTAGATGACGGTCGTGAATCCTCGATCTTGCCTTCCTTCATGATTGGGATGCTTCTTCCAGAATCACAAGGATCTGGAAAGATAGAAAAGACGGTAAAGGAGCTAGAAGGAAGGAGGTGAAATAGACGGGGCCGGTCGTGAGCCGCTATGTTGGAGCTTCCATTCGGTCATTTATAAGTATCTAGCTTGATCCAAAGGGTATTATAAATAGTCTTGACATTCGCTTACAGAAATGGCTGGATGGTCCTCGTGAACTGTGCGGAGAGAGCTTGACATCGGCTAACTAGTACGCAATCATTGGAGTGGGATGCTAGCCCCAGGTCCAGATATACTTAGTACGAGTCGTGAATCAGAACATTATTGACTAGACAGTTGGCGGATGACTTATTTAGAGTTGGAGGTTGGTTGAAGGTGTATCATGTCCTAAGTCAGCGCAAAGTCTAAGGTAAAGGATGTTCATGGCCGCCTACTTGCATACCGGCTATTCGATCACCGAAGCCGTTCAAGAATCATCCCCAATGAGAGCCACCAAGTGCGTCTGGGCGCACAAGCGCTCTAATCCCATCAAATTGCGACACTTTGCGACACTGACGGTCCAACGCGGTCCTCTATGGCAAAACCACAAGGACGTGCCCCATTCATTGTAATTGAGGGATTGGATCGCTCTGGAAAAACCACACAGACCTCTCGACTATACAAGCGTCTTAGGGAAGATGGAATTGATACGGCACTTCTGAAGTTTCCTGGTGAGCAGTAGTATCCTCCAGCTGAAGCAAACCCGCAACTACTGACGACGAATTCTCGCTAAGATCGGACCACTGCTGTTGGTCAAATGATCGATTCGTATCTTCGCTCAGCTTCGGAACTTGACGATCATGCCATCCATCTTCTGTTCTCTGCCAATCGCTGGGAGGCCGCGTGCGTTGTCTAGATTCTGTCATCTTTATGACTCTGTGTTGATCCTTTTCATCTTACACGTCAGCCCGACGATAGAAAGGCTCTTGACCTCCGGGACAACTGTTGTCTGCGACCGATACGCTTTTTCTGGTATCGCGTTCTCCGCGTCGAAAATCACGAACTCGGGCAAACCTCTCTTACCATTTGAATGGTGTCGAAATCCTGACATCGGTCTGCCGGCCCCAGACCTTGTGTTGTTCTTTGACATCACCCCGGAAAAGGCAAAGGAACGCGGTGGATACGGAGAGGAGAGATACGAGAAGGAGGAAATGCAACTGAGAGTACGCAAGTTCTTTCAGCAGATCGGAGAGGAAATGTCCGAGTCCGAGGCTGCAGGGACAGGCCATACTCGGTGGGTGTTGATAGATGCGGGAAGGGGATTGGATGAGATTACAGAAGATGTTTGGGGCATCGTTGAGCCTCTCGTAAAGTCGGGTGTACATGAACTGGTGGGCAAATTATGGACGTCGTCGTAGACTCGTAACACCACTCAAGGATCCAACGAATTCGAAACTAAGAAAGAACGGTTTGCAATTGGACCATGTGTACAATATGGGGGTCATTTTGGGAATCCTCTATATTCTCATCCTATATGAATAAAACCTTGCTTCAACTAGCATCACCAGCATCCGCTATCAGGAAACCAGTATCATTACAACTACCATCGCATCGCTTCCACCCGCAACCATCCAACAACACCAACACAGGCATTTCTCTGAGAGTGGTGCTGCTGCTACTATTACAAAATGAGAACCATAAGAAAGGACAGATATAAGGAGGAAGATGACGGGATATAGGCACATAGACAAGGTAAAAGAGGGACTTTGAATCAACAGAGAGGGGTGTTATGTAGTTATAAGATGGGGTATGACTGAGAGGAGTGCGCAAAGGTGTGAGTTATGGTAGAGGAATCGCTGGAATTGGATGGCATCATGCGGTGATGCAATTGATAAATGAGAAAGGATCGTAAGGATTGGTGGGTCGTAAATCGTCAATGTAGGGTAGATGTCGCCTGGAATGAGACGGGTAGGGTAAACCAAGGCCGAGAAGTCAAGTTCTCGAAGAGAACCTCGATACCATGACCGCCAACGCAATAAACGCGCACAGCCGCCACTTCTCGTAGAAAAAGTGTCGCCAAGTAGCTGCCCACCCCGGCGCAGGACCAGGTACTCCGGGTGTTGTTGGCCGCGGAGTTTCCGCAAGCTCACGTGCCCTAAGCTGGCCTCCACGTAGGGAAGAGCCATGTGTCGACGGCTGAAGGGGGGAAACAACGACTGGGTTACGGAAAGTTGGTTTGGGATCGGGTTTCCCACGTTCTTTCTCCCCCATGTTGGGTAGGTCGCGCATTACTGGTGAACAATATTCAGGAAAAGCTTCTTTGAACCGCGATTGTGCGACGTTCCAGGCATGGCTCCGCACAGCATAGGCTCGCTTATTGGCGTCGGAGGATGTGACTGAACCCGTTGTCATTTCGTCCGACAACATGAAGGAGAGGAGGCCGGTGAGACTAGATAAGGTCAGATGTCAGCGGATGCATGGAATGGAGTTGAGCCGAAAAGGCGAAAGAATTGGATAATAAAAAATGAGTGAGAGAGCTTCGCTCCAGCCTATCGTCAACCTGCTTCCGCGGTTGCAATACTGTTGGGGCACTGGGCGCTGGTGGGCAGAATCGAACGCTCCGACGGACAAACGCGAGCGGCCTAGAGCCAAGTGATAGCAGATCTTTCTGTTTAATAGCCCGGCAGAGGTCGCTAAGGCACGTCCAGGTCTGCGCTGGACATCACGGAATGCAATCCAGCATTAAGCGCCGCCGCTCAGGTCTTGATGATTTCTAGCCGTCGGCTAGCCACCAACGGGACGTCCAAGAGGTGAACTCACATCGTCGCGACACTCCATGCAGGGTTCCACTTGAAGAGAAATTGTCAGCCATCCATCGGAAATTGGGCGGTGAATATCGCTTACTGATCCTGGGTGGAAATCCGACATAGAGAAACAAATCTTTCTGTCGGGATGGAAGCGGCCAGATGGGGTGAACATCTAAGCGCAAGACCGTGATTAGCATGACGTCGACTCTTGGCCAAAAGAGCAGGGAGTAGACGTACCTTGATACCTGGAGGCTTGAAAGGGTATTCGGAAGGAAACAAGAGGACGCCGTGATATTCTCCGCCAGCGTATGGAGAGTCGGGGGGTCCTCGCTGAAACAAAAAGGCTGAGTTGAGACGGCCTGTGGATGCCACACCAGACAGAAAGTGCGTACGATAAGGAAATTCCCTGTAACAATTTGTCAGCCACTTATTAACAGCATAGGATACAAGGGCGCGCACAAGTCAAGATATTCTTCTCGTCCGGAGCAGCCCAGATGAACGGTGGAGGCTCCTTCTGCATGGCGACATACTCCTTGGAAAGCTAGATTTCGGTGGATCAAGATTAGTACTCAGTATGCAATGTATTGCGGCTGCCTTGGAAGACAGCACATATTGGATGAGATAACATACACGTTTCTGTGCGGCCTTGCTCGCCATTGTCGACGATGGTGGTGGTGGTGGTGGTGGGGTGTTGGTGGAGAGCAGGCAAATGGGAAATCACACGCACAAACACGGTGACAAACTATGCCAACGCAGCCACGCCGGCTTTCTTTGATCAAGTTGCCGAAATCCGGACCTCCGCTTGACTTCGACTGGAATTGACTGAATCTGCCGCTGGCCGCTAGCCAAAGGTGAATCAATGTTGTCCAAGAGTAGGTCGAATGTACTTGGCAGTAACCGTCGACTTGAATACTTCTGACTTAGAGGAAATCTGATTGGATGAACAAGGCGCCGTAAGGAACTTGAACTGGTTAAATGACAACGCCACAGTGACTTTCTCGCATCAATATATACAGAGGATTGGTCAAGCGCTCAGGGCCCGCTCATGAGTTCATTGGGGAAGAGCAAGAGCAGCAGCAGCGCTTAAAGGATGAATGATGTGACAAAAACAATCTCTCGATCCGAGAACAAGGAGGTGGTTCGAGGCGACGTGTTACACACCTCATCTACGATAACGACCATCTCGAACACCTCCGCCCTTAGCCTTCAGTTCAGCTTTCTTCTTCTCTCGCTCCTCTTCTCGAGCCTTCGCTCCTCTCTGCCTGGGGTCAATCACCTCGTAGTCTCTCTCCGCCTTCTGGACTTCCTCGTTGTTATCCTTCGCGAAATGGAGCTCATGCCCCATGAATCCAAAGTCATTATCCACCTCCATGCCCGAGTCTTCTCCAAGTCCAGCACCGTCTTCTACACCGTCTTCTCCGTCGTCCACAGACATTGAGTTCTGCAGTTTACCCCTGAAACTGTTCAAGGTGGCGAGAACATCACCCTCGTCCCGTTTCTTACCCTTCTTATGTATGCCCTTCCCTTTCGAGTATTTCGCAAGTTCTTCAGTCAAATAAGACTTTTTGGACTTCTTCCGTGCTGCGTCGTCGTCACTGGCGTTCCCATCTCGCCGTTTCTGTAATTTACGAATGTCGGCCTCCATTTTCTCGATTTCGGCTTTTCGTGAGTGCCTACAACAAATTTAGTACGAGTAGGAAGTGTATAGCCATTAGCAACGTACTCGGATGCAGCCTGTTCCTTGGCGTGTTGTTCTCTGATTCTTGTGATATCGACCTCCATGTCGTCTTTCTTCTCCGCTTTTTCAGGCTGCTAAGTGTGAGTTGCATGATCCCAGCGAATATCAAAATCACGCACCTTCGCCTTCTTCGGATTTTCGGATGGGACTGATGACTTGGACAGAGAACTCGAGCTGGGTTGAGAAACGAAATCGGGAATCGGAACAGACTTCTTCGTGTTTTCCACCACTTCGCGATGAAATCAGTATTTGATCTAGAGGGAGAAACATAAACTTACGCTCTGGTCGATAGATTGGCTTTTTCTTGAACGTCGTGTCCTCTTCTTCTCCGTCCTCGTCCGCACCAAAGCTCAAGAGCTTCACATTCCTGCATAACCCTTGTGAACATGCCGCCCTCAAATCAAATATATGGACGAACTTTTTGGCTCCCCTCCTCTGTTGTTCTTCTTCCCTCTCCTTTTGGGCTTGCTCTTTGGCTCGTTGCTGTTGTCTTCGTTCAGCAGCGGTGATACGAGGGACTATGTCATCGAAAGGGTTGTCGACAATTCGTACTGATTTTATCTTTGGTGGGCTGCAAACTATTAGACACGAAACAAAAAATGGCTGGTATTACTAGGCTCACTATACCGGTCTGCCTTCCTTGTCAAGTTCTGCGATGAAAAGGTTTAGAGGAGGGACCGTAAGGATGGTACATATCCATACCCATTTCACCAATCTTCATGACATCTGAAAGATGCGGATCAGTCCTGAACCATCTTCGAGACAACAGAGAACTCACTATACACAGTATCCCCCATACACCTCCCAAACAAAGTATGCTTCCCGTGCAATTCGTCTGCCCTATCTTTCCGTATTTGGTGAGCTTAAAGGCGAACTTACAACCCTACGCAATAGAGGGCCTACCTAGTGTAATGAAGAATTGCGAATCATTGGAATTTTTCTTCCCATTATTTGCCATTCCAACTATGCCACGATGTGCAAATCGCAGTCTGGGGTGAATCTCATCTTCGAAGGGTTCTGCGGCAGAGATGATTAAGATCATCATCGATGGGTTTCAAGCAGAAAGAAACATACCTCCGTAGAATGATTCCCCACCAGCTCCAGTCCCCGTCTTGTCTCCCGTCTGCACAAGAAAGCCAGGCACAACTCTGTCGTTGAATGTAAGAGCATGAAATGGGATCACAGTGTCGGTTGTCTATACCGATGAAATATCACACCATCATAGTATCCTGTATGAGGGGATTAGACAAAGTGCGTCCAATTATTGGGCCGAAACTCACAAACCCTCCATAGCCAGAGCGAGAAAGTTGCGACAGGCTTTGGGCGTTTCCTAGCATCCAGAGGTTAAGATTGAAGCAAAATACGGTGGGTAAAGGATATACCTTCGACCATAGCTCAATATCAATCTCTCCAACAGTTGTGTCAATAATAACACGACCTTTAGTTGGGAGTGCCATTTTGTCGTAAGGCGATGGAGACGAGCTGTGGGTGTGCTTGATCTATTTGCATATGTGTTTGCATTGGTTACTTTTGGTAACAGCCCCTAACTCTCTGGTGGTTTCTGTACATGATAGGTTCGGTAGAGAGAGGTTAAACCGATCCGATTTTACTGGGGTTTATAGGAGAAAATTTCTACTTCGTCCAATCTCGGAAGAGATTTATTCAAATTAAATTGTTGTCTCTGGTGCAACGGGTGGCTCAACCCCGAACTGCGTATAGTTATGTACCTTCCACCGAGGCTATCTAGTGCAAGCCTACGTCCAAGGGTTGACCGTTGACGATGCAATTCAGAGACCCAGGTGTCGGTCGGTTAAAAAGGCAGACCCCCTCCCCTCGAACTACGGAGGCCGAAATTGGGTTCCCGGCAGCGCATTCTCGGTGGCAAAAGTTGTACGAGAAACGGAAGCTGACGTTTCCGGTTCATGGCTCGGAGGAGTACTGCAAGTCTGAGTGTTAGGCACTTCGACGAGAACACGGGGATTCTCCAGAACTGGATTGTTGAATTCCGATGATTCCAAGGTGTTGGGGAGTGAGAAACCGTGAGGCCCCTTGTTGTCCAGATGATTCATGACTTTATTTGTTCTGAAGGCATACGACGAAGGAAGGTTCACTGATAAAATCCGACGTGTGGGTGGAAATTCGCTGGACGGAGTGGCACTTCGACTGGAACATTCAAGGGGAGACGGTGTTCGTGGATCGTCAAGTTCGGTTAGAACTTCAGATTGGGGCAATTTATTCTGGTTCGACATCCCGGGGCGAGGGCTCATATTTGCTCTCTGTGGTGGGGGTGTAGGTGCTGTGGGATATGCGTTGGCGTTGGCGTTTCGAGGGTCTGCATTATCTTCGATATGAGCGACGCATTTACTGATCAAACCTTCAATCGCCACATTTGAGGCAGTGTCGGAGAGGTCCTCCTCGTTTTCACTCTCGAGAGGGAAAGTAGACTGTCTGGGACAGGCGTTGAAATTGGCGCCTTGAGATTCTGGATTTTCTTCGATGTGAGCGAAGAATTGACTGATTGAATCTTCAATCGTCACCATGTCGGAGAGATCCTCCTCAGGTATAGGAGAAAGCCAGCGCGGTGGTGGATGTATCACAAGCGACGGCGAGACTCTCTGAGGTGATAATAAGATATCGCGTTTCTCCGTCACTACTGGAAAGCTCGGTGGCTGAGGCAGTGGCCCGCTTTGCAAGACCACGTCCGATGATAGCACAGGGTTAAAATCTTCGTAGGACGGAGGATCCGGTGTGCTCGAACGGGACTCAGCCACCTCAAAATTTCGGTAGGAGAGGGGGTAAGGAGAATAGGGAGTCCAGGTGGGATAGTTGTCATTCTCCGCTGCGTCCAATGGGCGCACAGAATCAAATGCATATTGTGTGCTCGAATATTCTTCGTTCCCGTATAACGGAGGGCCCAGAGCATACGAAGGTGCTTCGGGGTCACTATCTGAGCCCTCTGCGTACGACGTCCGATCCACTTCGGAAGAGCCGTCTGGTAGACTTGGACGTTGATGGGAGTTCTCAAAGTTAGTGGGCGTAGGCGGACGAGATGAAGCACGTCCGTTGCATCCATTCTCCGATTGGCCACTACCTCTGGTGTTGGCGGAAGGGGCGGTGTGGACG
>Ga0247741_1000733_pt1 | contig 17989 bp, 18 predicted proteins | sample UWRJL213509R2_FD_180945 | JGI IMG/M metagenome (GOLD analysis project Ga0247741, IMG submission 180945) | Plant litter microbial communities from Arlington Agricultural Research Station in Wisconsin, United States - UWRJ-L213-509R-2 | ecosystem: Environmental > Terrestrial > Plant litter >... | reverse complement strand
GTGGAAATCCAGCGGAAATCCAGTGGAAATCCACCAGACATCCACTGGATTCTAATTAATTCACTACAAAATAATTAAAAGACTACATTTTTATCCACTGGATCCAGTGGATGTCTGGTGGATTGGCGGTGGATTGGTGGTGGACTTTCAACTATGGTGGATTGCTGGTGGATTGCTGGTGGATGCTGGTGGATTACTGGTGGATGTCTGGTGGATGTCCAGTGGATTGCCAGTGGATTGCCGGTGGATTCTCAATTATGGTGGATTGCTGATGGATTGCTGGTGGATTGCTGGTGGATGCTGGTGGATTTCTGGTGGATTCTCAATTATGGTGGATTCCTGGTGGACTGCTGGTGGATTCCTGGTGGATGTCCAGTGGATTGGCAGTGGATTGCTGGTGGATTGCTGGTGGATGCTGGTGGATTTCTGGTGGATTCTCAATTATGGTGGATTCCTGGTGGACTGCTGGTGGATTTCTGGTGGATGTCCAGTGGATTGGCAGTGGATTGCTGGTGGATTGCTGGTGGATTCTAAATTATGGTGAATGTCTGGTGGATTGCTGGTGGACTGCTGGTAGATTACTGGTGTATTATGGTAGTGAATATCTAGACAATTTTATTACAATTCAATGGCTAGATAATTTGAATCATTTATTTGATTATAGAATAGAGTCTAAAATTAGATTAATAAATTCAAACTCCGCTTAAATACCAACAAATTTGCCAAAGTTGGTTAAAATATTCATATAATATTAGATTTCTGAAAAAGGAAAGACATTCTCATTACTAAAGAAAAAACTTAGACAAAATTCAAGCAGTGCCTCTGTAAGGCTATGCTGTGGCTATGATGGTACCGAAAAAGTAATTTTTTCTCACGCCTACTAAAAGTGTGGAAACTTTAAGTGCCTATGTGGCTGTGCATGGGAAATTACCAAAAAAGGAAAGTATAGAAAAATCATTGATACAAGTATTTTGAATAGATATATGGAGAAATCAAGTGTATAGCTATTGTGGTTAAGAAGATACAGCTGTTTTGATGTGAATTAGATTATGTAATACACACGTCATTTGGATCATATCTCAACAACGAGTAGGTCAAATCAAATGATTTTATCTGGTTTGAGATCAATCAATATCTGAGAAATTTTTGAGAAATTTTTGATGGTGGCTGTGCATTATTTGTATCAAGATTTCCCAATTAGGAAATTTGCAAAATAATAGCCAATAAGTGGCTGATCTGAAATTTGCAAAAATAATGTGATTTGATACAGTTGTTATTGAGATATAAGAGAAATAGTGGAGATTCATATTCAATTACAAATCTAGTACAAATGTATCATATTATAAAATAAATTATAAAACCTATAAAAATGTACTGCAAATCAACTATAATCTATCACAAATCCACAAATCCACCAGAAATCCACCACATGTCCACCAGATCCACCAGAAATCCACCAGAAGTTCACCACAATCCACTGGATCCACCGGATATATTTGTAGTCTTTTAATTACTATAATGTAGTCTTGTTGAATCCACCGGAAATCCACCGGAATCCACCGGATCCACCGGATTCCAGTGGTTAAGCGAGGTGGAGAGTAAAGAACTCTACGTAGCAGCTGCGAGTGCCAAAGAGGATGGGCTTGTCGATGATGCTCTTTGCGCAGGTCCCTGCCCAGCCATTGCAGCTAGATCTATGTATCACTTAAGGACAACTGACGGTAGGTGCTGATACATCAGACTGGACAGCATACGGTGACAGACAGTTGTCCGTCGCCGTCAGCTCTCCATTTCGTCAACTTACGGTCAGGCATATATCTCAGTGCTTATACCACATACATATCACGTGTGCTACTAGATGCTCGGGGCGGCGGGGCCACCCGATGGCGGTCGTTGCTGGGGGCAATGGCGGGACATACGTCGGCACTGTTGTCAGGGTCATCCCAAAAAGAAAAAATGCAAATAAAATCCCCCTCAAAAAGAGAGCCCGAGATACCCGAAAGACGTTTACGATGGCGTTGGGGGCTGGTTGCTCGTCGTTCTCATGCTTCCCATTAGCAGGATTGCTGTCGGCGTTGCTGCTCCCCATTGTCGACATTGCTGTTGGTCACTGCCGTTGTTGTCGTCATTGTCGCTGCTGGTCGTTGGCCTTGTGACCGCCACAGCTGGTCATTGGCGTCATTGCTGTTGCCGATGTTTGCGTTGCTGGTTTGCGTTGCTGGTTTGCGTTGCTGGCTGTCCTCCACTCATTCATCCTCCATTGCATGGCCGTCTTCAACATCCTCCAGCGGTGTCTTGAAGAGGGATTGGGATGCGGCGATGAGTTCTCGTTTGATGGCCGCCTGCTTGACTGCATATGAGATGAGCCCTTCGGTGAGAGCCTTGTCAACCATGACTCGGCTTGCGTGGCGCCCTGTCCACCAACGAGCTTCCCAATTGAGTGACTCGATGTAGCGCCGCATCTCCTCCCGTACCGTCTTGACCTCTTCCGTGGATCGATTAACGCGAGCCCGACTCTTGCACCATTCTGCACGCAGAATGCCATCGCTGTCGCCTTGGTGATCGCCTTCTCCTTCAAATGCCCCATCTGGTCTCTCCACCAGCCAGATCCATGACAATGTCCTATATGTTTCTCCAGTTCCATCCCGCTTGCTTCGACTCTCAGGGATCAAGGATATCCCACCGCCCTGTCTCTCTTCTACAGCATCCGCCTGGTTGTCTTCTAGGGTGCCCCTCCTTCCGGGACCTTGCTTAACTCAATTGGGGTCCTGATATGAGCGAACGTCCGAGTCCTTGAGAATACGCAAATGTTTCTCCCAATCTCCAGGGCCCGAGAGTTGGAGTTTTGCCGTTCGAGCCATACGGTAGTGTTGGGAGACATATACAGCTCGTTCTTGGACACGGTTGATCACAGTGCGCGAACGTGTTCCTCCGGCTTGGCCATGGATGTTCTTATTCTTGAACTGCACCATGCGAGTTTTGACTCTGAGGATGTGTCAGAGTTTTTCCAGAGAATCGTAGCACTGTGCCGTACGCAGTTTTTCTTCGTATTCTGGCAACATGGGGGTGCAGGCGGCTTTTCGACGACTAGGGGAAAGGCTTGAAGGAAGCCAGAGTAACATGTTTTCAGCCAGATGTGAGTCGGGTGAGGGAAGGCTGGTTGAGGAGTTGTCTGACTGAATGCTCAGAAGGCCAGGCATGTAAATGGACTGGATTCGTTGCCAATTGGCGATTTTGGCCCGCAGCGCATTCCGTTGCTCCATTAAGGACGCCTCCTGACGGCTCGTCGTGTTTTCACCCTTGACCAGGCGACAAAGGCGAAGTCTGAAGAGATAGTGATTTAGTAAGAAGCCGTTATAAAACTAGGTGTTAACTTACTGCAAATCTTCAAGCTCCAGCCCCAGCGAAAGGAACACGGCAGGAGACGTCTCATGAAGAGCGTATCCGCCATTGCTCAGCCGAGCCTCCTCTTCCTTTGCAAGCTCCTTTCGAACATCGGCCTCTGACAAGCCTAGGTGGTATGCCCGTTAATAGCTGCTGAGGGCAATAGCACGGGTAGGCCAAAAGACTCACTCAAGCCCTCGACATGGTAGGGATTTTTTGCTGTCTTAGGAACACAATCGTTCTCCCATTTTTGACACATAAGCTCCCACTCGTCGACAAGTTTCGTATCAATGGTTTGAGTAAAGCCTCGATGGCCTTCAACCTGTCGATTTCGCTCCTCCAGGTTCGACTTGTGACGCCGAGTTAATGTTTTACCTACGTTTCTAACTTGTGAGTATTGGTCAGGGATTTGGGACAACATATTAGCACTCACCCATTTTTATGTATTTTTCCCAATTCCAAAAGCCAAAGTGATCATCAAGTACATCATGACGAGATCCTGGCCCCTGGTTCTTAGTAGAGTTACCCAGTGCATTATGCGCAGACCAAATGCGTTCGGGGCATTCTCCATCCGTCTTTCCAACACCAGCGGCGTAATTGAATGAGTACTGTTCGTGCCCGAGCCTCTCGTGTGCAGGCTCATGCAGTTTGGGGATTAGAGGACGGATTTCGAGCTGCTCCTTTGGTTTAATCTCCTCGGGCCAGTAAGAGTCTATGCGCGACTGCAAATTGGTAAACCACTGGCATGCTACGTCGTAGCTGATGATGACAAGGAGAAGATCCAATGACGATATGGCAGACCCAAATATGTAGTCCATGTTTGAATACCTGGGAGATAGGTTACAGGCGTCGCCGGAAAACAGATACATCAAACCCACCTTTCTCCTTTGTGCAGATTCCCTACGGCGCACGGCAAAATCATCTCTGACCGCCCACAAGAGCCCATATTTGACCCAGTATATTGCAAGCCCTCCGAGGAACGGGTGTTTGCCTGTGCCAGTGCCTGGAAGCCAACGCAGCTGCTTATCTATCAACTTGGTCAGTAATGGCTAAAATAAACAAGCCATTGGCACCTACGTCAGCATCGCTAGTCCGGCTCAGCACGTATGCCTCGTAAGGATGGCGAGGTACCATGTAAGCTAGGCCAATTCCAAGGCCTGGGTCTGCTGAGTAGTTCGAAACCAACTGGTTCTTCAGCCGAAAGTTTGCTCCATGCAGATAATCATCGTATACAGAAATCTAAGAGAGGAGGGTCAGCATCAGAGACCACGGGCAGCGGAAAGTAAGCGTACTGCTCTGTTGCAGGCCGAGCTTTCCAATCCTTCGGCAGGTTAATCCCAGGGCGTGGACAGGTTGGGCAGCGGATTGCAAGTTCCCCAGGCGCCGTTCCCAATGGCCCCGAGGCATCGTGTCTCCTTCCGGCACGCTTCAGTAACTTCAAGTGCCTCCATTGCAATGACATTCGCATTAACATCCGGTAACGCGATTTGGGAAGGCTGAGGCCAGTATTGTCTGTTAGCCGCTCGATTGCTCGGTAGTAATCATAGGCCGAGACCTTTGAAGTGAGGCTGAGGAGATGAAAGGATTTGAGCAAGCCAAATGTTGCGCATGTTCGTGGACGATAAGGCGTGGAGGGGTAGAGCTGCCGCCTGAGAAGTTGCAGGTGCTTTGGAATAGCACGTTCGCATCCGCAGAAGTCGGTATTCACGTCATGAATGCCATTTGTATGGATGATGCGGAAATCCTTGTGACACCGCTCTGGGTTGGAGCAAGGTTTGCTGAAGTGGTTGAGTTGAATCCTAAGACCCAATTCCTTCAGGCTGACCGGTTTAAAAAAGGTGCCTGACCAGGCCTGTCACTTTTCAGTTAGTTTAATTTCAATGAGAGAGGCCATGTACCCACCTCAATACGATGCAATGGCTCAGCGTGATGACGGCGAACACAGCAGGCCTTACAGGTCAACCAGGGGATCAAACACTCCTGACATTGATGATCGGCTGGGCCAGGTGTTGGGGAGTTGCATGCAACGCAATCCGGACACGTCCCAATGCCGTCTGAGCCGAGATCACCTCGCCCATCCCAACGGATGAGCTCGTCCAAATACGAATCGCGATAGGACTTCTTCCAGATCACATGGGGTCGCTTCTATAGACAATATGTTAGTTGATGACCAGAGTGATTCTAATAATACACACCAATACAACACTCCTCTTCTTTGGGCCAACAGGAGGAAGCATTTCAACTACATTGGCTTCAGTCTCCTCGTCGAACCATGCGTCCTCGTTACTGAGTCCATATTGGGTGTTGTCTTCCGGCATCCAGGACTGAACAGTATCCCAAGAATCAACGGCAGCGTCAACATATTGCTCTGTAGGCGCTGTGGCCTGCAGTCTTCCCCTACCAGATCCACCAATGCCCTCCTCTCTCAATCGAACAACATTGAAGCTGTCGTCGTTTGAGACTCGATCGTGGAAGGCGCCACTGGTCCTGAGTCGCTTTTTTGCTTGAAGGTTGAATTTGCGCGTGTTCATGACGAAATAAAGACGAGAATAAATAAATAGGAGGAGGAAAGAGCTATAAGGACTAGAAGTTTTGCGGAAGATAAACGTCGTTTTCAAGTCACGTGATCTTGTTTACAGTTCCTCGATGACTTCGTGATTTTGGCATTCCAACACATCGCATCGACGGCTGACGCTCGCTGGACGCTAGTTGCCTTCTTCAAGCTCTATTCCCCAACTCTGCGTTCCCAGTAAGCACCTTTCCTCTATATTATGATTTCTTGAACTGCGTTCTTTCATGTTTGTGAGACAATATGGAGATCCGAGCACGGAACTTCATAAATGAATCACAAATGCACATACGTCACCCCTTTGTTCACCGTCCTGAGGCCTACTAAACCCGGATTCTACCTAGGTCATTTTCAACGATGGATTACCTTCTTTCTCACAACCCCGACTTCGACTTAGCCTCAAAATTGTCGCTAGCAATCAAAAGACGAGAAGAGCAGCAGAGTGGGGATATGTTTGGGCTATCGCCTCTCTCATCCTTACCCTCCAGCATGAACTCTACGCCTAGGAGCTTATCTTACCCGCCGTCACCACAACTTACCAAAGAACCCCTAGCATGGATACTCACTCATGAGGCTCCTTCAGACGATCACGCTCCCTCAATGGTACCTACATCCTTCGGCATTCCATCTTCCAGCCTCATGGACGCTAAGAGAGTGCCTCACAGCATCTCTAATAAGAAGCTACAAGGGAAGGCCAGGCGCAAACGCAAACATATTGAAGAGAAAAAGGCCTCAGGTAAGATCATAAACGATACACGTCGCGAAACGCGCAAAAAACACGTCAAACGCGCCCAGCAACTTGAGGCTAAGTTGCCAAAGATTGCAGTGGCCTCCACTGGATACATCGGCCACCGCACCAATGGCTCATCCACAACGTACGCACTCAGTAAGCTTGTAGGGCCTGGCTCACGATTCAAGATGTCCCTCGTCAAGTGGGATGGGCGGTCAGTCAGTTTATCTTCCATATTGATGATGACTTACAACACCTCAGGAAAGCGATACCCATAGTCGATTCCACTACCAGGAAGGTGATGATTCTACTCGGGGGAATGCCCGATGATCCAAAGTGGAACGACCTGCAACTGGAGGCATCCGACCTCATTGAGGCCGCTCGACCACGGCTTGTCCTCCAGAAAGGATGCCACAAGCACTGCCGCGGACGCTTTCCGGCCATGCCATTTGGAATTTCGCATGGAGGTGGACAGCCGCGCCCGAAAGTCCTCAATCAGCACCCAAATAATCGGCTCGTTCTTCAAGAGCTAGTTGAAAGCGAGTCCCTTTCTCGCATCTCTGGCTTTGCCAATGGTAACCATCTCCCGTTTTGGCAACAATCCGTGCTCATTCGTTTTACCAGGCCTCTTTCAAACGTGGCAACCTCGGCTCTATGATTACTACGCCGAACACCTTCAAAGCCTTCTTGACCACGACCCCGATCTCCGCCGGACTTGGCCTAACAGCGTCTGGGCAGCCACCAGTATCAATTTCGGACCAAGGACTGTCTGCTATCACCATAACGACTGGAGCAACCTGCCTTGGGGGTGGTGCAGCATAACGGCTCTCGGAAGATATGACTATATGAAAGGAGGGCATATTATATTCTGGGATTTAAATCTTGTTATTGAATTTCCGCCTGGGTCCACCATATTCGTCACCTCAGCCGCTCTTGAGCATGGCAACGCTGAGATATCCATTGACGAAACACGTTACTCTGTAACCCAGTACTCGGCAGGCGGGCTATTCAGGTGGGTAGATTACAGCTTCCAAACCGTCAACGACTATTTCGCATTGATGAAGGAAAATGAAAACAAGATGGCAAGCAAACTTGATGAGCTAGCTGACCAGCTTTCCTTTGGCCTATCGATGCTCTCCACCTTAGAAGAGCTACAGGAGCATGCCATCTCATCAGACGAAGGAGAATTGGCTCAATTAGATTAGTTATTGCCGTATGTTTGATTCGATTGCGTGGCTTTGGAACCCTAGTGGACTGGAGTCGAATATTATACTTAGCCTGTAGAATCGACTCAATTAGAATAATTATTTCTGCATCTTCAAATGTGAATCCATTTCGATTTCGCTGCATAAAGCATTCTATCAAGCCTCTCGTTCAGTATCATACTCTGTGACTTTTAAATCCTAGTGGACTGGAGGGCGTTGGATATTATACTTTGTGGAATTCTATTGGATTTGAGGCGTCGAATTTGGCATTTGGGTAATCTACTCAATACCTGCGGTCGCTTGTCAACGTTTTGAAGCCACCCAACAATCCTTCGCTCTTCATCGACTCAAGGCATGACCTGAAGCAACAATTCCAATAAAATGACCACCATGATAATAGAACCTCTCCTGTATGGCCACTAATATAACAGAAACAATAATCTTTCTCCAGTACGCATATTATCCGAATATCACCATGATTCAGCTGTGGGCGTTTGTGTACTTCTGAATTGGGATTTGGCTTTGAACCCTCAGGGTCAATATTTACCCTGCCCGCACAAATATTTAATGGTATACTAAGAGTGCAAACGACATCGAGCATCTCATCTCAATGTCCTCGTCACCTTCCACCCCTCCGCATGAACAACAAATGGGTGACACCATTCCTGACCATCAGGGCCCCTCGATTTGGCGGCAGTTGGCATCTCAAAAATACTATCGAAAGTAAGTCTCAAGGTTGTCCCACTCAGACTCCTCTCCTCACGCCGTGGCTACCAAAAGAAATGCCGAGGCCTTGAAGGGCAAGGCTCGCAAGAGAGCTCAGGCGTAAGTATAACTCGTTTCGGACCCGATTTCAGCTTGCGCCACGCTAACTCTCTTCTCAGGGAAAGGGAACACCGCTCCCAGAATGAAACACCTACGGACGCCGCTTCTCGGAAAGAACGACATCGAATTTCTGCAGCCAAATACCGCGAAAAGAACCGAAAACTCCTCAAAGAAAAAGAACGGCGCCGTAGACCAGGGTATGTCCTTTGTGCTTTAACTCGTCAGTTCTCTAGCTCAGAATAATATCATAGTTATAAAGCGTGGATATCCGATCACGAGAAGCAAGCACGCGAGGGAAATGAATTTAGTCGATGGATCCTCGAGTCGGAGGCTGGAATAATGTCACAGCTATAGAGCGTGGATATCCGATCACTAGAAGCAAGGGCACAAAGAAAATGAATTTAGTTGATGGATCCTTGAGCCGGAGGCTGAGGCGCTAGCGTAGAATGCGAACCCTGGATGTTTTTCAAATATCTGTTTGACCAAGCAAAATGGGGCGTTAGCATATGGATCCTTGAGTCGGAAGCTGAGGCGTTAGCGTAGAACTTCACAAACCCTAGATGTTTTGCAAACATCCATTTGACCAAGCTGTTTGGATGATGGGCAACAGGCTGTGCTTACCAGGGTTGAGGGTTCCATGGCATTCATCCAGTTCAAAATTTGGGGCCAGGCTTATGGAGGAGAAATTAAACGCAGTCATATTATCAAATGAGAGACACCAATCGCTGAGTCATATTATCAAATGAGAGACATTATCAAATGAGAGACACCAATCGCTGGGGACAAACTTATGTAAAGTAACCTGGGCCTAGAGGTAGCGGAGATTCTGCAGAGGTACCAACATCTGACGTGCGGGAATATTTCGACCAACGGATCGCAGAATGTGCCTGTAGTACGCCTTTTGATAAATGTCAATCACAGTGTGCCAGTCGTCGACGGATTGATGCGTCGAATGTTGTTTGCGAGTACGGACGGCGCATTCGTGCCTAGCAGGAAATGAGAGAGGATTAGACAAAACCGTATGCAGAACTCACCAACTTCCATAAATACCAGCTTCCTCGCCTTTAAGTACAATGTAGAACTTTTTACCGAAGGTAGGCATTTGGATGTTGTCTGGATGCGGCACGTTTGTGCTTCGAGGAGCAGGGGCAGGCATATTTATATATGCAATGCCACCTCGTCCTATAGTGCTGCGGACGGTGAAATATGGGACATCGAACAGTCCATTGGTGATGGGGATCCTCTCGATCGTGCCGTCGTTGTACGCCGCGGTGTAAATGGCGAGGGCATCCTCCCATGTTGGGACGGATTCGTAAATGGACTCATTATGAATGGCGTCAACGCGTGCTGAAACGTCAGACCTGCAGAAAATTCAATTAGGTCAAAAAAATGCAGAGGATGGGTAGAAAATACCAATCGTTATATATCCCAATGTCCTCACCCTTGGTAACAACATATAGCTTGTGCGAGCGACTTGGGGGGATTCGAACTAACTCGGATGGGCTGGGAATGTAAAAGACCTTGATCAAAGGGCCAGGTTGTGTGTTTGTGGCCGCGGGGGCGTATTGCTGAGGGTTGGCTTGAGTACCGCCTGCCTCCAAGGGCTGGGCAATTGAGTTGAGAAGCTCTGTTGTCACAGTCGTCCGGATAGAGACGCCAGTAGTGACCCTCTCGCGTGGGATGCCATAGGTATGGCTGGGCGTTGTATCAGGAGACTGAAGAGACGCCCCAGTAGTGCCTCGCTCGTGTGGGACGCTATAGGTACAGCTGGGCATTGTGTAAGGAGACTGGGGCCCAAACGTGTGCGAGGATGGGCTGCCCGCCACTGCACGGGATCCTAGAGAGGAGGGGACATTCAAATGGATGCACTATGGAGTCTGAAGACACTACTTACCTCGTATGGGGGTCCTTGGAGGGGAGACAGACATTGGCGAGCGAAGTAAGCCTGTTGGTGGAGTTCACTGCTGTAGGTGACGAACGGGAGGCATCTACTTACCCCCTGGTCGGATGGGCTGCGAATTGGTCATTGGTTGCAGCCGTACAGTGCTAGAGGGATGTTTGTTGTCGTCGTTGTGGCTAAGGTTATTCGGAGGCTTCTGTCTAAGACAACAAGCTTACACATGTTTGTTCAGAATTCACTCTGCCAGGGAAAGTCGTGTGGCGGTGTAGAAATCTCTTACTCGGAGCGGAGAAGACCGATTCAAAGGGATCTGGGAAAGGGCATGAGATCTAGGGTAATACATGGCGCTCAGGACTTGCCTTGATTTGGTATCGTTGAATCGTAGGCCCGACGTTCCTTTTGTCTGAGCCTTTCAACTGGGCAATTAGGGAAATCGCTGCCAGTATATTTAAGCAGACTGAATGGGTTGAACTTTGTCCCCCCCAACTCTTGTTCGATCCACGTCTTCCTGCTGGTCTTGCTCTATACGCCTTTCCATCACCGTTGGACTTACGATCCCGTTCCCATATCCGACATACTACTTGACGCGCGTCAACATACACGTATCAGAGGTATGTGAATTACCTTAGGCGTATAGTTTATGGTTTTTGACTTTGCATTTATGCATCGATGCCCAATCCAGGAGCTTTCTCAGGGGCCCGTTTGACCTTCTTGAAGGATCAGAAGCAGAAGTATGCTGACGCCTTGGTGTCCAACACCAAAGCCAAGTGCCTGTTGGATATTCAGAGACGATACTTCAAACGATTCCCGATTACAATGCCAGACGACCATGAGCCTGACAGTGAGGCCCTGGCTTCCGTCGATGACTCCGAGCCAGATGTCGAATTCGCTACGCCTGAGGAACACCAGATGTCGGCAGACGACTATGCCGATGCCTTGAAGGAATTCACAAAGCGTCAAAGGAACATTACGTTCAAGAAAGCAGTAAGTACCCAAGTTGGCAATTTCCCTTTCCTGTTCACCTCGTGTTTGAACAATACACGGCACATGACATGTTTGGTCAGCCTGTACCTCCCATGCGCCGACGTGGTCATCTTTCGCTTTACTCTTTCTTTCGTTCTTATCCCATGCTCATCATGCCTATCCTCAGCAAATCGACAGGTGGTTCAATTACACCTTTAAGAAGACTCTTGGTCCTGGTCCCGAGAAAATCGCACCCAAAACCTTCGATCCCAACGACCCTCTTACAATCATGAAGGCTCGTTTGGTTGGCGCTGATCTGGCTAAACCTCGCGCTGCAATCACCTACAACATCTTTGCCAGGGAGAACAAGAAACTCGTTGATAATGAATACAGTCGACAGGCCAAGCAGAAGACGGCCTCCAAGACCTCCAAGACCTCCAAGTCCAAGTCCAAAAAGCGGGGAGGGAAAGTGGACATTAACTTGCGACGCAACATCAGCTGGGCGCTCTACAACGATCTACCGCAGGAGGAGAAGGATCATATTCTTGGAATTATCGACGAGGAGCACAAGGTTGAACTGGAGGCATGGGATGAGTTGATCAACCGTCCTGCTGCAACAGATCCTACTTCACGGCAAGCGTAAGTCTTTATCCTTTTCGTTTGGTAGCTCTACTGACCTGTCGTTCAGTTGCATCGACAGGATAACTCTTTTCGCACAGCCCATTATTGATCTCATTTGCGAGCATACTGGAATGGCCGCCTTTATGTGTATTGGAGGACCAGAGCCATCTGATGGTGGTCGACTGAACGTCATAAGGTTAGTTGTCTTTTTCTTCATTGGTTCTTGTCTCACATGGGTGTTAGCATATGTTCAGGAACGACCCCCGGCGCTGTAAAGCAGACCTTTGTACAGTCTGAGCGCAAGGCCTACAAAAACAATGCCCTTCCTGTGTTCACGCGATTCCTAAAGAAGGTGTACTGTAAGTGTTACCTTACTCGTCATATTGCCGCAAGTGTTTATTCTCTTTCTAGCGAAAGAAGAATGTCGTTCTCGAGCGATGCATGGAACCACTTCGATTAATAACAGCATTGTCAACCCAGAGCAGCCAGAGAAGATGCGAGGCGAGGATGATATCAGCTCTTTGAGCAAGCCCCAAGATGTAGCCGTCTTACCAGATGGAGCTCTTCCCTCCCATTCTCAACACCCAACCGTCGCCTCATCTCCACCGGTAGGGGAACGAAGTCCTCCGCCATCTCCACCATCTAGGGCACAAAGTCTTCCATCATCTCCACCATTTGGGGCGCACAGCCTTCCGCCATCCCCTCTACACCGCGAGCCAAGGTCCCCCATAGGCACAGGGATGCATCGTCTGCCACTTCCTCTGGAGAACAATACCCTCCAGCCATCTCCAACCCGTAGCGCTTCTCACTCAAAGGCCCTGGCCTCACCTTCTCAGCCCGTCCCTTCACCTCTTGCATCCCATTTCTTCGCAAACACTGCCTCCCAGTTGTGTCCAACCCAGTCTGTCAAGGCTGTGTCGGTGAACCCACCTACTGAAGGGATGGCTCAAAAGTCAAAGAGGAAAGATCGTGAAAATGAAGGGAATGAAGGCTCGCCAAAGCGCCAAAAAGCTGGTTCTATTACATCTGGCCGCCCTTTGCGTTCCATTGCCGAGACGGTTCATACCTTGACCTCATCCTCGTCTACTCATCCTCAACCCACGCATCTTTCGACTGCCAACGACTCTTCCAAATCCAGTGCCACCCAACCCTCCGAACGCCGCAGCCACGTCATATCCCTGCCCCAAGACGCACCTCTGTGGATTCGAAATGCATTGGTGATGCTTGAATCAGAGGACCTCGGACCGCAGTGGACGCCTCTTGTCGATGCTTGGTTCAAGTATGAGGAGAAGCATGCATTTGGGAAGGGTACGCAACTCGGCGCGCAAGGACGACCCTGGCCCATTGGTCGATGGATTCAGCTGGCGCGCAAGAAGCTCACAGCCGAGCAGGCACGCGACGCTGGCATGGATGGCTTCGAGGATGCATTCTGGTCGTGGTGGATTGGACTTCAACCTACATGGAGGAAGATCAGTGCCAGTGCAACATCTCGTGAGATTGGTGGAAGTTGGGTGGAGATTGACAAACACGGTGTCAACGGGTTACTCAGCGTAGTCGCTGCGCTATATATCTGGTGTCTTCATGGATCGGGCCAGACATCGTGGGCATGTGCTGTGGATGATGTTTGCTGGGTCCTTACTCAGTTGGCTTAGGTTCGCACATGGCCACATCTCATTTGCCGTCACTCCCTTCTTGACATTTTCTGCTCCATTGCCTATTTTCACCACACTTGGATCGTCTGCGTTCCTTCGACCGCTGCCCATCAAGTTTCAACATTATTCCGAACCTCCTTTCCTCCCTGTACCATTCCCTCAACATCAACTCAACTTTCGAAGTCAACCCCACTCCATCGATTGGGATGAGCAAGAGCCCCTATAATCCAGGTGGCCATAGAGCCTCCCATCCCCCTATAATACCCATCGTCATATTCCAGTAATATGTGAGGCCCATGCAACCAAACCAGGTACGACCGACCGCCGCCTGCAGCAACTCCACCACCTACAGCAACACACCAACGGCATCAGCAACGGCGCCCCAGCAGCATGCGGTGGCAATGAGCACGCAGCGCTCCTTCCGGATGACCCCGAGAACGGCAAGCTACTGGGTGTTTTCGACACCTTGTGCAATGCTCGGGTATCTCGGAGTTATACCCTTTTCCCCCTCGATTTTTCAGTCTTTTACCTTTTGGGATGACCCTGACAACAGTGCCGACGTATGTCCCGCCATTGCCCCCAGCGACGACCGCCATCAGGTGGCCCCGCCGCCCCGAGCATCTAGTAGCACACGTGATATGTATGTAGTATAAGCACTGAGATATATGCCTGACCGTAAGTTGACGAAATGGAGAGCTGACGGCGATGGACAACTGTCCGTCACCGTATGCTGTCCAGTCTGATGTATCAGCACCTACCGTCAGTTGTCCTTAAGTGATGCATAGATCAGGCTGCTACTAGTGCCCTGCCTGGGAGTCCCAGATGTTGATGTACACCTTGGCGGTTGTACTTGCGTCAGAGTTGCGTACGATGCGGGGGTCCGCAGCGTACTTGAAGTTTTTGGCCAGGGGGGAGGCTGCAATAGCAGCCTTCACCTCAGTCACGGTGGTCTTAACCTTGTTGACAAGGTTCGAGTAGTATGGGACATCGACGATTTTCACGAACGATGTGGAGGTAGGGAGTCCGACCCAGTACTGCAGCCCCATTGGTAGCAGGGGAGCGACCGCGCCGCGGATGAGTTCCAAGTCTTTGTTGTTGGTGACTTGGGAGGTGGTGAGGGAGTAGCCATCATACGCTGGTCCCAATGAAAGCACAGCGACTTTGGCATGTGCTGCAGAGAGGGCTTGGTTGACTGCAGTGTGCAACCTAGCAACATCAAGGTTTGGGGCTAGCCCCTTGCCGAATGAGACGAGGACCTGACGACATGTCGGTCCTGGTGCAGTGAAGCTCGGGACAGATTTCCGCTTTTGCGGTGTCTCGGGACGTGATGGGCCTGCGGCGGGCTGGGCCGCTGCAGGTTGGATGGTGGGGGCTGCTGTCTTCACAGGTCCCTTGTGTACTTTACTGGCCCCCACAGAGTCTATCTAGACTCTGCCAGACTCTACCTAGACTCTGCCAGACTCTACCTAGACTCTGCCATACTCTACCTAGACTCTACCTAGACTCTGCCATACTCTACCTAGACTCTGCCATACTCTGCCAGACTCAAGCAAGAGTCTGGCAAGAGTCTGGCAAGAGTCTGGCAAGAGTCTAGCCAGACTCTCTCTATAATAGTGTATCTAGACTCTAGATATATATTGGTGAGTGAGGGGTGGAATATTACATAAGCTAGACTTGTCTATATGATAAGCCCTCTATCCAAAGGTCATGTGATCTATGAGAATTTCTAAAAGTGATAAGAAAATTATGAAAAAATATTCAAAAAATAGGGTGATTTGTAAGCTTTCCAAATCAGGTTACATCATGTGACTAATCAATTTCCTTATTGAGAAAAACTCAAAAAACTCAAAAAAAGCCGGCGCTTTTTAGGAATAATGATCAGAATGGGTTGCTTATATAAGCTTTAATATTTTTATTTAGTTATTTAAGAAATCTTACATAAGCAACCCATTCTGGTCATTATTCCTAAAAAGCACTGGCTTTTTTCGAGTTTTTTGAGTTTTTCTCAATAGAGAACTTGATTAGTCACATGATGTAACCTGATTTGGAAAGCTTACAAATCACCCTATTTTTTGAATATTTTTTCAGAATTTTCTTATCACTTTTAGAAATTCTCATAGATCACATGACCTTTGGATAGAGGGCTTATCATATAGACAAGTCTAGCTTATGTAATATTCCACCCCTCACTCACCAATATATATCTAGAGTCTAGATACACTATTATAGAGAGAGTCTTACCAGAGTCTGGCTAGAGTCTTGCCAGAGTCTGGCTAGAGTCTTGCCAGAGTCTGGCTAGAGTCTTGCCAGAGTCTTGCCAGAGTCTTGGTACAGTCTGGGAGACCTCTCAGTGGACTTTTTGAAGGCAAACACATTAAATGACTACAAATTTTTAGCTTAAGTCTCACTAGAGTCTGGCAGACTCTACCCAGACTCTAGGTAAAAACTGTGGGGGAGAGTAAAGACCTCGGTCCCTTGGTGTTGCGTACCGTCGCAGCAAAGGATTTGCGCGGATGGGTCGCAAGATTGATCAGAGGCGGGGGCCTCTGAAAGGCAACAACTGGTTTAATCGGTTGGGGCCTGGGAGCCGTGCGGATGGGCGCTTTGCCCTTCCTGTCTGCAGGGCGTCGTGGCGGAGGGTCCTGTGCCATTGGCACTGGAAGCGCCAATGTACTGGGCCCAGGAGGCAATGGGAGGCGGATAGTTTCCATTTCCACTTCCATTGAAGTGAGATCGCGCTCTCCCTGGAAGATCGGGTGGCGCTCCGCTGCTTGGGCGAAGGCAACCATTCTCTTCTTGAGTTTGGGCGCAATGAACATGTGTGCGAAGACATCAGGTCCGCTATGCGTGGTTTGAAACCACGTAGTAGCTGTAAGTAGGGCGGCTGCAATTGCCTCCGTATCCTGCTCAGCAGAACCGTAGTTGCCTACGAGCCTGAGCGGGGTCGGTTCCGCCATGAATGATTCGGGGTAGGGAGTCTGGTGACGCATTTCTGTGTCTCCATTGTCTGTACCACCTTCAGATGGGGGGGCTGAGGTCGTAGGACCTACAGCCGAAGATGCGCGGGATGGCGTCCTTGTGGGAGCCCCTGCCGCTGGGACAACGGAAGCATAGCGCTCCCGAGCTTGTGCAGATGCAGAGCTAGAGCCACTGGGGTGACCCCCAGCGCCTCCAGTCTGAGAAGATGCAGAGGACAAAGGGGTGACCCCCAACGACCCTGGCGGAACGAAAGTACGTATCCTAGGAGATCCACGGCCCCTGCCGTGTCCTCCCCCCTCTGATTGTATTGACATGGACCCTAGGTCCTATCCTACTACTCCTGATCGAGATCTGGAGGCGTGCTGAGGAGCGCTGGCGATGGGGAAGTGGGGTTGTTGGCTGGCAGTGGCTGTGCACGTCGTGGTAAGAGGCAAAGAAGCGATGGGTTCTGCTACGATTGAGCATTGAGAATCCTTCGGTTGGCCTGCCGGTATCGTGCCTGTGCCTCACGGTGTCTTGCTTTCCGCAGTTGGACTGTTTCGGGTGAAACCTCCTCGATTTCCCTCAGTCTCCAGAGATTGTGTCAGTGTGAATTGTGTGTTCCAATGAGTAGAGGCACCACCTGTGAGTACGCTTGCATGCCTTTCTACGCTCAGATTCAAGATTCCTGAGTGATGTGGCTTAGCAACTGAAAATTTATGTAAGAAATGTGGAAGACACTTAGGCTCACCTTGCATAGGACGTCTTTTCTCAAGCCGTCGTTTGGCTGAAAGAGACATTGCAGACGTGGACATGTGGTAGAGGCACTGTACCAGTGCAGGTCGTGGTGGTTGTTCAGATCACTTGCTTGGGTTATAAGCGCTATATAAATGTCCATAGATGGTAAATGGACAGCTTAAATGGATTGCCAGCGAGTGTAGCTAAAAATAGAAAGCCCAAAATCACCTCTTGCGCATTTCAAGGTCTGAAATATGGGCCACTAGCACACCTGGATGGATTAATAAAGCCAGATACTTGTATATACTGTGTAGAAATTTCCAAACATATACACCATCCCATTGTTCGACCATTGTGGAGAATCATTCGAGTGCCATGTTATCTGTCCGACTCGAAATCTTTGAAATACTGTACTCATGGTACGCTGGATGTGTGTACTCTTAA
>Ga0247741_1000732_pt1 | contig 17991 bp, 21 predicted proteins | sample UWRJL213509R2_FD_180945 | JGI IMG/M metagenome (GOLD analysis project Ga0247741, IMG submission 180945) | Plant litter microbial communities from Arlington Agricultural Research Station in Wisconsin, United States - UWRJ-L213-509R-2 | ecosystem: Environmental > Terrestrial > Plant litter >... | reverse complement strand
GGCGCAGGCGCAGGCGCAGCAGTGACCGCTATGGGCGTGCTGGGTGATCTCTTGAAGCTGACATAGGTTTAGTGCCTCACTGTGACTTTAGGAAGTGGTGGTAGGCACATGAATATTCGTTAAGATTACATTGTACACACGGCCTCACGCGACAGCTACTCCCAGTGATAAATCGGGCAATATCTGTGAAGATGCACCTGCAGCTGTCTCTGATAAAATTCACTGCATACTGGAGTCATGCTTGTGCTGCAGTGTCAGAGACACGTAATGACAGCATTGTAAGCACCTTGAGCAATCAGTGCAAGAGTAACATAGATGAGACAAATTTAGAACAGTTCTGAGAATGGGCGCTAAACGTAATACACTCGACCAACAACCACTTCCATGACAAACCAAACACCTCTCATGGTCGCCTTTAGACACCGCATGACTGAGCCATAGTAGATCTCTCTGTGTCACTAGCTTTCATTACAAATACTGCTGTAAAGTGGGTCCTTCTCACTAGTGTTCGGTCACTGGTCAGTAAGCGCCGAACTTCAAAAGTACCAGCGCATCTCCGGGCAAACCGATGTTTCAGCGTCGATCAAGATTTCCCCATTTGCATATTGGCTCCACTCCGTTCTGTCCACTGGAACTGTATGTCAGTTTTCGACGCTGAACAACGGTCAATACAGTTTCTGCCAGGAGTCATTTATTTTCCAAGTAAAGCGATCAAGTTGGATCAGACTCAAGAACGCTGGGATTGCAATGTACACCCGAGCCGACCTCCACGATCGATGGAGATAAGCTTTAAACGCATTTTCGAGGACTGATACTGAAAATCTCATTCTCGGAAGAACGCATAGAAACGCGCCCATATATCTTAGCGGTTGATTTCAGGACCTGTTGCTTTCCCCCCTACCGGCCTCCGTATATAGCATCAATCCTCAGCGCTGCAGCATTGATTCGCGGTTCAGGGTCCCCTATTAATAGTATGGCAGCCGATCTGCCAAGAGAAAGTCATGTCTCGAGAACGCCAGGGTGTTGCGATATACTCGGGGAAAATCGTGGTCAGCGGAGATAGCAAATGGTGATTCACGGCTCCGAAGGGAAGAACAAGTCGATATTTGGTTATCGAAGAACTAGCGTCGAGAGGGATTATACCTGCTCGGATTGCAGTGCGTGACGCGGGTTTTACTTTAGCAACGGCGCCGATATCGTCGGCACCGCCAGTGGGCCTCCTGGCAGCTGCATGCCCAGGGCTCAGTCACCTTCCGTATAGCTTCACACATCCGATAAGTAACTGCCCCACGTCTGTCCAGATCGATTCGAATTCAGGGTTAGTATTTCTTGGCTACTGAATTGAATGCATTCATACTTAGACGTACGGAATTGCACGTACCAAGACGGCCGCCCACTTTCTCTTTTACCCTCATCTCGTCTCAGCCTTCGATTTTTCTTTCCCAGCCGTTGAGCGCTCGTCGCCTGCGTGCATCCAAGCCATGGCCTCGTACACTAGCCTCCCTCGACATGTTCGCCATCACTCAGAGGCGAGCTCCTCCCAGCAGACGCTACGGGATTCAACATACTCGAGCTCATTGCAGTACTCGCCGAAAACTGAGTCTTATGCTCTCTTAGGTCTTCCGTCCCCTGGAATGGGTAAAACACCCATGTCAACTCCTCCTGCGAGTGCGGCACTGGGAGGACGTTTCGATGAGAATGTTACTGGGACGGCGAAGTGTGTCCATTTTTTCTCCACTTTTTATCTGTCATTTGACCTTTTTCACCAGATACCTGAACCCTTACTACTTGTACCCCGTCGCGGTGATCGTGATCCACACGTTGCTTCTCACTCTATCATGGACATTTTTTTCGATCACCATAAACAACCCCGTTCCGCTCTCTCCTCGTATGGCGGTCAAGGCTCGTGACCATATCCAATCAGTGACCATGATGGTCACCCTCCTGGCGTCCTTCATTTCGGTGATAGCAGGCGTGTAAGTTGGCCAGTTGTAATTCATTGCATGCTGATCTAAACTTTCTGCCCATATTAGCTTATATACCCGGGCAATCCGATATTCGCTTGCAAGATTTGTGTCGAGCAGCGTCTCACTTTACGTAGTGACGGCCGTCACTAAATTGGCAAAGAAGTCACCCATCAAGAATTTTAGGCGCCCAATCTGGACGATTGCATCTGTGATTCTCGCGATTGCCGTGAACGCGCAGACTGCTGGGTGCGTTTCGGATCACTGAACAGCTTCTGTCGATTTCTAAAAGGAGACTTCTTTTGGATATAAATAGGTGGACCACACTCCTGATACCCAAGAGCATCGAGATCGTCTCAGACATGCGGGGCTTTGAGCTGGACATACAGAGTTTTGGATTTAGAAAGTTGATGGAGGATAACGCGGCAGTAGTGAACGCTGGTGAGTTTCATATTCCGAGATTACTGAAATATTACTCAGTGTTCCATCAGGCCGCTTCACTCGAGTTATGCCCATCACGGAAGCGAGTGGCGCCACGGCTGTCAGCACTCTCTATAACCTACCGGCTATCTTGAATCTGAACCATTTTTCATTCAACAATTCAACTCGTGTGTACTCCTGGATCCTTTATTCTATTGCACATGCTGATTTTATGCTAGTGGGAATTATGCCTGTTGCTACTCGAGAAACGGAGAGCAAAATCTCGTCGGTCACTGGAGACACTATTCCGGTCAATGTCGAAATCGCAAGAGTTGATGATGCCCCACCAGGTTTCCCTGTTCGATTCTCCATGACGCAGCAGGGTTTTTCGGCGCACGTCAAATGCGAGCAGCGTCAATTGAGCGGTTCAACTAGACCAAGTCTGAATTTGCGCTCGCAGAAAGATACTCTGTTCAATGCTACCGTCACTCTCGCACAAATCGAAGTTATATGTCCGACAGCTAGCGTCCCTTCGTACTCGGAGCCTGTTTTGACTTCTGACAACGTCGATGCATTGTTCGGCATATCATGCCCCGTCAACCAAATCAACGGCGCTCAGCGATGGGGTATGTCTTGTTCATTTTTGCTTCGGAAATTTGAAACTAAAATCTCCTCCAGATCTTATCCTTACCGGCTCAGGGCCTTTATACAGATCTTTCAACACGACGGTCTGTAGCATCTGGCCAGAGGTCAACACGGTCGACATTGACTACAGCGACAACACCTTCGTCCTCAACAGAACCAATTCCTTTCCGAATTTTATCAACGGCTCCCAATCATGGGGTGGCACACCAGCGCCCTGGCTGGGAAACTTCGCTTTGTCTGTTTTCCTCCAAGGTCTGAAAGTGGGGCAAACTACCACGGGGAATTCCATGGGTGATGCTGTCATGACTTTCCTATCCACACACACCGACGACCCGGATGCGTTGACGAAGATATTGGAGCAATACGTTCGAGGAGTCCTCGAACTCAGTATTACGGTTGGTCACAAGGCATTCACCTATCAGCACGACTAACCCTTTTTCTCGTTGGTAGCTTCTGCGAACCATCTATACTCAAAACAACAATGGTCTCTTTCCTGGCGGGAACAGCACAATTCCTGAAAGCATGCGTGTCGCCACCAATGGGACTTATCGAGCAACAACCATTGGGTGGAATCAATCGCAGGAGACGGCGGCGACAGTTCTGCTTGCGCCGACATTTATCTCGATTGTTTCAATCCTGATTATTGTCGCGACTCTGGCATACAAGTTTGGAAGCCATGAAAATCCAGCGACTCACTTTTTCGATCCCGGTGACATTCTCCACATCATTGCGGCCTCCTCAGCAGGTGGATTAAAGGATGTCTTCCCTCCCTACCACGAGAACAACATTGAGAACAACGAGACTACAAGGATCACACTTGCCCCTACCGATGGGCCTGGCAGTAGACCTGGCTTTATTTGTACAAAGAGCCATAGCTACCGATGAACACCGTTTCATGACTTTATGACTTACTGCAGACTTCTTTTGACACTCACGGTAGATAGCACTCTATATTTAACGGCATTCAACACTTCAAGGACATGAACATTGAATGTGTAGAATTTTAACTTTATTGATGAATTGTACTAGCTTAGTTGGCCTGAATTTGATCTCATTGAAGAGCACATGTACAGGCCTAACTTTTGTCTTTGGTGGTTTGCGGACACAACGGAACTTGGCCGCATAAAACCTGGGGAAGAAAAGATGATAATTCCAAATGAAAAAAAAATCAATTATTCCGGTAATTGACGGTCATTAGACCATGAACAAAATGCGCGACGAAACAAAGATGAGAAAGGACTATGTAACACGGACGCTTGGTAAAATCAAGTGAAGGTTAGGTGCTTACTTGATATCGAATAATCGTAAACAGGGATATAGAAAATGTGTCTAGATACGCATACAAACTCAGAGAATGATGATTTCCTCGACAGAAGGATGACAGTAACAACAACAGCAATGACGCCAATGGCATAATCGAAAGAACAACACCAGTGAAAGTACTCAACAACATCCAACCAATAACCCTTCGTCATACAAGGCGCTGAGACCAATAATTTAACATCCTCCGTTCATCCTGTTTTTCGGCCAAGGTTGCTTATACTGCTTCCAGGTGGTGAGATTATAGTTCGTGTACGCTTCCTTATACCTAGAATCGCGAATTATGTTAGCCCCAATCGCCCATCCAACTTGGCTTCCACTTACGTGTCAATATACGTGGCAGTGGGGAAGTTCTTGGGATCACAGCCAACGTTGATGCTGTTCTTCCGTTGGTACACGCGGATATAATCCACAAGCATGTGTGCTGGTAGGGGGAGTTCATCATGAATGACATCGCCGAAACTTTCCGAGATACCCAAATTCGTGATGATGTACTGAACAATGGGAGCGTGGTTAGATTCTGGCCAATCAGTTTTACCCCAAAGAGTCGACTCACCATTGGCTCTTGAGGAATTGGACGTTTGTCAATTTCTGTTCTTGTGTCGGCAACCAGAGCACCAGAGTACACCGTCCAAGCTTTGACTTCATTGATCCATGTGATGTAGCCGTCATCAAAGCCAGGCTTATATTCGAACCCATACAAGGCGAAGCATTCTCCGGGATCCTCATAACATTTGATGTTCGTCTTGCCTAGGCCTGAGGTGGTCTCCTGGTATTTGCCTGGATTCGTGAAACCAGCAAGATCAATAAAGTGGAAATATATGAACCAGGTACGAGTAACACACCTCCCGAGTAAGCATTCTTCTCAGTCCTGAGTGGGTCGTAGAATGCGGTTGTTTGATCGTTGAACGTGTAATTGTATCCTGCCTGAACAACGAGGTCATTTTCTTGTCACGATAAGTGAATCGACGGCACTTACGTCGAAAGGTGCGATTTGAGCTGACAAGGAAACCTAAAGACGGGCTATGTTCAAGTGTGTAGAGAGGAGAGAACAAGGAACTCACGTATCCAACCCCATCAGTAACGATGGCCTCCATAACATCGATTTCGGGGGCAGCGCGGCCAACGTAAGAGCCGTCTTTCCTCATGGGACCTGGATGCGATTCTCCAGGGCATGTGCATGCGGCTGGACAAGAGTCAATAATACGGTGACAAACAAAAACTTCGACAACATACAGAGTCGTTGACCAGGCAAGTAGGACTAAGATGATAACTTATGTTAGAACTACCAGGGCGACAGATAAGAGTCTAACACTAACCAATGTGTAGTTGTCATATTGATTACCAGTCGTAACCGCAGCCTCGGGGCGTGCCTCCCCTGGGTATGTTTGATTGGGGAGAGTGCCAACATCACAGGAGTCGTAACTGTATGGCCACTGAAGAAGTGATGTCAGGACGGGGGTACACAGCTCATAGGCAGAATTATATGTACCAGTCCCTCGGTGCTAGCACCAAAGCCGGCTCGTCCTGGAGAATAAGATAAATCAGAATGAAACACTTCTATCAGTACGATGAAGCCTTACCTAGGTTGCCCATCGTCCAACTTGTCAAGGACACATCAGTGTCTGAACGAAGATGTTAATATAGTGACTGGTACTCACACGGCAGGCCACAGGCCACTGCGTTTTACAGGTTAGAATAGTTCTGGTGCAAGGCAAAGCAGCAGGAGCTTACCTGACGGTACTCGAACCAGGCAACTGGACGCTCGCTATGGCAAAGTGTCACCTGATGATCCAAGACATATCGCTATCACAAAACGTACCAACAATCAGTCCACCGGTGAAGCAGAATTTGTTCCTTGGAAAATGTCAGAATCCCCACCACCAAAGACAAGACTGAGTGTTATGCACCATGTTTGAATCTGGTAGTATAGTTCAGCACCCGAAAAAAGACATTTACGCGTTTGCAACTCACCATCCCAGACCTGTAGGTCATATTGTGGTTGTCGAGGACATTGGTCACTTGCTCCATCTTTAGGACTAAGTTGCCGTCCTTGGTCGTGGCTTAATGTCGCCCGCGGTCAATCACAAGAAAAAAGGAAGTGGTTCGTTTGACTGTACCTTGAATGGGATCATACCACTCCAAATCATCCTTTAAGAATGAGTCAATAAGGCGGCGTCGTGAAATACTGTACAAGAACTCACCGTTCCCCAGTAATGCAGATCTACTGCTTCCCAAAACGGATCATCTCCAGGATAGAAGGTCCTATCATCCTGGTTAAACTCGTCCGAAAAGACCAAAACGAGATCTTCTTCGTCCATGTAGGACTTCATGGTCAACGCCTCCTTTGGTGTGTCCTTATCGACGAGACCATAGTTGCCTGGGAAGTCGGCTATCTGACCTGTCGCGTTAATCCCGCCAAGATTGAATCCACCCTGAGCATTGGGTTTCTTTTCCGTGAAATGTGTCAGCAGGGGGTAGCCTGCAAATACGTGAGTGGGTTTTAGTTAACTCCAATGCTCACGACGAAACCCACCAGCACTGAGTGAGGAGGTTAGCACTACATTCAGGTGAGGCGTTAAAGAGCTCGAAAACGCACAAGAGTGTCAAGCAGCCGATTGCGAGGAGGATTAGACATCCGAGGTTAGCAAGACCGCGGAAGGTGAATATTGACCCTCCTGAATCATTCTTTCGGTCGCGGCGGGGGTCGGGGTTGTGGAGGAAGTCGTCGGGTTCGGGGTTGCTCATTAGGAGCGGCATGCCCCATTGTTGAGGAGAGGGGGACAGGGAGTACTGCGGAGTAGTAGTCAGCACTTGCTTCAGCTTGTTTCGTGTTGGCAACGAACCTTGTCAGAAAGTGATGGCTGCTTTTCGTCAGTAAAGCGAAGGTGAAAGAGGGATATGCGAGACGCACTGGGTGACCTGTTGACGAGCGCGCGCCGAGACTTTTCACATCCGACAACCTTGAAGGGCCTGCTACTGGTGAGGGACTGGGTGAGTTGTTCTTGGTAAGTAGGCTGGCTTTTTGTTCGGATGGCGCAGCGCCATTTCCTGGCCGGTTCATCATGATTAAGGAAAGTGTATAGATGGGAGAATAAGCAGAGCGCGCCGGTGCGCAAGTGGTGGTTCAAACGAGCGAAGAGTAGCAGACACGGAAACCTTGCAGAAGAGACAGTGATGGGGGGAGGGTCGTGAGGAGTATCAAAGAGGGCAACACCGACGACCAACAACAATGCAATTTGCCAAGTGGATTTCCAGGAAAATAGCACGTTCTGCCACATAAATCTATCCGTTCTTGGAATGATTCTGGACGAAACGTGATACATTCCGGTGGTTTTGCAGCCAGTTTATCTCCATCAAGGCCTGATGCCGCTTCCTGTCCAATGAACCACATGCAACTTGAACGAACGGCGATGCACGCCGGCGACACAAGAAAGTGTTATAACGCACACTGGATATCTTCACGCTTCTTCATGCTGTCTTTATTAGCTACCGAAAGAACGGAATGGTATTTGGTCGCTCACCATTTACCACCATTCACGTTACCGCTGTCGCTATCAGTGACCCTGCCAGTGCCAAGTCGAGAGAGGCTATGTTGGGAAGTGTCGCACGCTGCCATCTAAGCGAGAATTCACCTTCATACTAGCAAAGTGGAAGAGGCGCCCAAGGTACATGCTGGTTGTGGTGAAAGAGAGAGAGAGCAGAACATGCTGGCTGTGGGGCCATAGCTTTTGAAATTTGAACGTAAGCATTATTTTAGCACCAGACCAAATTTAGCCGGGCCTTTCCCCACATCGTAACTGAGAAATATTCAAAGTCTAAGAAATCTAGTATAGGCTGTCCTACAAACGTATACTGACTTGACCGTCTGAGCGTATAACGGGCCAGGTAACTTATAAGCCTCACAGCTGCAAACAGCCATATTTCAAAAGCATGGAGCCATTTCCTGGCAATCCGACCCGGCTACCAGCAAAAACCGCCTTCCGATTTCCATTGTCAGCCCTCAGATTCAATTACTTCTCGGGTCTCTAGGGAAAAAATTCCCCGTTTTTGCAGCGGAGGAGACAGAACTTCAATGTTAGTGATTTCCCAACCATTGGAACGAGTACAACTGTTGGATTTCGGTTAGTTGCGCTCGATGCATCTATAGATCTAGCAGTTCAAAAATGACCTGCGCACTGCAACTGTCCGGCAGACTCGGAGCCTGCGAACCACCGGCAGTAGTCTTCAGAAAGCTACGCCCAAGTCGAGTCCAATTATAGTTTGCTAACAGCCGCAGGTCTTCGGGTGCATTTTGGCTGACTGGCACAAGCTCAGTAGCATTTCTAAATCGTCTAGATTATTATCTAGTCGGTAAGAGCTCAGTGTGCCGCATTGTCGTGAACGTGAAGGGTCGAACAATTTCAAGGGTCGAAGTCTGTTTGGCTCTGGCCACTGTATTACGTAATGCACATCTTTGTGCTCGAACTTGACGTCGACCAGGATGGCCACAGACAACTTTGTCAACATCATGGACGTTGTAAGTATCTCTATCTGAAATTCTAGACGAACCGCTGAGATGACATTCAGGATGCTGTGCAACCGACGCGAAATTCTCCCTTCTTCAACTACTTTGACATCTCTCATTTTCCATGGAAGGAACCGCGTCCAGAACAAATCCGCTTGCGGAGGGCCTTAATGGATGACACGCTCATATTCGATATTCTATTGACCTCTGGAGGGATAGAGGATCCTTACCAAGTATACCCACCAGCGAATGTGGAGGGATTGCAGCGGCTATTGGCCGTCATCGAGGGTTCTAACTATGACGCGCTGAAGAAAGACTGCCTCGTGTATTTCCTATTGAAGTGGCATCAAGATGGGCGGGAGAAGAAGTTCCAGGAACATCGGTGCATACCTCCACAGTTTGCAGCATTAGCAGACGCGTATTGGCATCTTGATTCTGGAGTGAATGTCGCGGTGGGTCTTTAGAAACGCTTCCTGCTTTGGTTCTTGGTTTCTCATACGTCTTCTTACGACAGAGAGCCGTCGCAATGCTTTCTGATGCTCGTCTTAATAGAGACTATGCCTCCAAGATCATCCGAGCCATTTCCCTCTCGGAGGATTCCAAACCTCTTATTCGGAAGTATATACAAACTGCGAAGCCACTACTTGTCGAACCACTGGATATCGAGGATTACGCGTTAGCTCTGGCGGACTCAAGCCTTTTGGAGGCCTGGCAATTTGCACGCACTTTTAATGAAGAGGACGTTACTCGGACGCGTCTACTTCAGAAAATATTGGAGTGGGCCGTCACGCGTGAGTCTATCTAACAACCTTGATACCCTGGCCTCCCCTTCTTACTTACAAATTTACAGCTATACCCCGGCCTTCAGCTCTCAAACAGCTCATTTTATTGCCTCTTTCTTCATTCGAAGAAAAAATTCTCAACGAATTTGCTCAAAAACCGCCATCACCTATGACCATCGAATTCTCTGCCCTCGCTATCTTGCAAGACCTGATCTGCGTTCGTCTCATTCAAGGTGGCCGGTACACAGAAGCAATCAAACAGGATAAACTATTTAGTTCAACAACGCCATCAAAGCACTTGAATGAAACTCGAGACCGGTCAAAAATGGTTCAAGACGTGTATGCTGCTCTACCAGCCGTCGAGAAGGCATTACTTGACCTCGAAATTGACCCTAATTTCACTCAAGAGCCACCTCTGGCGCCTAAACCCGCCGCTCTTGAGGCGAGGAGAGCGCATTTACCTACGGAAGCCCAAGACACGTCGTTATCACAGTCATGGGAGGAAGTTCATGTTCCAGACACACTTGTGGCCAAATCAACCCCTCTTCGCGATGTTCGTGTACCTATTACCCCTCGGTTTGGTACGAACGTATCAACGGCTATTGCTACCCCACCTGGCCCTCCAATTCTTCCAATCAACTTTAACCCTTTTGCAAGTGGAAGCAAACCCACTCCGAGGAAGAGTTTCCCGTTATCGGCGTCGGTGCTTGGGTCTGCGAAGCCCAGAACTTCGATGAGTGGAGTGGGCACTCGCATGTCTTTTGGAACGGCTGGTATCGCATCCCCTGCGAGTGGGATGATGCTTCCCCCCTCCAACTTGGCCTCATCCCACGGTCCTGGGCACACCTTCGTTTCTGCTTCCAAGCAACAAAACGCGTTCTACCAGCCGCCTGCAAAGACGAATGGGGTCAAGCGAGCCTTTGAAGAGGATGCTCACAAGAGCCCTGAGCCTGTTGAATCGATGGCAAATCCTGCTGGGGTTTCGATGGATATGGATACTGAGAAAGAAGATGATAGTTTCGAGCAAGAGCCCGAACGTGGCAGGAAGAGCAATGTTACAGAGAACACCGACGACGAAGAAAATGGGCTGCAGTACTCTGTCTTCAGTTCCAAGGCGAAGCAAGCAGCTCCAAAATCATCTTCGACTGCATCGAAAAAGGCGGCCAAACAGAAAGCGCCTCCAGGGTCTTTTGGATCCGACCATGAAGAGGCGGTAGACGAAGATCACGATGTTGAACATAAGAAGTCTATCTCAAGGACTCGAAGTTCACGTCCAACCCGGGCTAGTAAGGCCCAGCCAGCACCAGCACCAGCCCCGTCCAAGCCACCAGCGAAGAAAGCTAGACAGTCGAAGGGCAAGGACCTCAGTAGGAGCATCCCTGGTGGGCTGATGGACGAAGACGATGATGAAGAACACGAGGAAGAGGATGAAGTGCCGCCCCTACCTGCACCGCGTGCTCCCTCCCCTGTTTCTCGTTCTCGCCCGGTCCGCAAGGCACGTTCCTCAGTCAGCGTCGATACCGCTGATGAAATGGAAGGGATTCAGACGAGGAGGTCGACGAGATTGACTAAGGGAGCTAGTGGAAGTGTTCATGGTGGATCCCCTGAACCTCCTGCGCCAAAAACGAGGAAGAGTGGAAGGGCGAGTACGTCCAAGAAGAAGCGGTAGGATTTAGTACAGTACGCGGTCAGCGCCTATTCATTTGTTCACCCTATCGTTTCCGGCCCGGCCCATTCTTTTCCTTTCAGTTCTATTTCTAGTTGTTGGTGCGTGTCTTCCTTGAACAGAACCCACATCGCATAAATCGTCTATTCAAATGCGTCCATCATACGGAATCGACATCGAAGTGAGCAGCAACGTAGAAGGATTGCCCAGATGATATGACAAATGTTATCAACTCCACGGACTGTAGTGTAATTTAGGATTCAACGGATTCAGGCCCACACGCAGCTTTGCTACCAAGTACAACATGTCCAGCGCGTAGGACGGTGGTGGTTGTAGGTACTAGAGGACCTTATGTGCCCCTGTTTGGCTTCAGCGTGCTTGTACCTATTTGCAGTGGACGTGGCGAACTGATTGCTCTGCATCAATACAGAGCGTGCCCATTTTCTACCTTTAATTGCTCCATCCATGGCGTCTCCTTCAGAACAACTGCCCCCAGGCTGGGCCGCAGAATGGTAAATATCAAATCATAAAGTTGTGCTGTTATTTCTGAATTAAAATTCAGGGACGCGACTCATCAGCGATACCTCTTCATAGGTCAGCCAAATGTCTACTTGCGGGGAGGGGAATGGTCAACTGATCAATATTGGTGATAGAAACTACTACGGGACATACTCAATGGGATCCTCCTGCTGCTGGGTCGGCTGGAATCGAAAATGCGCCTGTTGCTCCTTCGCATGGTGGAAAGCGTCGACAATATGCTGCGGGCCAAACCCAGGCGTATTACGGTGAAGCAGAGGGTGGACAGGCTGCACCTGGCCCAGGGCTTCATGTACAACCTCAGGGAGGACAGCTGTTCACTCCTGGTTTGGCGGCAGAGAATCAGTTTGCCGCCCAGCAAGCGCAGCAACCCCCAGCCCCTGGTCAGCCTTCATACTATGGTCAAGCTGAGCCCGAGTACATCAACGGACCAGGAGCTCAATATGGTCAACCTCCTGTCGATGCTCTTGCCAATCAATTTGGGCAACTTGGAATGGGACAGAAGTTCCAGCTTTACACGACTAATCTACTCACGTCACCCCCCGAACCTCGGGACCTCCAGCAACCTCCGCCAGAGATTCGCCTACCGCCCAACTCGTGCATCTCGCCTTCGCCAACTGCCAATGCCGATCCCAGCTACCTCAGGTCAACGATCAACGCGATCCCGACAACATCATCGCTTTTGGGCAAGTCCAAACTCCCTTTAGCACTCGTCATCACTCCATACCGGTCTTTGAACGAAGGAGAAGAAGCAGTCCCTCTGGTCACCGACACCGTTATAGCTCGTTGTCGTCGCTGCAGAACTTATATCAATCCCTACGTTCAGTTCATTGATGGAGGCAATCGGTGGAGATGTTGCATGTGCAATATGACGAACGAAGTTCCTCAACTATTCGACTGGGATCAAGTCCGCAACCAGCCAGGAGACCGCTGGGCACGGGCTGAGCTCAATCAATCCTGTGTCGAGTTCGTAGCACCTACAGAGTACATGGTCCGCCCACCTCAGCCTGCCGTCTACGTGTTTTTGATCGATGTCAGCCATACTGCTGTGCAATCCGGTACGATTTGGCTTTCTTAGAAACGTCTCGCTATGCTCACCCAGGTATAGGCATGGTTGCTACTGCTACAAGGACAATTCTGGAAAATCTTGACCGCATTCCTGATGAAGGCGAAAGGACGAAGATTGCCATCATCTGCTATGATGTGTCTTTGTACTTCTTCTCATTGCCTGTAAGCTTACCCATACTCTCCATTTATCAGAGTAGTCCTGATTTTTTCTGCAGCCTGGAACCACGGAGTCCTCGATGCTAGTTGTGTCTGATATCGATGATGTCTTCTTGCCAAAACCTAATGACCTCCTCGTAAACATTGCTGAGTCTCGTGCGGCACTTGAATCTCTCTTGGGACGAATTGGCGACATGTTCCAGGAGAATAGCATTATTGGAAGTGCCATGGGCCCCGCGCTACAAGCTGGCTTCAAGTTGATGGTCAGTGGATATTATCATTTTGGGCTTTGGGCCACAAATTGAAGGTCATTATAGGCCCCCATTGGAGGAAAGATCACAGTACTGTCGTCGACCCTTCCTTCTGTTGGACCTGGAGCTCTGAAGAACCGAGAAGATCCAAAAATTCTTGGCACGGGCAAGGTGCGTGGTACCATCTTATCCAAATTGCGACCTAATTCATCGCATAGGAGTCTGGACTTCTGCAAGCCGCATCTCCATTCTACAAGACTTTCGCCATCGAGTGTTCAAGAACCCAAGTGTCGGTTGATATGTTCCTATTCAGCGCTGCATATCAGGATGTTGCTACGCTTGGTGGGCTCTTTGCGACATATCTATGCAGGATATGCTAACGTGTTTATAGCCTGCCTACCACATTATACTTCTGGTCAAACGTATTATTACCCTGCTTTCAATGCTGGCCGTACTGAGGATGCCATGAAGTTTGCACATGAGTTTGGCGAGGTTTTGGCTACGCCGATTATGCTGGAGGCTGTCATGCGTGTTCGCGCTTCTCGTGGTATGTTGCTATTTCTGTCTTCCAGCTCATTTTAAATCCTCATAATTTCTTCAACCAGGCCTGCGTATGGCTTCCTTCCACGGAAATTTCTTCGTTCGCTCGACGGACCTCTTGGCTATGCCTGCTGTCCCTCAAGATCAATCATATGCTATTGAAGTTCAGATCGAGGAGGCCATCACTACGCCGTTCGTAGTTTTCCAGGTGGCCGTCCTACACACAACATGCTATGGTAAGCGATTCTGACTCGTTCGTCAATCATTCCGGCTCACATAGGCCCAGGTGAACGACGGATTCGTGTCATCACTATGGCTCTTCCCACCACTACCAACCTTTCCGAGGTATACGCGTCTGCTGACCAAGTGGCCATCGTGACATTCCTGGCAAACAAGGCTGTAGAGAGATCATTGACCCACAAGCTGGAAGACAGTCGGGACTACATCTTCCAAAAGCTCGTTGAGTTACTTGTAGCGTACAAGACCAGCATGACATCGAGCGGTGCTGGTGCCAGTGCACAGTTGGCCATCTCTGATAACATGAAGCTGCTACCCGTTCTCGTGCTTGGTCTTTTGAAGAACGTAGGTGTTTTAATACATAGTCACCTTTCTAACTCCTGCTGACGGTGTGTTTGGTTTCATAGGTTGGTATCCGTCAAAGTGCACAAATCCCTCCAGACATCCGCGCATATTCCCAAGCGCTACTAACTTCGTTACCCTCGCAACTTCTTATGCCATATCTCTACCCAACGTTCTATTCGTTACACAACATGCCTCCTGAGGTAAATGACCCGAACTTCTTGTACATTAACCACGTCCTGATACCCTCGTGACAGGCTGGAACGATCGGCGAACAGGGTGTCATTCTCCCGCCCTCCCTTCCACTGACATCCGAACGACTAGAAAGGCATGGTCTCTTCCTGATCGAGGATGGACAGACTATTTTCCTCTGGGTTGGCCGTGATGCAGTTCCACAACTTGTGCAGGATGTCTTCGACTTGCCTAGTTACGATGCTCTACGGGGTGGAAAGGTAGGATCGTCCGTGATGTATTTTTTGGACCCTCTTGCTTAACGTCTTCGTTATCCCACATAGACAACTCTCCAGGTTCTCGAAAATCCCTTCTCGCAGCGCATCAACGCTATCGTTCAAAAGATCCGCGAGATGCGTCGTGGTGTCTACCACCCCCACTTGTATATTGTTAAAGAGGACGGCGAACCTCCTCTCCGCCTATGGGCCCTGAGCATGCTCATTCAAGACCGGGCGGACGTCCTGCCAAGCTACCAACAGTTTATCTCCTCCTTGAAAGACAAGGTAAATACCCAATGATCATACCTTTGATTTTGTGGTGTTGGAGTGTGGTATGATGATCAGCTTGGCGAGGTTTGTCCTGGCCATATACGGTCTTCTACCTCCGAATAAACGAATACTCTGCTGACAGTCGACATTTTCTGACCTATAGGTTAATGGTGCGGCGGGAGGTGGTGGCTACTAGGCAAGATTCAGATTTTTGACGTAGATTTCGCATTGTTTATTGTAGGCGCATGTATGTGGAATCTCTATTATTGGTGTCATCACGCATACGTACTTTCCATCAATAAAAGACAAAGCTACTTACTCTCCTCTAATACATTGGAGATCACGGAACACAAGTGACAACGATAATTAGCCATTCTAATGTGTCTTCGGTAGTGTAGCGCACTGCATATACTCCTTATCGATCTCCAATGTTTGAAAATATAATATTTACTGCACGAAGATATGACTGTTATGTTGAGAGTACGGGATACCACAACCTCCGAATCGCTCATCCAGACCAGACAGCCTAAGGGAAAGATACGCTTAGTACCGTAAGTTGTACATCGTAGAGAGGATCACTCACTGGACCAGGTTGGGTGTACGTGGTGGGTATGGCTGGAGATTCCGTTAAATTCATGATCCCGTTGCTCACATACACCCAAAGACTTACGGTAGTAAATGTTGATCATGATACCAGGTTCCTACAATTCATTGATCAGATAAATGTCACTATATGAAACAAATATTACTCACCCGACCATTGTAAACTCCAGGAATGGCGACGAGGGGCCCTGGGTTTCCGCTGCCACCTCCAGTAACTTGGATTTGACTGCAGCTGATGTAAAATTGTGCTCCACCGAATGAAGAAGCACTGTGGAGGGCAATTTGTTCCATACGGACAAGGTATTGACCATTAGGGAGGGATCTGGGGAGAGTGAAAGTGACGCTGTTCGTGTCTGTAGCATGCGGTTCTGTTGGAAAACTTGTAACAGCAGAAACATGAATAACTACTCACTGGTTGAAGGGAAAGAGATGGTGCTTCCGCCGTCAGTCTTAGCAGGTACCTGATATACCTTGAACCAGACTGAGCCGGAACCATCCCAGTTGGCAACGTCGACACCAGAGGGTGCCTTGGCCATGTAGACGTTAACGACACCAGCATGGTACATGGGTCCATTAGCCTGGATGCCGATTTGAGAGCCAGCAGAGACCGTCACTGTGGTAGCCTTGGCGTTTGTTTGCGAAGTATAGCATCGGAAGTCGGGGCTTGTGACGTCTTGAACCTGATACAAGCGTTTCAGCTGGAGATCATTTGGAGACTTGGGATACATCTACGCACTGGAGACTGGCTATTATAGTTGTTGGTTTGACGAGTGGCACTCCATGCAGGCTGTACCTGGCCGCCGACCATCAACGACGGGAAAGTGTCTAAAGGTGATGAGAGTCAAACGTCGATCAGCTACAATCTCAAAAATTTCTCTCACAATGAGCAGAAGCGAGGGCGGCGAGGGCGATAAGTGAGCAAAAGGCCTTTCCTAACATCTTTTCCGACGTAGAGAAGAGACATACCTGCTAGCTTTTCTTTTATATGTCAAATGGTCCCTGCCGGAGCGAATGAGCCTCAACAACTAAGAACGCGCGGCATGCCAGAGGCGCATGATCATCGGCCCTCGAGAACCGCGATATGAGTAACCAATGACATGCTGCTGGACAGTCGCTATACCGATAACTCGACGAAGCTCTGCCATAACTTTTCTTGGAAGCGTCTGGTTTTACAATATATTTATCGCCAAGGTCTTGCGTAGCTTCAATGCAATCATCCCTTCTAAGACCTGGTCAGTAAACGCGTCAATTGAAATATCTAGAGTTATAAGGCTCACTCGCGTGTATGGATAGCGCCGCATTCTGCGCATGAGGAAAAAAAGCGGGGTAATTAGCGCTTGAGCCTTGGGGTTTGGGGTTTTCTTCGGCGAATGTGCTCTGAACTTACTTCTAAACGCTTAAAACAAGACGGAATAGAGTCAATTTCCCCTGTAGACAACAATCATCAATACCTGTTCCAGATCTGCTTTGTTCAAGGGTATTATGCGGGAGGTATTTAGCGACAAAAGAGAATCTACTTATCGTGCGTCATACAAGCACTCGAATGATCCGTCAAAGCCACCGTTCAAGTCCCGAGGCGCTGACGCCGTGCCACGCGCGTCGGACGAGCCGGCCTTCGAGTACTATGCCTAATATCGAAGGCAAGGTATTATACGGTCCTGAATGTCACATATTTAGATATGAGTCTCTAAGCAGAGTAGCATTCGTACAGATTCGTACGCACTCTTGGGTAAATATAGAACGGTATTGAACCGTGGTTGTTACCATGCGGCATCTTGGGAAGAAGTGTCATTTTGTATGCATCTGAAATCCGAGTGGTCTCTGGCTTTGAGCATTTGGCCAAGTCAGATGTCGATTTCTGGAATGATTGGGGACCGCATTCAGGATTTCGCATTGTGGCTATCGAATGACAGCCTTAAGCCCGCAATATGAGGTACCTGCAATATGTTCGAAGGAGTAAGTCTTTCTTGGCGATCTCCAAGGTGATTTCCGCAATAATGCAGAAGAGCTCTTGAGTTCGTATCCCCATCCTTCGTCGAGAACAGGGATTGGCTATGCAGCGAAGTCGTTCTGTAGCCACTAACCAATAGGCATAGGGAAGCTCGCATGAACTGACTTTATATAACAATTCCACCCAGCGCAACCTAGTACAACTAGGCCCTCCAGAACCGCAATCTGTCGAACTGAGTTGCTTCAACGCAAGAATTTCGTATTTCGGAAGCCTTACTGGGCTA